>Ga0257110_1001589_pt1 | contig 10681 bp, 11 predicted proteins | sample LP_taG_7_FD_190184 | JGI IMG/M metagenome (GOLD analysis project Ga0257110, IMG submission 190184) | Marine microbial communities from Northeast Subartic Pacific Ocean, Canada - LP_J_2015_P26_10m | ecosystem: Environmental > Aquatic > Marine > Oceanic | place: Canada: Northeast Subartic Pacific... | reverse complement strand
TTGTTTAACCGCTCATCCGCTCGTGGATTCAGTTTGGCCTTCCGCTCATCATAAAAATCGCATATTTCACTGAACCTGGAATCTACCATTTCTGAGAAAATTTTGTCTGTTAAATCCGTGATGAATTTTTCCTCGATTTCGCTGTATTTGTGCGCATACTTACTACGCAAATTTGTAAGAGCTACATTCAAATATTCCGGATATTCCCCCGAAAAATGGACCTTGTGAATATAATACAATAAACTTCCGTGTAACTTACTCAATACTTGTTTCTTGTCTTTATCCGTCAGCAAATCCGCGATGGTTTCACTTCCCAACTGAACCCGATAGGAAACATTGTTTATAATTGTATTATTCATCATGTTATTTGTAATATTATTAGTCACCGATGAACGAATACTCTCGATTTGCTTGTTCTGACTTTCCAACAGCTCTATTTTCTGCTGTTGTAATGCGATTGTTTGCTCCATCTCTCTATTAAGCTGTTGAATTACTTTACAACGATTTTCTACGTGTCGCTTTAATGCATCAGAACGCGAGAACGGTTCCATACAATGCGGACATTCTAGAGGTTTTTTTTTTGATTTTTTTACATTTAACTTGGTGGATCTTACACCGAGTTGTGAAGTTTTTTTATTGTAAATTTCCATTTTCTTTTTATTTTGCCATTCTATTACACGCTTATTTGAGTCATCTTTTGAACTGCAATCTAAAAACTTTTCTAACACACGAAATTCCCAATTATCCCATCCGCCGTTGTCTTTTATTTGCTGGTTCAATACAGTGTTTTTATCTTCTATATATGTCTTTTTATAATAATGTTTTATTTTTGTTAATGATGTGGCAGCCGATATATGTGTATACGTACAATTCGTATTTTTACACTTTATTTCATAGATTATAGTCTTACTATAGTCTGTTTTTGGCATATACACTATTATTCTATATTTTTTATATGCTTTCTAAATATTTCATGTCTAAAGATTACTGGATATTTGTTGAATATATCCAGTTTTTGTCCAGTTTTTATCCAGGTGTATTACACCATAATTATGACAATTTTTGTTATTCCAAAAATTCAAATACTTTTATAAAATATTTATATAATAGTTATCGTCTCAAAATTACCGACTTTCAACATTTACCATCATAAATTTTTATTTTAATGAATATACTAACACGATAAACACAGTTAATATATGGTGTAAATTTGTGTATGTAAATGTCTCAAAATGATTTCTTCCAATATTACAGGTTCAACGTTTGTTTCATTCGTTCAATAATACTTTCCAAATGTTTGCATTTTGCGGTTAATATTTCATTTTCCTTTCGTATGTTTTGATATGAATCGTTTAATTGACTGCATCGACCTTGTAAATGTCGTTTTAATGAATCAGAACGCGTAAACGACTTCTTACAATGCAAACAATCGTTTTTTTTACCTTCCGGTGGTTGTATGGTGTAGATTTCCGGTGGATGATCCACCGAAGTCGATGTATTTTGGTGGATAAAAACTGGATTATTTGACCCGGTAGTTTTATAATTATCCCATCTCTCTACTCGTTTATTCAGTTCATCTTTTGATGTACATATTTCATATTGCTCCAAAACAATTATTTGCCAATTATCAAAACCACCACTTGCAGTAATTTGATGATTTAATTCAGTTTGAATACCATCCATATATGCTTTGTGATATCTATATTTTATATTTTTCAAATTTGTAGTACCCCCAATTTCAAAGTATTTTACCTGTGGATTTTTACATTTGAACTCATAAATTATTGCTTTACTATAGTCTGTAGAAGGCATCCGCTACAAGTAGTATGTATAAGTGTTTATGTTGTTTTTTAATTGTTTCTCCCATCGAATTCAAAAATCCAGTTTTTGTCCAGTTTTTGTCCAGTTTTTGTCCAGTTTTTGGTCTCAAAACACGATTTTTTGAGCCTCCGAAACCCAGAGAGAGAGACGAGGATTTAAAAAAATTTGTGTGAAAAATAATAAGAAAATAGGATTTCTAAAAAAAAGTAGAATATTTAGGAATCTTCTTTCAAAGTCTATTTTTTATGAAATATCTGAAAAATCATAAATTTCAAATATTTAGGAATCTCACTTCAAAATATAGGATTGAATGATTTTCAGGATTTGTGGACTTTTAGGAATATTTTGTTTGACTTTTCTGCAAAATTCCTTGTGCGAATCAGAATGTCCTATACCAACGCTTCCCGGTTCTGATAGAAGGTCAAACAAACAGACCTTGCGTGTATCACAATACAACGTTGAGTGGTTATTTATTGACCATTGTAGTTCATCTGACTGTCCCGGCTCGGGTTGTCCGTGGAAAAATGACACAGAAGCTCAGACACATTTGTCTACAATACTCAATAATATACAGGCCATCAATCCTGATATAATGAACTTTGCCGAGATCGAGGGGTGTGATGAAATCAATATGTTGCGTGAGTCGTTGGATGAATCATATGCCGGGTATTTGGTAAAGGGAACAGACACGAGCACCGGACAAAATGTGGGAATGGTTTCAAAAATCGACCCTATTGCGCCTTTGTATAGAACAGAAGCCAGACAAGATTACCCTATACCAAATAGTGGATGTGGATATACTGGAGAACCGGGGAATACAGGGGTCAGTAAACACTATATTAGTGAATTTATAATAAATGATATTGCAGTGGTCATAATAGGAATACATTTGTTGGCGTTTCCTACAGACCCATATAGATGCGCCAAACGCGAGGCCCAGGCGTTGGTCATACAAGAAATCATATCTGATTATTCGTCTATGAACTATGAAGTGATTGTTATCGGAGATTTCAACGATTTCGACGGTGTGGTTCTCGACAAAAATAACAATAAACCCACATCGAAAGTCTTGGATATTTTGAAAGGTAATTTTGGAACATACGAAAATGAATATGAATTATTTAGTGTTGCCGAGAACCTGGAAAAAAGCGAACGATATAGTGATTGGTATGATGAGAATAATGACTGCCAATCAACCGATAACGAGTTCTCACAAATAGATCATATATTAGTGTCTGAGTATTTATTCAAAAACATCCAGAATGTTTCTATGTTGCATTCGTATAAGGAGTATTGTGGAACGTATGATTCCGACCATTATCCGTTGATAGTGGATTTTTTGGTGTAAGGTTCTCGAATCGGTCAAAAATATTTTGTGTATGAAACCTACAAAATATTTCACAGGGATTTTTTATGGTATTTTTTTAGAGAAATTATTTTTAGTAAATTGAGAACCTACATATATGTTTGAGAACCTTACATCAAAAAATTGATTAAATATTGGAGTTATTTGTATGATGTATAATGAACTATAATTATGTCACACGCTTTTGAACAAGAAGATTCAAATACAGATTGGTTGGTATTTCTGATGGTATTATTCTTCATCATTGCTTTGTTATGGACCCATAATGAACACTCCGGTAGTACTGGATGTTTTCACGGACAGAATATGGTGGCAATGGTGTATGAGTCTATAAAACGGTGTGATCAGGTGGTTAAAGGTGACGTTGTATTGTTGGCTAATAATACACACGCCCGCGTGGTTTGCGTAGTGAAAAACCTGAATACCCCAACAAATAATATCCGACTATTGAAATTTCCGTGTGGTCTCATCGTCACCGAATATCATCCCATAAAAATCCAAAAATGGTGGTGTTTTCCCAAAGATGTTCCCTCCATCGAGTCTTATAACGAGGACTTCGACGCAGTGTATTCATTTTTGTTAGAAACCGCGGATGGTTCTCCGGTAAAACACGGAATGATTATACAAGGAATTGAATGCGCTCCTTTAGGACACAATATAGAAGAAAAAGTAGTTGAGCACCATTTCTTCGGAAATTTCGAATCTGTGAAAAAAGCGCTGTCCACAGGTAATCCTGACCAATACAAAAAGGGAACAGTAGAAATCACAAATACGAAACGTGGTCCAGACAATAAAGTCTGTGGATATATTTTCGACGAAGTTTGTGGGAATTCTACTTAGGTTCTCCAAATCGAAATAAAAATGTGTGTGTGATTGTTATTTTTTCCCAAGTTCTTATTTTTTCATTTCGAGAACCTATATATAGGTTCGATAACCAAATCATCATATGGAACCACTTATATATATATTATTAGGTCACACATATTTATTTGTGGGAATAGTGATTTTTGTCTACGTTTACATAGGAATATCCGTATCAAAAATACACAATCGGTTTTGGCGCTCAAGCAGTTATGTGTCCTACTAAAAAACCCGAGAAAAAAGTTTTTTCTAATTTTTACGCATACACCCTACACCACATTTATTTTATTTTCATCAACGAGATTTGCCAATACACAATCCATCGGTATTCGTCGGTTACCGTCATAATGACCGGTGCTTGAACATTAATCCCGCACATTTTAGCAACCAATTCCTCTTGTGACCTATTTTTGCCATTTTTCTGCATAAATTTTGGTGCTTCGTTAGTTTTCCGTTTATGAAAGGTTTTCTCGAACTCCTTTTGCGAGAAGGCGATGGCTTCTTCTTGGGTATCAAACACCCTAAATCCCTTGTCTTCGTCAGGAATGATTCTGTTATTTCTCCGCTCGACAATGAGTCCCCGGATTTGTTGGTTATTGAACAATGTTAGTATGTCGGAGTTTTGAATGGGTTCAATGTAATCGTTGTATGTGAAACACTTGGAGCCTTGGCTCGCTCGTGCGTTGAGTGTGCATTTCTCCATTTCAAACACGATGGATTTGGATTCTTCGTTACAATATACGACTGTTTGACAATATTTCGCCCCCCAGTTGCGCATTCGTCCGGTTAGGCGTCCGTATAGTTGATAGATTTCATCGTTGGTAATATTCGGCCTTCCGATGATGGCGCTGGTGAAGCATCCGAGGTTTTCGTTCATAAGTGTTTGACCCATACCGAGACAGTTGAACCCGACAATACACAGAGACCGTTTTGCGAGGTCCAGACCGTTTTCTATGCACGTGTTGTATATGGATTTGTTGATCTCTGTATCCAACGACAGTTTCTTGGAAACTATCCCACGTGATACCTCGTCATAGAATGATATCGACTTTTCCGTGGAATTAATCACGACAATTACGGCGTGTTGGAATCTATCGAAAATGTATGTTCGCACTTTAGAATGAACGATTTGTTTGACATTTGCGGGAATAAACACGCGAGTTCCAGCGTCGAAAATTTCGGGGTATTTTTCCACTACGAATTTGAAGTAGGAAATCACATTCCGCGATGGCTTCATCATACGGTGTGTGAGTTCCACGCCATCCACATCGCACCACTCGGTATGAACATATGAAAGGTGTTTCAGCGAAACGTAATCGGAATCGAAGGACGGGTCTTCATTTTGGAGAAGCGAAATCGAACTCCATAAATCACCGTGGGTCCATATGGATTGTGGAGTGGCGGTCAATCCCAGGATTTTTTCCACGGTAGGGTTTTGAAGGGCGGTTTCGACGAATTTTCGCGTGGAATTTATGTATTTGTGCATTTCGTCCATATAGATGAAAACGCGAATGGTGGTGTTTTTCAAGGATTCGATAATGGTATTGATGTGAGAGATACGCGTGGGATTACTACACGCGAATACCACTTCGGGTGTTCCATTTTTCATACATAATGTATTGAATTGTTTGACATTACGTATGTGATTGTATGATTTTGTCATTTTTTTACAGGACAGTATAGCTATTTTGGTGGGGTCCACGTGTTCTCCAACACGATATACTGTTTGACTGTTATTCATTAGGTCGTTCATTGTCAATACAATATGAAGTGACCCGTGGGTGTTTGAACGGTTCGCCAATAGTTCATTAATGGCGACGAAAGTTTTCCCGGATTGTGTTGGTAGACAAGAGAGTTGTAGCTTTTCCATAAATTTGATATTATATTGGTTATATTTTATGCGTGTAATTATTTCAGAAAAAAGAGAATCAATTTTTTATAAGATAAAAAAATATGTCCCTCTAAATAGACATTTCGTTTTTTTAGATTTTATAGTTAATCAAGTATACTTTTATCTAACGATGGTCCCTTTCCTTATTTAAAACCGTTTATTATACATGATATTTTGTTAGCTTTTACACTATCCCCTAAATTTTTGTCTGGATGATATCGTAAAAGCATGTTATGTTTGGCTTTCTTTTTTGAAAAGCCTTGTGTTAATAATCTGTTAAATTCACATTTGATATCTTTTTCCAAGTTTGAAATCTGTTTTTGCTGTTTTAATAATTGCCGTTGTTGGTATTCAAACCGTTCCCGTTGTTCTTCGTTACGTCGGTCTTGTTCTTCGTTATAACGTCGTTGTTCTTCGTTACGTCGGTCTTGTTCTTCGTTATAACGTCGTTGTTCTTCGTTACGTCGGTCTTGTTCTTCGTTATAACGTCGTTGTTTTTCGTTACGACGGTCTTGTTCTTCATTACGTCGTCGTTCTTCGGTTCTTTGTCGTTCTTGGTCTTTTTTAAATTTAGCTTGCTTCAATTTATCCCTTTTAATATTTCTCTTTAATTTCTCGTTTTTTCGCATTAAGTCGTCTTGTTCAGAACGTCGTTGCTCTTCAGGACTAATATAAGATGGATTTATTACCTTAAGCCATATAGACTCATTTGCCAGTTTAATCTTTTCCTCTGTAGTAAGATGTTCTTTATATTTTAATTTTTCAATAGATTTTAGTTTCTTTTTTGCTTTACGAATTTCATTTTCTGGAGAAGAATGAATATTATCCGTGTCTGAATCCAATTCTAAAATTGAAAACATAGTTATTGGTGCGTGAAAGTTATTATGTTGAATACTTATTGTCGACAAAATCGCTTCAATTTTTTACACAATTATAAATTTATTTAATGAGTATACCATAATTGAAATGGTTTGGAGTTATGGTATGAATAAATCAAAAGAATGATCCGAAATCATGGTGGCGTTGGGTCATGGCATGATGTATGATATCACTTCAAGGCAAGACTAACTTCTTTGAGAAGAGGGTGTCCGAGTATAGCAAAAGTGGTGTAGTGGTGCGTGAAATGTATACGAAACGGGGTTGCACCCCCCCGTAAACCCCCATACAGGGTACTCTTCTATAAGAAATAACTATTTAATCAAAGCGGGGCTTACGGGGTGCAATCCCGTAAAAGAATATAAAATCGACTTTTGAGCTTATAATCCATTAGCAGGTGGACTATTAACGGGCAAATACCGCAATATAGATGTAAACTCAATCGACTCGCGTTTTAAAAATAATGGCGAGAAATAATTAAATTATCATTATTTTTAAAATGATTTTATATGTAAAACTAATCTGTCTTTTTCATATAAATTCGAAGGTAAATGGTATTCATCTGTTAGTCTATCTTTTACAATGTCTAATACACCTTGTTTTAAAATGTTCTCCCAGTCACAAACTTCGGTATTAGTAGAAGGTCCTTTTCCAAACAATCTAAAATCATCAATTATTACAATAACATTTTGTTTAAAATAATTCATAATCTCTTTTAATTCTTCGTATAAAGGACAATCTTTATCTCCTTTTCCTGTATCACCTGCACTCCAATGTGCATCTAAAAAAAATACACAAGGATCTTCAACTTTTTTAGATACATACTCTAGCAATTTTGAAGAATCACCCAACCAAAAATTTATTTTATTACCATTGTATTTTGATTTTGTATTTTTAAAAATATCTTCATTTATTTCGATTGTGTGTATTTCTTTAAAATATGGTTCCATGGCAAAAGTAGTATTACCTAGATACGTTCCGCTTTCAATAAATATAGGGTATGTATTAAAAAAGTTATTATCATAACCTTTTATTAGTTGAAAGAAATCATTATTAAAATGAGGCATTTTAATTTATTTTAAAGATTTATGTTTATACTGTAATATTATTATATAATTTCACGGAACATGTAGGTGTAGATGCTTATTATTACCTTTGATGAGATAGGTTCAAATAACAACTTGCGTATGATACGATCATTATACTATGTTTTATTAATAAAAAATAGTATTAAGCTATTTATAGTTTTTATAGCTTTTATTACCACCTTTTTTGCTTTTATTACCACTTTTTTTGCTTTTATTACCACCTTTTTTGCTTTTACTGTCATCATGTTTTCTTGATTGATTCAATACTCTTGATTTTTCCTCTCCAGCCATAACCTCCATCATTACAGATAATTTTGTGAGTAAATTTTTAAAGTTTGTAATATTTTTATAATCTAAATTTTCAATCATTTCTATAAATTCTTTCATATCATCAATACAAACTTCATGATTATATTTATTTTTTTTGATACAATTTTGTAATTTTCTAAACTTATGTGATAATGTTTCAAAATTTGTGATAATTTCTTCAAAAACATTGTCTTCAAATGCCTTTAAAATTGACATTCGTGCCAGTAAACCCTTTCTATTCATATCATAGTTTAAAATCTTCATTTTGTATTCTTTTTGTTCATCTGTTTCCTCTGGAATTGTTTCATATGCACGTCCCATAACTAAATCATCTAAATCAAGTCCAGAATCAATCAATTTGAAAATTATGTTATCCATAAATTCTTTGTAATTTCCAAATGCTTTGTAATTTCTGAAAAGGAATTTCAAAATAATGTCTCCATGATGCCATTTTGTATAATAATCAATACGTTCACCAGGTTTTATTGCATTTATTATTTTTTTTATGAGTTCAATACTACCTATTCTTAACTCACTACTCTCGTCAATATTACAAGCATATACAATTGTTTTACTGGTAATTTTGACACCATTACTCAAAAGGAAATCAATAATTTCATCGTATTTTACAAAATGTTCACGTAGTTGAGGATGAAAGAGACCAATCGCAGCCCTATTAACAGCTTCGTTTAATAATTCCGATTTATCATCTTCATTTTTTAATTTTTTGAACTCTTTCTTAACCGTTTCTATGTCTTCTACGCTAAATATCTGTTCCCTCTCCTCTCTCTCACTCATTATAGTATAAAAGGAGATAATATTAAAAAAAAAAATAAAAGGAAATAAAATTTTGTATCCTTTAATATCTTGACCAGCTGTCTTTATTATAACCATTGATCGTCAATAGTTTATCAGCATTTTCTTTCCAAAATTGTACCTTCTTGTCAATAGCTGTTTGTGCCTTTCCGCGTGGATATACGCGATCTCTGTTTGAAATCATCATATTTTGCTCATGATCACTGGGGTCTGGTTTAATGCCGTAACAATTGACGCCAAATTTCAAGTTGGGGTTCGCCATATATCCTCCATTAATACCTGGACGTCCACATGAATTTTTGCTTTCTGTATTTATATCAATAATATATATATATCTACTAATAATATCTATATATTTGTTATTATTATCATCAAGTCCTTTATAAATATAACATTTTTATTCGTCCATTTAGAAAACTTTTTGCCCACTCTACGAGATGAAACTTCTTCTTCTATATGAACTTCTCATTCGACACCTTTTTCGGAGGAGCGCACCTTTTCGGAGGATCACACCTCGTTCATCGAAGTATCCATTCGAATTACCTTGTTTACGTTGATTTTCATGTTGATCATAGTGATCTGTTTGGTTGACATGTTCAAAATCATCTTCTAATTCTACTTCTTCCCTCTCGGAGGATCACACCTTTTCGGAGGATCACGCCTTTTCGGAGGATCACGCCATACCAGAGGAGCATGCTCTAGTGAAGGGTCTGGGAATGGAGAAGAAGGACTTCCAAATGATTGGTTCGTCCATTTAGCAAACTTTTTGCCCACTCTACGAGATGACACTTCTTCTTCTATAGGAACTTCCTTATATATCATAGTCTCGTCGTAATCTAGAAAAATAGCTTCTTTGAGTGGATAGGACCTATGAATTAAAGATTCATGCCATACCTTAGGAATCTCAATCCCATCAACAATACAGCAATTATTATGGAAAATACTTGACAGTTCGTCTCTGCGTAGTTCGTGTTTGCGTGTATTCTCATTTATTTGAAACAATAGATCACACTGTACCTCTGGTGAAGTTCTGGTGCCGAATTTACTAATGAAGTTAACAACAATACCCCAATGACAATCGGAACGCTGTTGAAGATAATTTCGCAACTGCCATATGTTATCATCTTTGGTAGAGTTTCCTGAAGACTTGAGCTCTATAATTCCCTCCAATTCTATCATCTCAATATCAGTCCTTAAAGATTGGTTATCGCCCACGAACACCGGTTTCCCATCAGAGTCATTGAATACCATATTGAATACCCTTTCTCTAGTTGTAACAATTCCTAATTTTGTCAGTTCGTGGATAAGGAGGGTCTGATAGAGGCCTTCCTTCTGATAGGGTCCAGCACGTAGTAAAATTCCATCACAAATTGCGGTTATTTGATGAAGCATCAATCGTGCCGCGTGATAAGTGATAGGTGTTGAGTATTGGTTCTTTTCCATAATGTGTTCGTATGTGAAGAATTATGTGAGGGTTTGGGTGATTTTGAATGAGACCATTTTTTGAGGAAATCGACTATCGTTTCTGGGGCAAGTTTTTTTAGGAATTAATTAAAACACGGTCATAAATACACAAACTGAAGATTGAAGTTGATCTTTCGTATAAATATTTTTCTTCTTCATAAGATGAGAAAACGATACCCAACGAGAATT
>Ga0257110_1001587_pt1 | contig 10684 bp, 15 predicted proteins | sample LP_taG_7_FD_190184 | JGI IMG/M metagenome (GOLD analysis project Ga0257110, IMG submission 190184) | Marine microbial communities from Northeast Subartic Pacific Ocean, Canada - LP_J_2015_P26_10m | ecosystem: Environmental > Aquatic > Marine > Oceanic | place: Canada: Northeast Subartic Pacific... | reverse complement strand
AAAACCAACAGGATTGAGGTAATTCTCGTATATAGAACGACTATACTTTTGAACTTCAGCATATCTTTTTTTGTCCATATTTTTCCACCACTGCTTTATATCAGTAACTATACTTTCCGGTGTGGTAATAATAAAATTATTCCAATTTATTACGTCATCGCATGGTAGTGAGATATCAGTATCAAGTATGATCGGGATCTTACCGCAGGATAATGCTTCATATAATCTAAAAGAAAAATTTCCTGCACCGCGACAGCATAAAACCAAATCACTATCCTTCATATTAGTTTTATATTCTTCGCGAAGATGTTTACCATGTGGATTACCACCCCAAAACGCGTTCCTTATTATAAAACTAGTTTCTAAATCCTGACTACCTTTTAATCTCTCAATACATTTATGTCTTACAGGATGTGTAATAGCCCCACAAAAACTAACAACTGGCTTTAAAGAGTAATCACGTATATCTGATGCGCCAAAATCTTGACTCCAAGCCGGCATAGGTACCTCGTTTGGTTTCTGGTTTGTTTTGTTAATAGAAGTCCTATAAACTAATAAATTTGAAGGTAGTGTATCACTTATAGGTATATCACTATCATCGTTAAAAAATGCGATTATCGGTTTCTTAAAATCCTTAACCGTTTGTAAGAACGGTACTATATTTTTATTTAATTTATCGTGAAAAACTATACAGTTCGCTTCTTGTATAGAAGAAAGCTCTATTATTGACTTAATACCTGACGACCAGTTATTATTTTTAAAATCATTATTTTGCTCTAAAACCTGGTTACTAAATAAGGGTAAAAATAAAAATTTTTCAGATATAAAATTACTTAAGCATATATTTTCTTTATCATACCAAACTTTCATAATTTGTTTTAATTAAGTTAATTAGCTTAGTCTTACCCTCTACACCTACCACATAATTAGCGTGATGTATTTTCATGCTCTCAGGAGGTATAATATTAGTACTGTTATCCCATACATGCGTACCATCAGGATTATTGTAGAAATTACCTATGGTGTAGTATTTATTTTTATCTAAGAGCTTATAGTTAACATCATCCTTGTAATGGTTTAATGCTACCTGGTCATTGACTAACTGTCTGAATGTTTTGTATATTTTTGTAAAGAGATTAAAGTTATTTTCATTACCTTTAGCGATAAAAAATCCTGCGCATAAGGATCCACAATCCTCTTGACAAGCTATATCATAACCCTTTACACTCTCTAACAAATCATCAATAAACCTATTATAAAAAACAATATCAACATCAGAAAAAATAAAATATTCATCTTTATTTTCTTCTATTGCTTTTAATATAACCTCAAGTTTATATTGCATAGACTCTAACCAACCGTCCTCCATAAATGATCCAGCTGATGTAGTCTGTCTATGACAAGCGGACCTTATAGCTAGTTCGTCTTTAGTATATAACTCACGTAGAGACTTCTTGAAGTAGTTTTCATACAAGTCCTTATGTGATTCACTATAATGGGTATATACTTTCATATATTAAATCTTTCTTTTAAAATATCAATCTCCTTTTTAATTACAGGACCAAGTACTCTCTCGAACAACTCATTATCATCCCATATACCATCACGTGTCTCTTCTAATGCTTCAGCTGTCTTATCCATAGTGCCACCTTCAGAGAAATGTAGGTGCTTGATTATTATATCGTGATAGTATACTTTTCTATTAATAGATGAAAATAATTTATCTAAAAAGGTATCTTGAAAAATTTCCTTTATCTCGGTCTGTACATACCTACCAACAGTATTGATATAGTCTTTATGAACAAAAGAATTTACAGCTAGAGGTGATACATTAACATACTTATTACCCGAACCTCTCATACCATCATTACAATGTACAAGGTAAATATTATCTTGCTTCGATTTAAATGTTTCAATTATTTTTTCATCCCAATCTTTAGTCTGAAAAATCATATCGTCACCAACCATAGCCACCAAGTCACCGGTACATTCAGTAGCCATTTGATTCCATATACCTGATAATCCTTCTGCTTTAAATAATCCTTCCGGTAGCTCAATATACTTTATAAAGCTTAAATTATTTGCTATACGCTTGTATGATTCCTTCTTCGAGTCATCAGAATCTACTCCAAGTACCAATTCTATATTATCTATATTTTTACATGTGGCAAAAACACTACTAGTAAAAGTTATAAACTTATTCAATCTTTCACGACTGGGACATAATAGAGATATTTTCATTTTTTAAATGCTTTGAGTATAGATATTACCTTGCTTATTGAAGTATCAGGAACTTGCACCGGGTGGACATCATGCATATGTAAGAAATATATTGCCGACTTTTCGATATTCGACTGCCAATCGCTGCGTGGTCTTATAGAGGAATTATTTTCAGAGCATGCTTGTTCTTCTACATAATCTAAACTATTAGCTATATCAGACCACCACCAATACGGGGTACTGTAGCCGGCTTTAGCTAATCTATAAGAATGGTCAACATGTTCAAAAGCGTTAGTATAGTTCTCATCATGTAATCCAATATCTTCTAAACTATTTCTAGTATAAAAGGTAACTGCACCAACACAATGCTGATTAAGAGCTACTTTTATATCACCATAATCTACAACTTTACGTGGTGTAGGCTTACCTCCGCTAATACCAGACTTGTTAGCAGGTCCATGGTACCCAAACATAAAGTGTTGTATGCCTGTAATGGTTGATGCTTTAATATACTCTTTAAATATATCATTTTTAAACCGCATATCATCTTCTACTAGTATAATATAATCACATCCCTTATCTAGTAGGTGCTGCATAGCTCTATTTTTAGCTCTACCAACACCTACCCCCTCTGTTTTAATATACTCTCCTTTAGTACACTCTATATCATCCCCGTCATTAACTGTTACGAGCTCATCATACCAATCATTATGTATCGAGTCAATACAAACTCGATACATTTCTTCACGGTTGCAAGTTATAATCGCTATTCCTATCATCACTTAAACCAAATTTAGCAAATAATTCCTTCTCTTTCTTTTCACTTTCCAACGCTGACTGTTGTTGTTTAACTAGTGATTCTAATTCATCTAGATTGTTTGGATTGAGAATAGAGTGTTCATCACCGTACATTCCCCCTTCCGGTGTAATATACTCCGCAAGTAAATCAATACGCTCTTGCGTACCGTTAGGTAATAATATAACTGCCGGTGAGTCGTCTTTAGGGTAGAAAACATCAGCTTGTGGATTTTGCATATACTGTTGATAGAGAGATTCAAAAATATTATCTACCTCTTTAATATATTGGAGATCTGCTTCTCTAGATCCGTCTTCTTTTACGCCTTCCTTTTCATCAAACTTACATAAAAAAATTACATCTAAGTTTCTCAACGATTCTTTACATAGTGTAATTTGCTCTGTTACAAACTCCTTCGTAAAGCCTTCTTTATTTTTATCATTACTCCATAACGTATAAGCTACAGAATCTAACGGACATCTATCATATACCACACAGTCATCTTTACTATTCTCAAATAATTGATCGACCATAAAGTTCATAACTTCACTTTGCGTTTCGGTTGTTGTGGAAGATGAATGATCAAGTTCCTTTTCAACAAGCATGTCTCTATAGGTTTTTTCTGGTGTTGAAAAATTACTCCACGTATAGAGAAAACTCTTTAATAGAGTTGTTTTACCTGAATTAGCAGTACCACTAAAAGCTATTCTCATAAATTTATTTACTAGTTTTAAAAAATTGGCAAGACATAATTATTGTTACCTTCTTTATATTCTTTATTTAACATAAGCCTCTCTCTCACCTAAGCAAAAGAGAGGCTCGGTATGTTAATAACAAGTATGTTATCTCAAGCCAGTAGACTCAAATACATCGCGAGCAACTCCTGCTGTGAATCCTCCAGGTACACCCTTTACGATTACGGAAACAGCATTATGACTATGAAGCGATTCATTATGGGATGCAACTACTTTAAAGTCAGTAATACGCTTATCATTTGAAAGATTCTGATACAGGAGTCGAACTGCATCTTCTACGAATTTAAGATATGCTCCGTTCATCTCGGCAAAAGCTTGCTCGTCTTCACGCTTAACCATAACTTGCGTCTCAGTTCGTAGTGCAGCTAGACATAACTCTTGAATATCTTCTACCCAAATCATATCATCAAACTTTACACTAACACGAGCTACAGAGCGTTGTGAGTGAGGTACGGTTGCACGATTACGATATTTTTCAGCATGTTCACTAAGCTCAAAAGAACAAGGACACGCAGATGAATAAACAAAGTCGAAGTGAATATACTTTTTAAATTCACCGTCTTTAGTTAAATCCCCTTCAAATACAACATCGTAATATTGATAACCTTCTAAACCACTTCGTAAACTTGTCTGTTTAATAGGGTAAGATATCTTAAGCATAATACGTGAGTCAAAACACTCTAAGTTATTCTTATATGACTCTAATACTTCTTTGATCTTACTAATAGAAAATACTTCATCCTTATGATCATAAAAAGACCGCATCACGCGTGACATGTTAATACCTTTTTTATGAGCCTCTAAGCTAACACTACCGGTTACTGAGGTTTCTAATGTAATTGTATCACCACTACGCTTTTTGTAAGTAAGCGGTAATCTAAAGTTATGGATACCTACCTGTTGAATAGGTACAGCTGATCCTTGAATTAGACTCGAAGGACCGTTTTGCAAATCGGGTAGTGAAGAAATATACTTCTTATCCGCCTGTACAGTATTATCATATACGCGTAAAGGTGGAACATACCCACTTGCAGATTCACTGCCCATAATTTCCCTAGCAATTTGATCTTTCTCGCCGGAAAGCTCATCATCACCAAGCCACTCGTAGCTATTATTGTTATCTGACATACAAATATATTATAAAATTAATGTAGAATTTATCAACTATTTATTTATTAAACCTTAAGAGCCATATCCCATACGAGAAGATGAAGTCTAGATGAGAAGTTAACATGCATCGATTTAGCGTACTCTACAACTGCTGCAGCATTCTCAATATGCTCTTTTCGTGAACCAGCTACCGGCATAAACCAAATACGGTCTCTTGTAACATTAATACCATGCTCATCCTCGACATACTTACGCCATATTTCCTTTATATCCTCAGCTGGATTATTAATAACAAACTTGAACCCTGAACCAATCTCTTTATGATACTTAAGTACCTCTGGCTTATAAGTCTTTTTTTCCGGATCACCATTTGTAGTAAGTTTAGGTGAAGTAGTAAAAGTTGCATTATAAAGTTTTACCCACTTTTCATCTGGCATCAACGTAGCATTTGTTTCGAAATCAATCTTAGGAGTAAAGTTATACTTAAGACAGAAAGCTTGTACAAGCTTAAGCAATTGCTTTTGTTGAATAAGAGGCTCACCTCCAGTAAGTTTCCAGATCGTACCCTTCTCGAGCTTCTCAATCCAGTTTTTGTCTTCCATCATCTTGAAGATCTCATTAAAGGTCATCTTATTCTTTACAGTCCAAGAGACGTAAGAGTCACAACCGTGAGGAGAGTCTTCAGATGCAAACCCAATACAAGTTAAATTACACATCGCCATCCTCATAAACAGTGAACGCTGACCAACATATTCACCTTCCCCCTCAATAGTATAGAAAATCTTATCATCTGATAAGATTAAAGTCTCTTTATCTAAGTCCATATACCTATTATAGTATAGCATTTCCGGATTACAATATAAATATTTTAGAATGAGTCGAAAAACTGCTCGAAAGCCTGTCGAGATATTAGAAGAGGAATTTAGTACCAATTGGTTACTTAATTTTAAGATAAAGAGACCTTTTTATTTTAACCCTAAACATAAGGAATTTTATAATAGTATTATTGATACAAATACAAAAATATCTTTTGTTGATGGTCCAGCCGGTACCGCTAAGACATATATAGCTGTATATGCTGCATTAGAACTACTTAAAGAGGGTGTGATAGAGAAAATTATCTATATTAGATCTGTAGTAGAGTCAGCAGAAAGAAGTCTTGGATCGTTACCGGGTGAGGTTGATGATAAATTCTCACCTTATGCAATGCCTCTATTAGAGAAAGTAAGAGAAATTGCTGGTGAAGGTGCATGTTCTATGCTTAAACAAAAAGGTTTAATAGATGCGATACCTGTTAACTTCGTTAGAGGTCTAACATTTAACAATAGTGTTATTATTGTAGATGAATCGCAGAACTTATCTCAAAGTGAACTTACCACTATCCTGACAAGGTTTGGTCGTAACTCAAAATATATAGTTGCTGGTGATTGTAAGCAATCTGACGTACGTAAAACGGGATTTAAAGATACCTTTAAAAAGTTTGATACGGAAAAATGTATAGATAATGGAATTTATGCATATAAGTTCGGTATCAAAGATATTGTGCGTAGTAAGATATTACGGTTTATATGTGATATTCTAGATAGTTAACCCCATGAAGTACCAGCGAAAGGATTACTCATATTGTTTGATTTTTTAGCTGGTCCTACATTAGCTGGATTAGCTATATTACCGGTAGTTGTGGTTGTTGTATCACTTTGTTCTGACGCTTCTTCGAATTTAACGTCAATAGAGTTTGTTGCTCCGGTTACAAACTCTTGAACCGTTACTTCTTGTTTATCGTTTCTGTGGCATGTAGCAAAATTACTATCATGCTCGTTAATCTGTACACTTTGTACTCTTACTCTACCGTTAGTAGCTTCATCAACATACGTATCTGCCGTCTTCAGAACAAATTCAGCAAAGCGCTCGCAACCAACACCGCATTCTAGTACAACTAACTCCGCGACACCTACAGCATCAAGTTGTTTAAATAGGTCAAGTTGTGGATCATCACTAGCAACAACTAACTTATGATCGAATGTATGCTCTAAAGTCTTTTTAAGATCCTTTAACCCACCAAAATCCATAACCCAGTTACGCTCATCTAATTCATTACATTCAAACGTAATATCTGCAGTAATATTATAACCATGTAAGTACTGGCAGTGACTGTGAGTTGATCTCCATTGCCTGAAAGCTGCAGATCCTAAATTGATTACTTTATTGCTTGTGAATCTCATATAATATTATTATAACAGGCATATACAAAAAGTCAACTGAAATAATATTAAATATAGAGCTTTAGATTTAGAAATATAGGTTTCGTTTAGCGCTCTACTACTCACTTATTCATCTGAGAACCGTAATGCAAGTGTTTCAGCGAACTTTCTTGTCTTTTTTGATTGCCGCGTTTGAGTCTGTTGCGGCTTTCTCTTTAGGCTCATCATCACCCCTTGGTACTCTTCTAGGCCCTCGTAAGACTTTAATTCCACTTTTATCAACCTTAACAACATACGGTGAATCAATCGGTACCGCTTGTTGTGTAACACCTTCTCCATTGTCTTTATATACTATCTCAGCTACCTTCACTACCTTCGTATCTTTAGATACACCGGGATTAACACTAACAACCTCATAGCTTAGATCTTTGAAGTACTTTTCTATTCTTTCTTTTGGAGTGGAAGTCGCTGCTATTACTGCTTTATCTGTATCTTTCCACGCTTTTCCTATTTTTTGAGCTGTTGCTGCAGCTGTTGGTGAAGCAGCTTTTGCTAACCCTTTTAGTAAAACACCACTACCCTTAGCAACATTCGCAATGAAGTTGCCTACACCCTCTTTAACTAATTCTTTTTGAGTTAACCTTCTCATGTTGATATTTATTCTTCTTATTATAATATTGTATATGGTTTCAATAAAATTATTTACTGCTGAGTGGTGTGGTCCTTGTCATATGTTAAAGAGTATACTAGATCAAAAAGGTTTGAAGGTTGATACAATTGATATTGATGATGAACAAGAGCTTATTAAAGAATTCGGTGTTAAATCAGTACCTACCTTATTAATTAAGAGATCTAAAGATGATTTCGAATTAGTTAAAGGCTTTGATGAGATAGTAGAAGCTATTGAGACCAATAAATAGGAACTATCATATAATTAGTTATGAATATTTTTGTAACTGATGATGACCCTATACAATCAGCTCGTGAGCTTTGTGATAAACATGTAAGATCTAAAATGCAAATTGAAGGAGCTATTATGTTAGCCCATGCGTTTCCTCAAGAGTTGTTAGATCACCCCTCTACTCCAAGAACCTCTACTGGAAAACCTCGTAGGAGAGGTAAAGGTTATTTCAACCATCAATGCTCTATATGGGCTAGAGAAACTAAGGATAATTTTAAGTGGTTAGTTGATCATACGTTAGAGATGTTTACAGAACGTATGTATAGGTGGCCGGATTCAAAAGAACACTTTACAAAAACGTTTATTGAATGGTGTAGTAAAAACATCCATAATACTATTATGAGTAAAACAGGATTAACTGATTATGCTATAGCTATTAACACTGATTGTGATTGTAGGAAGGTTAAAGGCTTTGACGATCTCTCGACTATTGAAAAATATAGAGAGTATATTCGTTGCGATAAACCTTTTGCTACTTGGACGGAGCGGTATACACCGGATTGGTATTAATACTCTACCTCTAAATCATCGTCAGCTATATTTTCCTTACTGACATCAATTAACGCATCAAGCTTATTTTCAATAAAATCCTTACCAACAAGTATTTTATATAAGTTAGTAGATCTATTACCTATAGAGAACGGAATATCTTTAAATTCCTTACTACCTATTTTAAAATCGAAATTAACAACAGGTCTATGCTCAGAATTACCAGCGCCCACATTAATAGTTATCTCACCCTTCTTATCTTTAAGTAAGGTCTTACCATTAACAGTTCTAAAGAACACCTTATTACCTTGTTCTTGAATGTCTTCACCGTGTAATACATTATATGCACCGTTACCAGAGTCTAGCTTAGCGGGTGTTTTACCTATACCGTCAATATCAAAGAACTCAATTAAACCAACGACTGATTTTTCTTGTATATACTGGAGAAAGCTTTTCATCTAATTATTGTATACTACACTCTATTTTGATGCTCAGGGCTGTGCTCACAGCCTACGTTAAACATACCAGGGTCTTGATCCTTATCATGATCATAATCTAACCAATGATATACTGAAGATAAGTAGTCAGCAGCTTTGGTAATTTTTGAAGCAGTCCAACCTTCTAGACCATCTAAATTATCCATCATGGCTGAAAGTTGCATAGCGTAATCAGCAGCCTTTTTAAGTTCTGCTTTTGCCATGTGAATTTCGGAATTATCATGATCCTCACCATCATGATCACGGCTATCGCACCCACATTCATTGTTTCCACAGCCGCATTCACTGGGCTGTTGCTGTGGCTCTAAACCAGTTACAGCTATAATAGGCGCTCCACCAGCCATTTCGTTTACTGATTCGTAAGCTTCCTGTAGGCTAGCTCTATCACGTCTCTTACTCATAACTATATTTATGCTTGAAGTATAGACTTTATGGTATCTTTGTCTGTCTCGCTAAGGACGTCAGGGAAGTAGTTCTCTATTGCTACATCTATATCATCCACAATCGCTTTTCTTACAACTTCTCCCTTAATATCTTGTTTAGATTCAATCTCTTTTAGAGCGACATGTGGGTATTTCTCTTTATTTTTAGTAAATGACTCATACCGTTTCATATCACCATCTGTAAAAGATCCATCCTCAAGCTTACGAGGACCACCAGCACCTACAATAATATTCACATCATCATTCTCTAAAGCAAAATCATAAGTATCTTTTACTGGGGAAATAGGAGATTCAATAATCTCTAAGGGTTTATTAAAATGGTTCTTATAAATCTCCCATATAGCTTTTGATTGCTGTTGCGTGATAGCTCCTCTACTTGGATCATCTACTACAAGTGGACGCGCCCCTGTACCTACGTAAACAATACCTCGATCAGCCTCTTCGAGTAAATCCTTCAAGGCAAGAAAGTGTCCTAAAGTAGGTGGCTTAAACCCACCTGGTAGTATACCAACGGTATCTCTAACCTCCTCCTGCTCGAAATACTCTTTAAATGTCTTCATTACGGTAAAAGTAAAAGTTTAGCAAACATACCTGATACAGTTATAATACCCGCTACAGTAGCCCATATAATTTTATCGTGTCTATTAGTCTTATCTACCACAACCTTTAAATCCTCTGCGACAGGATTTATTCTGTTATGAATATCTTTACACTCACTAATTATAGTCTGATTTAGAAGTCTTATATCTTCTCTTAGCTCTGCTACTTGATCTTTACTCATATTATGCTCCTGGTTTTCCGGATCCGAAATTAGCTCTACTAAATTCCAAACGATCAACAAATTTAACTAAGTCACCGTCATTGTTAATAGCTACATATCCTTCTGGGTTAGATGGTCTTAAAGTACCATCACCGTTATCAAAAAAGTGCTTTGTATTATACACAGCATTGTTATATTTATTAATAAAGATCTGCTTCGCTTGTTGCAGTAGTTTACTCTTCTTAAACAAATTGATCATATCACCACTTAGTGATTTTAATTCTGCTAACTGCTCCTTACTAGCATTCGTTTTTGCCTCTATTCTCTTTTTCGCTACCAATTTTTTAATAGCCGTTTCGTTTCTCTTACTTAACCACTGATAGAAGTTCTTGAATGAACCTTCTGGATCTTCAATAAAAGAATTCTTTCTAATCTCAGTGTTAAGATATATG
>Ga0257110_1001586_pt1 | contig 10686 bp, 12 predicted proteins | sample LP_taG_7_FD_190184 | JGI IMG/M metagenome (GOLD analysis project Ga0257110, IMG submission 190184) | Marine microbial communities from Northeast Subartic Pacific Ocean, Canada - LP_J_2015_P26_10m | ecosystem: Environmental > Aquatic > Marine > Oceanic | place: Canada: Northeast Subartic Pacific... | reverse complement strand
CATTTTTGATACAGAAACAAGAGAACTTTTACCTGTACATAATCCACTTACTATGTTCCATAAAGAATTCTATGATGATACAGATTCCTCTTTTGAAAAGATACAAGAGGCAGACTACTCAGAGATTGCAGGTAAGTTTGTAAAAGTGATAGTAGTGAACAAGGACAATCCATATTGGTTTGATTCTTATCTAGACAAAATACACGCACAAAATCCATTACATTTACAAGTAGTAGATGATAATAAACACATGGACTTCTTTGACGATGATGATATAGAAGATATAGAAGACACACTTACTATCCTATCCAAATACGTTAATGGATTAGAAATACAGGGTAAGAAAAAACCTTTAGATGATTTAATGACTTCTTTATATAATGAAGCACTGGATGAACATTCCTTTTTATGATAAACTTTGAAAAAATACGTTGGAAAAATCTACTCTCATCGGGAAACAACTTTACCGAAATAGAGTTAAACTCACATCAAACCACACTTATCCTTGGTGAAAATGGTGCAGGTAAATCTACATTACTTGATGCATTATGTTTCGGATTGTATGGTCGTGGATTTAGGAATCTAAAAAAAGAACTACTTATTAATAGTGTAAATGAAAAAGCATTACTAGTAGAAGTAGAATTTTCTGTTGGTAAAAAAGAATACAAAATAATCCGTGGTGCAAAACCAAACATATTCCAAATTTATCTCGATGGTAATATGCTCAACCAAAACGCAACAGTAAAAGACTATCAAGAACAATTAGAAAAACATATTCTTAAGATGAACTATCGTTCATTCACTCAAGTTGCAATTCTAGGAAGTGCAAACTTTGTTCCCTTTATGCAGTTAAAAGCAGTAGAGAGACGAAAACTTGTTGAAGACTTATTGGATATCAGTATTTTTTCTACCATGCAGGACTTACTAAGACAAAGAGTATCGAGTCATGCAGAAAGTGTTCGTGAGACTAAACATGAGATAAATATTATGGAAGAGAGAATCCAAGGGTTATCAAACCAGTTAGTCGCTCTTCAAGAGAACCGTGAACAGAAAATTGCAAAGTTTGAATTGACAATAGACGAGACTCAGAACAACATCGATGAACTCTTATTAAAGTCTCAGAGTAAAAGAGACGATATAGAAAAGAGAAGAAAAACGATTACCGACCAAGGTACAGTCGAGGAACGATTCAAAGAAGCAAAAGATTTATATAAACAACTAGAGAACCGTAAAACCACCATTTTAGAGGAAATCGAATTTTATGAATCCAACGACAATTGTCCTACCTGTAAGCAGGGTATAGATGAAGAACACAAGAAAACTCATGTTGCAGAGAAGCAGTCGAAAAAGACAGATTTGGTTAATGGACTCGAAAGATTATTGGAAACAATCAGAAAATCTGAGGAACGCATTGCCGGAATCCATGAGGTCTCCACTGCCATCGAATCCCACCAAAACCAAATCGGAGTAATCCAATCAGAAATAAATTCTAATGTTAAGTTTATTCAAAGGATTCAAGGGGAAATTAACGACCTAGAAACCGAAGGAAATCATAATTCAGTCACCAAAGAACAACAAATGGATAACGAGGAAAAGTTAGACATTTTACTTTCTAAAAGTGAATCTTTAACAGACCAAGGTCACTACTTTGATATTGCAGGAACCCTTCTTAGAGACCAAGGTGTTAAACAAAAGATTATCAAACAATATGTTCCAGTCATGAATAACATGATTAACAAATATCTTGCACAATTAGAGTTTTATGTTGGGTTCGAATTGAATGAATCATTCGAAGAAACAATCAAGTCACGATTCAGAGACGTATTTAAGTATGACAATTTCTCGCAAGGTGAGAAGATGAGAATCGACCTTGCACTTTTATTTACATGGAGAGCAATCGCAAGAATGAAGAACAGTGTGAACACTAACTTACTAATACTAGACGAAGTGTTCGATTCTTCACTGGACGTTGCAGGAACAGACGACTTTTTAAAATTACTAAACACCTTGACGGAAAGGACTAATGCATTTATTATAAGCCATAAGGGTGAAGCACTCTATGACAAATTCAATAATGTATTACGATTCGAGAAGTACAAAAACTTCTCACGACTTGCAGAATAGGATAAATAGTAATATGAAAACATTCTCACAATTCCAAAATCACGCATGGTTTGACTCTAAACCTATGATTAAATCTTTGATAAGTGAAGAGGTAAAACTTACCGACTTTGACCCCGAAGTATTAGATGGGTTTGAAGCAGAAAAACATAAAAAGTCATCAAGTAGAACAACAGTTTTTGTTATCAAAACGCCAGACCGAGATAAAGACAGAGACGAACTAGCAAAAAACCTTAAGGACGCTGGAATAGAACACAAAGTAATTGGAAGTTCTATGTCTAGTTTTGACCCTATAGAAGTTACAGGTATGGAAGGTGGAAGATGTATCTTTATGTTCAAACCCAAGTCGGGTGGAATGAGTGAAACAACTTTGAATTCAAGTATCACTGAATTGTTTCCCTGCATGGCATGGGAAAAGGGACACACTCCTACGAACGCAACAAAGTTTTATGAGTGGATTATTAAACAAGACCCTAGTGCATTCAAATGTATTGGAAGTGCAGATAAAAAGGCTGCTGTTGAGTTTATAGGACTCGCAGAAGATTCGTCTAAGTTCATTGAAAAAATGGAAGCTGCTATAGGTATTCATAAGTATCTTAAAGACGAAGAGAAAACACAAAAAATCAAACAAGTCTATTGGGGTTATCGTGCAAAACCTTTTGGTATAGGTGATAAACACCCAGGCGATATTTATCTTGAATTTGTAGGTAAGAAACCAAACGTATTAGGTGTATCGTTAAAAGCTGGTACTAAAAAATCCGCTGAACCTAAACTTAACACTTATATTAATCCAGTATTCCAAACATTTAAAGCGGGTAATCAAGTACCTAAGTTATCTGTAAAGTTACATAAAGAAGTATATTCAAAGATTAAGGGTATGCCTTCTGCAAAAACCTATGACAGTAAAGATAAAAAGACAACAGAAGATATATTAGATAAGTTGCTTAAAAGCAACTCCACGCAGTATGAGAAACTTTATGATGCACAATTAGAGGTTGTAAGAACCACCTTAATCGACCTTTTCAATAAAAATGGTAAACAAGGCGGTATGGCATTTGATTATATTAAAAGTGCGATACTAAGAGAAGCGCCTAATGTACCTACTAAAGTAATTAAAGGTGTTGGAACTTCATATATCCAAGTAACCGATGATGATGAACTAGGAGTATTCCTTCCAGTAGTCAAATTCTTAAAAGCACGTCCATCAGGAAGTTCTAAGCAGAATTGGTTTATAGATTTACAATCTAATGATAAAGTAATAACTATGAAAATGACTGTTAGAAGTAATAAAAGTGGTCATGGTGGAAAAAGAAAATTAGGCCAGTTTTACAACTTGGCGGTAAAGTATAACGGATTAGAAAAGAAATAATTATGTATCAATTAGTCGAAGAAGCAAGTAAAGTATTAAGACAACCACCCCTCGAATTTGATTTTGAGAATCCAACCCACGACCCAAAAGAAGTAGAAACAAAACTTGCAGAAGCAATGGATAGAATGGGTGGACTAGGTCTATCTGCAAACCAAGTAGGTTTAGATGTCAGATTTTTTGTAATGAAGACTGCAGACATGGGAACAATGGCATTTTTCAATCCCGAATTGACACGAATTTCGCAAGAAACAGATTTATTAAAAGAGGGGTGTTTATCGTTCCCCGATATATACTTAATGATAAAAAGAAGTAAAGTAGTAGAAATGAAATACTTCGACTCAGACGGTGAAGAACACTCCATTACACTTGATGGAATCGGTGCAAGATGTGTTCAACACGAAATAGACCACCTTAATGGAATAGTTTTTTTACAGAGAGCATCTAAACTAAAACTAGACCGTGCATTGAAGTCACGACCTAAAGAAAGGTCGAGAAGAATAGAATATGAAAAACGACAAGCCCTTGCAAAATATATCCAATCCGTTCAATCTGATTCAGATTCCACACCTAGTGTCCCCGAATCAAGCGAAGGAACTGATATACTTCCACAAGACACACAAACACAAGCGTAGTATTGGAGACGGTACGGATTACCGTGCTATTGATTTACTACACATCCAAACTCAATGGATTAGAGACATATTCAATAGAATAGGTTATCGTTGTGTAAGTGAAATCTATAAAAATACAGACCAAATAGTTTATCCCGAAATGACTGCTCTAAATGAATGGGCAATCGGGGGTGTTCAACACCCACACTTAGACACTTACTCGAATGTGGATTTACAACACGGTGTAGAGGAAGAAAAACCTAGTCGTGAATGGACACTAATACTCACTCTAAATGATGATTTCGGTGGTGGAAAAACCTATTTTCCCGACCAAGATTATATCCACGAACCCACTGCTTGTGAAGGTATCCTGTTCCAAGGATTGTATCATATGCATGGTGTAGAACCCGTTAGAAGGTGTTCTAGACACACTATTGCAATGTGGTTCAGTGAAGACCCCGACAGGATTCTCACTGATGCTAGGACTAATGACCTCTCATTAGACCTACATTCCTTAAGACAACAAGACTAAGTTCCGATAGCTCAACTGGATAGAGCAACGGCCTTCTAAGCCGTAGGTTGTAGGTTCAAGTCCTACTCGGAACGCCAAAAACCCAAAAAATAAATTTGACAATGACCCTCACTTTTTGTTATACTATGTATATAATGAAAAAAGGAGACGTTATGAGTAATACAGTAAATGATGCCATTAAAGACGGAATCGCAGATGATGTGTGTGCAATGGCAAATGACGATATATGGAATGTTATCCATGCAATCGCAGATGATTATGGGATAGACAAACTTCCATATTGCAAAGACAATGATACATTCATTGATACATTAATATCACTAAAGGTCGCAGACCTAGGAATATAATTATGTGGGATGAGTGGTTAGAAGAGTACGAACAAGTACAATGGAAACAAAATGGTGACTATTACAATGGTTACATTAAGAGTCTAGAAGACAAACACCCTGTTACAGGTGATTCGGGTTTAACCGTTAAGGTTACATCAATCAATCATGTTAATGATTGGAATTCTAAGAAAAAACACCCTATAGTTTATATCCCTTGTACTGCATATGATAAAATCGAATTAGAAATGTGGACTGATGGAAGAGGTTGTGACAACTCTGCAATTGGTGTCAGTGGTAATTACGAGTCATACAAATACTATTTAAAGGAAGCTGCATAATGGCAAATGTTTATTTAAAAGAAATTACGGACTGGTCTGAATCTAAATGCCCAGTTCCAAACCATACCTACATTGTAAGACCCGATGGGCATCTTGCAGGTTATATCAAAACTGGAACCAAAGAAGAAATATTGTTCAAAAAACCAATGAAACAGTTCTCTAAATCTAGGAGAAAATTCGTTGACCTCAAAAGATAAATTTGACAATGACCCTCACTTTTTTGTATAATATAGTCTGAATCGGAGAATACATGACAAATCAACTTAAAAACCAAAAGAATCAACTTGCCAAGTTAATGGCGACTGAGAATCTTACTATCGTTCATAAGAAGGTGCCTACTGCATACTTCGATATGAAGAATAGGATACTATGTTGCCCTATCTTCAAGGACGATTTATCAAAAGAATTATATGACCTGTTTATGGGTCACGAGGTAGGTCATGCATTGAATACACCATATGAAGGTGTTCATAGTGCATTGACTAAAAATAAAACACTTAAAGGATATCTTAATGTTGTCGAAGACGTTAGGATTGAGAAGGACATCAAAAACAGATATGCAGGTTTAAGAAAATCATTCTTTACTGCATACAATGAATTGATGGAAATGGACTTTTTCGGAATTGCAAAAAGAGACCTTCAATCACTTTCACTAATAGACAAAATCAATCTTATCACTAAGGTTGGTCATAGAGTCAACATCAAACTTAATTCAGAAGAGGCAGGTTTCTTGCAAATGGCAGAAGACTGTAAGACTTGGGAAGATGTTGAGATTTGTGCTAATGCAATTTATGACTGGTCTAAGGAAAATGAGGTCAGAGACGAAAATGACGAAGCATTAGTTCCTCAGACAATTCAATTCGGTGACGAAGACGACATGGAAGACGAAGACGGTGAACAAATGGAACAAGAATTCGGTGAAGACGAAGGTGGTGACGATTCAAATGCCAACGGTGACGAGGGTGACGAAAGTGAAGACGAAGATGATTCTTTGCCTGATGTAGATGCATTTGGAAAAGACTCTGCAGAAACCGATGAAAATGCTCCCGAAGGAAAAGGCGAAACTGACGATGGAGAAGAGTCAGACCAAAAATCAGACCAAAGAAAAACTACTGGTAAAGAAGGTGGTGTTGGTTCTTCTGATGATTACGATGGTGAAGACGGTGCAAGGGAATCAGTTACAGAACATCATGCTCATAATAATGAAGATATGTTCATTTCAGAATCTAACATGATTTCTACTACTGTTCATCTAAAGGACTCATTCAAGAAAAGAAACCAATTCAAAGGTATCGTTGTTACTTACAAAAAAATGATTGAAGACTGGAAACCATTTTGGGTATCTAAGTCTGATGAAATTTACGGTGACTCAGACGAGAAGATTGCAAAAAGACTTGCAAAGGCAACTTACAGTTCTAAGAAGTTAAAAGATAAGAACAAGAAGATTGTCCAACACATGGCAAAAGAATTCGAAATGAAACAAACTGCATTGCAAAGTGCAAAAGCATTCCAAGGTAAAACTGGAAAGTTAGATATGACTAAACTTGCAAAGTATCAGATTGTTGATGATATATTCAAAAAAGTGACATACTTTCCCGATGGTAAAAACCACGGTTTACAAGTGTTACTTGATTGGAGTGGTTCAATCTCTAACGAATGTTCAGACCTTATCGAACAAACAATGATACTGGTTGAATTCTGCAGGAAAGTTAATATTCCTCATAGAGTTTACTTGTTCTCAGATGTTTACTATGACGAAATCAACGGTGAAACCGAAGATGATTCATACTTCTCTTCTAGAGAACCAAGATTGATAGAATTGTTTTCAGACAAAATGTCTACTAGGGAGTTCAATGAGAATCACAAAAATGTTTCTCACTTGTTCAACCAATATCACTTCGATAGAAGAACATTCAGAAAACAAATTGAGTTACACAATGCTTGGTTTGGTGACGAAGACTTTATCGATATTGACGAATGTTATGGATGGTATGACTTCGACAACTACAGTTGTCCTAGAAACTACAGATTAGGTGGTACACCTCTTGACCATTGTTTAACTGCAATGAGATTGTTACTTCCTTTATTCAATGAAGAGTACGGTATCGAGAAGTCAATACTTACAGTAATCACTGATGGATACTCACATAGGTCTCCAGTGTTTGACGAAACTGATGAAGAGAGAGAAGATAAAAGGTCTCAAGAAAACTGTGACGAAGGTCAGTACTCTTGGAGAATTGCAAGACAAAGATGGTTAATCGACCCGATTACTAATAGGTCTCATATGTACTCTAACCATGATGGATACAATAGTAACAACTTTAGTCAGACCCAAAACATTCTAGACTGGTTACAAAAAGAAACTGGTTGTATTGTTACTGGATACTTTGTTCTTGGTGGCAAGAATGACTTTTGGGGTCTTCATAACAATGTAGAAGAAATTAGAAAAGGTGACGCTGATTCCATGTGGAAAGAATGCAGAAAAAACGGATTATGTATTTCAGTCCACGGATACGGTAAACTTTTCTTGACCTCTTCCTCTGCACTAAGTGTTGCAGGTGACGACCAACTGGATGAAGATTTGGTCGGTGCGAACAAAAGAAGATTGCTTTCTGCATTCAAAAAGAATCAGAACTCTAAATCAACATCAAGATTTTTAACTAACGAATTTATCAAGGAGATAGCGTAATGAGAACAAGGGAACCTTTAAGAGTAGACTTAGGATACTACGAAAACAATGAACCAAATTACAGTGCATTTGCCGATGCGATTACTGATGTCGGCCCTGCACCATGCGAAAAGTATGAATGTAGTAATAGAGAAATATGTGCCGCCCAAGCAGTTGAATGTAAAGCATTCAGAGTTTGGACTAACGAGGGTGAAGACGTTTATGGAAGACATAAGTTTCAGAACAAGAAGGGTCTATATCCAAAACCACTACAGGAATCTATGAAGATTCTTTTACACCCGATAAAATAAATGCTCAAAAGACTTGACAATGACCCTCACTTTTTCGTATAATATAAAAGATGGGAAAACAAATTAATAACTGCAAAAACATAGGAGATAATATGATTAATGCAAAACTAAAAACCGAGATTTCTAAAATCTCGTCACTCGCTACTCTGAATGAGTTGAGTGCTTATATCGCTGATGCGAAAACCGCTCTTGGTAAATCTACCATAACGGAAGGTGCTTCAGTTTATGTGGTACAGAAAACTAAGAAAACTCTTGGTACTGTTATCAAGGTGAAAATCAAAAGGGCGACAGTTCAGATGCCAGAGGGTAGATACTCTGTTCCTTTATCAATGTTAGAGGTTGCTTAATATGACTGATAGAACTTATAATAGGTCTGAATCAATTCAGATTGCTGGTAAAGACTTTAACTTTACCCCCGATAGAAAAGAATTCCTTGCAAGTCTTGTAAGTACTTTTCCTTCTGCTACTTCGTTTACCAAAGAAGACTTTGACCAAATTGGTGGAATGCCATACTGGGTCAAATCGTCTAGGTACGATTTCAAAGTGGGTGCAAACTCATTTAATCTTGAGGCAGTAATCAGTGGTTACAACGGTGGTTATGAACCACAAAACGTAACTCCGATTGTTCCTGCAAAACCAGTTGCACCTGCACCTGTTCCTGCAGTGAATAACCCTGCTCAAATGCCAGTTGCCGCAAAGACTTCAAGCCTTAATATTCTGAATGATGTAAAAATCATTCCCGAAAAAATGGTTAACTATGTTCCTTTTGGACATTTCAAGGATGTTAAAAACATCATCAAATCCAAATTGTTCTTTCCAGTATTTGTTACTGGTTTGAGTGGAAATGGTAAAACATTGATGATTGAACAAACTTGTGCTCAATTGAAGAGAGAACTTTTCAGAGTCAACATCACCATCGAAACTGATGAAGATGATTTGATGGGTGGACATACTTTACAGGGTGGTGACATCATGTTTAGAGAAGGCCCAGTTATCAAGGCAATGAGAAAAGGTGCCGTTTTACTTCTTGACGAAGTGGACTTAGGTTCTAACAAGTTGATGTGTTTACAATCAGTTCTTGAAGGTAAAGGATACCTTATCAAGAAAACTGGTGAGTGGGTTTCACCTGCAAAAGGTTTCACGATTCTTGCTACTGCAAATACTAAAGGTCAAGGTTCTGACGATGGAAAGTTCATAGGAACTCAAATCATGAACGAGGCGATGTTAGAGAGATTTGCGATTACAATGCAACAGGAATACCCACCAGTGAAAACTGAGAAGTCAATCCTTGCAAAAGAAATGGAATTGACTGGTTCGGTTGACTCAGACTTCGTTGAGAAGTTAGTGGACTGGGCAGACATTATCAGAAAATCATACTACGAAGGTGCGATTGATGATGTTGTTACTACTAGAAGACTGGTTCACATAGTGAATGCATTCAGAATGTTTGACGACAAATTGAAGTCAATCACAATGTGTATTTCTAGGTTCGACCAAGAAACTAGGGATTCTATCCTTGACCTCTACACTAAGATTGATGCAGGGGTTGATATGTCCGAAATGGGTGACTCAGAAGAAACTTCTGAAAACCCTATTGACGATTCGGACTACTAGGAGTATACTATTAGTATGGATGTCAAAGTAGACTACAAATATAACGAAGGTCAACTCATCAAAGAGTTGACTTCGTATATCAATTCAACTTATGACCAACATTACAGTCTGAATCAATATCAGGCAACAGAATTTATCATTGACGCTGGTCATGGTGAAGGGTTCTGTATCGGGAACGTATTAAAATACGCACAAAGGTATGGAAAAAAGGGTGGGAAAAATCGTGCTGACCTCATGAAGGTTTTGCATTATGGACTCATACAATTATACATTCATGATATGGAGAAACTAAATGATGAAGATTAGTGATAACACTAGGGATGTTCTAAAGAACTTCTCAACAATTAATTCGGGAATCCGAGTTAAGGAAGGAAATAAGTTAGAAACTATTTCCAACATGAAAAATATACTTGCAGTCGCAACTGTAAGTGAATCGTTTCCAACGAATTTTTCAATTTATAATTTGCCAGAATTCTTAGGTGCAACCAGTTTACTGGAAGACCCCGATTTTGAATTTGGTGATTCATCTCTATCTATTGCAGATAACAATTCTAAGATGGCATACTTTTATGCATCCGAAGGAATGGTAATTGCACCCGATAAGATGATAACTATGCCTGATGCTGAGATAGAGTTTAAGGTCACATCAACTTTGTTGAATGACCTGCAGAAAGCATCAAGTGTTCTAGGAGTCAATGACCTAGTGTTAGAGTCCGATGGTTCAACCGTCTCTCTAACTGTAGTAGACAAGAAGAACGCAGCTTCTAATACCTTCTCACGAGTAGTGGGTCAA
>Ga0257110_1001585_pt1 | contig 10690 bp, 9 predicted proteins | sample LP_taG_7_FD_190184 | JGI IMG/M metagenome (GOLD analysis project Ga0257110, IMG submission 190184) | Marine microbial communities from Northeast Subartic Pacific Ocean, Canada - LP_J_2015_P26_10m | ecosystem: Environmental > Aquatic > Marine > Oceanic | place: Canada: Northeast Subartic Pacific... | reverse complement strand
GAAAATTATAGCCTCCCAAATGACCTGTTACATCAAGAACCTCACCTATAAAAAATAATCCAGAGTGATCTTTAGTTTCCATTGTTTTTGAATTAATTACATCTGTATCAACTCCACCAAGTGTTACCTCAGCTGTTCGATATCCCTCTGTCGTTGCTGGCTTTAAAATCCATGCATTTAGAAAATTACCAATATTTTGAATCCTCTCATTACTAATCTCAGCAAGCATTTGATCTTTACAATCAGGCCAGGACATTTCTTCTAATTCAAGCACTAGAGCCTTTGGTAATAAGTCACTTAAATGCTTTTTAATTGAAGTTTTAGGCTGCTCTTCTTTTTTATTTACTAACATCATGGCAGCATCAATTTCTGGCAATAAATTAATTGTAATTGCATCTCCGGGGTTCCAATAATTAGAAATTTGGAGAATTGCAGGCCCACTTAATCCTCTGTGAGTAAATAACATTGATTCTACAAAATGAACATCATTGCTCATAATATCTACTGGTGCAGATAGACCTGTTAGTCTTTCACATAGATCTTTAATCTCATCAGAAAACATAAACGGAACTAAGCTTGCTCGCCTTGGCACTAATGGTAATTCAAAATCCTTAGCCAGTTCATATCCAAAACCGCTACCTCCTAAAGTTGGTATTGATAGCGCTCCAGTTGCAACAATAAGAGATTTGCAATTAAGCAATGTTTTATCTGAGGATGTTTTACTATTAAAAATTGAGGTCACTTCGTATGAAGTCTTATCGCCCTCTTCATGCAGCTTTACTACTTTTTCAGTTTCTACATCCATATGAATCTCTACGCCTAAATCAGTACACTCTTTAACGAGCATATTAAGAATATCTTTTGATGAATTAATACAAAATAATTGATGATGTTTCTTTTCTTCAAAATCTATTCCGTGTTTCTTGACTAGATTTATAAAATCATCAGGTGTGTATCTTGTAAGAGCTGATTTACAAAAATGTGGATTATTTGAAAGAAAATTTTCTGCTTCAACATAAAGATTTGTAAAATTTGAACGGCCGCCACCAGACATTAAAATCTTCTTTCCAGCTTTATTAGATTTTTCTAAGATTAAAACACTTTTATTTCTTTGCGCTGCAGTCAATGCCGCCATTAAGCCAGCTGCACCTGCGCCGAGAATAATAATATCAAATTTTTTATTAATCATATTAAGCCTATCTTGTTCAAATATAAGCCCAGTATTAAATACCTGACTTTAATTTAACTCTTTCTTAGATTTTTTCATTAAATTGATGCTAATAATAAGCATGATTGCAATAAGTACCTCTGATATTATTGCAGGAACCAAAATTTCAGTACCGTGCATAACTCCTGCAATTAATCTAAATATAGCGGCTGAGCCTAATAGAACTAAGGGTCCATATAGCCATTCATGTTCATTTTTATAAGAGCCAATACAAGACAAAATACCAGCTGTAAAAAAGAAAGAAGTAAAATCGCCTATTAATGTATTTTTTCCAAGTAAAGTTTCACCACCAACAGCCTTTAAACTTTCTTTAATTTCTAAGCCTGCTGCAGCTGCAACTGGATCAATAATCCAATTTATAGCTGAAATAAGCATTAATGCGCCAACTAGACCAGATAATATTCTTGCTATCATAACTTTCTCCATAAAAAATGTATGTTTGTTTATCAATAATACCCCATTAATAGCAAAGGTAATGCAAGATAAATTTAGGTTAAGTATATTTTTGGCGTTGCCTTTTAATAAGGCTACACTAGTTCAATAAATCTAAATAAGGATTTTCTTTGCTATTATTTAAATCAGATGCTTTTCGAAGTTATAGTCAACTCGCGCTTATTGTTATTGCTGCTGGAGCCATCTACCCACTTCTTTATCTTAGACAAAACTTTGAGATTTCTATATTAGAATCTTTTGAGATAACTCAGACACAGTTACGTTATTGCAGCTCAATGCTTGGTCTTATTTTTATGATTAGCTATATCCCAAGTGGTTGGCTAGCTGATCGCTTTTCATCGCGAAAATTACTTGCCTACTCCTTGTTAGCTACTGCTTTCATAGGTATTTGGTTTTCGACAATGCCCTCGTATGCTTCATTATTAGTTATTTATGGAGCCTGGGGTATTGCTACTGGGCTTACATTTTGGTCTGCACATATAAAGTTGGTAGCAATGCTTGCAAAAAAAGATCAACAAGGTAAATTCTTTGGAATTCTAGATGGAGGTCGAGGTTTAGTGGAGGCTATTTTAGCTACTATTGCTATAACTCTTTTTGCCTATGTAATCAGCCAGGAATCTGGATCAACAAGTATGGCATTACAGCAGGTAATTTATCTATATATAGGAGTTTTGCTAGTGGTATCTCCACTTGTTTATTGGCTTCTTGATGACTTTGATGAGAATGATAAGAAGATTGATAATAGTAATTTTGTAGCAGATTTAAAAACTATTTTAAAACATCGTGAAATATGGCTGTGTGCAATTTGTATTGTCTGTGGCTATCAATTATTTTATGCAACTTATTCTTTTTCAGCCTATCTTCAACAAAATTTTGGTTTAACGGCAGTTGCAGTTGGAACGATTACAGTTGCTAAGTTATGGATGCGGCCTATTGGAGGAATTACTGCTGGTTTTATCGCCGATTGGAGTAATCCAGAAAAAGTTCTTTCCATACTTTTAATAGCTGCATCTCTATCGCTTGGGGTAATGGCATTTTTACCTACTAATTCAGCAGTTATAGCCATGATACTTATTGTATTGTTGATTGGATTTTTGACTTATGGAGTAAGAGGTGTCTACTGGGCTACATTGGCTGGTTGTAATATTCCCAATAAATCTAAAGGGTTAGCAATTGGCGTTATCTCAATGATTGGTTACTTTCCAGAATTCTATCTCCCATTGATTAGTGCCCCTCTTCTAGAGCAATTTCCTGGAGTGCTTGGTTATCAGATTTACTATTTAATAATATCTGGTTTTGGATTTATAGGTGCTTTTGCAGCTTATCTATTAATGCAGCCTAAATCTTAGTTGATATGAGCTGAGTTATTCTGCTCAAAGCATGTCTATTTTTTGATTTATAAGATGCTGAAGGAGAGGACTTTCTGAAGATTTTTTAAATGCTTCATCAATGTCTGTAGAGCGTTTTTTTAAAATAGGATGGTAATTAGGGTGAGTAAATATATAGAACTCACCATCATTTAAAGCTTCAACAACTCTTTTTCCAACAATGGAAACTTCAATCCCATTTTTTACCATTTCTTTAGCGCGATTTAAAAAACTATTTTTATTATCTGAATGAATAGCATCAGACTTGTACTGAGCTGGACGATTTCTTTCAGAATCATAAATCCGTGTTTGAACAAAAGCCGGGCATAAAACTGAAACATTTATACCAGTATTTTCAAGCTCTCCAGCCCAACTTTCCGACAACGCTACTACAGCAGCTTTGGTCGCGGTATAGGATCCACTATATGGAACCCCTCCCATGCCTGCCATTGAGGCAACATTTACAACCCATCCACCTTCATCATGTTGTTTTATCAATGGAACCATTACTTTGGCTCCATAGACTACTCCCATTAAGTTAACGTCTAGCGCCCATTGCCAGCCTTTTTTATTTTGACTTTCAATTGAGCCTGATTCTCCACCAACACCAGCATTGTTTACCACCATATGAATCTTTCCAAATCGTGCTAATGCTTTTTCTGCTACTACTTCCCACTGGTCTTCTTCGGCTACATCGAGGACAACGGGCAATACAGAAACTTTATTTGCTTCAAGTTCTAAACAAGCTTTTTGAAGATTTTCTTCATTAATATCTGTTAGTACAATATTCATCTTCTCTTCGCCTAACGCTTCAGCAATAGAAAAACCAATACCCTCTGCACCGCCACTTATAACAGCTGTTTTTCCAGTAAATATGGACATATTAATTTTCCTTTAAAACTTTTTTATATATTTAAAAATGCTTTATTTATCAATTAAAGGGGTAATTGAATCAATCAAGCCAGTAAGCTCGGGTTTGTTATCTTTAATCTCATCTAAAGTTAAGCCTTGCAGCTCATGAGGGAAAACAAGCCACTGATCAGTTTCATGAAGGTAGTAATCAGGCTCTCTATCAGTCTTATTTTTAAGTGGTTTAAAGTAAGGTGTAGCGATTTTTATTTCAGGAGTGTTTTTCTTACAAGCTGCCTTGATGTCAGAAATTATTTTTTGGATTGATATTCCTGTGTCATGCACATCATCAACAATTAGTAATGAGTCTTCTGACTCGAGTTTTCTAATTACGTAATTTAGTCCGTAAATCTGAACCTCATCATTACGTTTTCCAATATTATTGTAATATGAAGTTCTTATTGCTATGTGATCAGATTTAACACCTAAGACATCCAGAAATTCTTGAACAGCAATGCCAATAGGTGCACCACCTCTCCAAACTCCTATTATGTAATTTGGCCTATAGCCACTTTCGTATACTTTCCAGGCAAGTTGAAAAGAGTCTTTTAAAAGCTCTTTTGCTTGAATAAATTGTTTTTCCATGTGTTTTTAAAAATATACGAGATTATGTTGATAATAACATAATCTCGTATTAACTCGTATGAGGTAAAAGTTATTCTTATTAGAAATTTCTACTTAAACGAACCATAAATTGACGAGGAGGTATTAACTCTAAACCAGTAGCAGCAACTCCAAATACATCCGTCATACTTGAATTCACTCCATCTTCATCAGTCAAATTAAGTAATTTAAAATCTACGCCCCAATCCTCGTTGAGGAATTCTAATCTTGTTGTTACGTTAAGAAGATCGTATGCATCTATAGCATCAACTAATGAATTATTAGAAACGCGCTGTTGAAATTCTCCTCTATGAACATATTGAAGAATTGCAGTCAGCAATCTCCCTGAAGATAACTCTGTTTCATAAACCATGTTGATATCAGCTGTGAAATCTGGGCTTTTTGCTAGTTCATTACCTTTTACATTTTCTCTAAGGCCATAACGTAAATCTTCTTGTCCAAAAAAGTATTGATATGCATCCACGTTGTCTAGAACTTGATAGTCAGATGTGACCTCTGAATTAAGAAAAGCTAGATTAATATCCATACTTAAAGAATCTGAAATCAATGCCGTAAACTCAATCTCTAATCCTGACATTTCTGATTCTGGAATATTAGCTACTCCACCTCTATAAGGATCAGGATCTGTTGCTTGAAATTGAAGATTTTTATAATCATAAGTAAATAAGGCAATATTTGCTCTAGCCCTTCCATCCATCAAGTCAGTTTTTAATCCAAACTCTAAAGCTTCAATAGTTTCACTTTCGTAGGTTGGAAATACCATGGCAGGAGCTAAAGGCGTTCCAGATGCAGCATCTTCTTCTTCAGTAAATCCGAATGTTAAATTACTTCCGCCAGGTTTAAATCCTCTAGTGAAAGAAACATAAGCCATAGTGTCATCTGCAAGATCAATTTCTCCAAGAACTTTACCTGTAACCTTGTCTACGGTTCCAGCTGCTTGAAAGGTTTCTACGTTAAAAAAGTTGGTAACATCTGTATCAAAAGTATCTTCAGAATAACGCAGTCCAGAAACTAGACGAACATCATCGCTGAAGCTATAAGTTGTTTGAGCATAGACAGAATATGACTCTCTACTAGGGAAAGCATCAGTAACAAAATCCCATTCTGCTCCAAAAACATCAAAACGCCCAGGAATACCATAATCGTGTTCGTAACAGTTTGCAGGGTTAGCTAGAGGGCTGCTGCATTCGTACATTATTTCGCCATCAAGATTATTATCTCTGTAGCCTCGAATATGATTTTCGATATCATGTTCCATATAAAAAGCACCTAGAGTCCAATCTAAAGAACCAAAAAGAGGCTCGTTAGAAACTAGGTTAATTTCAAATGTTTTTGATTCAACCAATGAGGTTTCTGGAGTAAATTCTGACCTTTGGTAAGTTGCATTTGCACCTAACCCAGGAATGACCTTAACAAGGTCACCATAATTATGTCTGTCATTATCCCTAACAACTGAAATATCATCTTCTTGAATACTTGCCATTGCTTTGAGGTTTGCATAACCTAAATCAGATTCATAAATACCTGCAACAACATAAGATCTAAGGCTATGCTCTGAAATTGTATCTTGTGATAAATTTCTCTTTCCAACTGTTGGATCATCGATGCCTCGCATTGCTGAACCATTTCTATCTACATCAAAGTATTGACCAAAAACTCTTAAGCTAGACGTATCATTTAAATCAAAAAGCCAATCACTTCTAACACTAATATTATTAGCATCATCTAAATCTTGTCCTGTATAGACGTTATTGCTAAAACCATTTCTTTCAGTAGATGAAACTGAAAATCTTGTAGCGACCTTATCGCTTATAGGCATATTTAAGCTTGTGCGATATTTTTTCAGGCCATAATTCCCCAAAGTTAAATCAGCTTTACCAGCAAACTCATCTGTTGATGGTTTCTTGCTAATAACATTAACAGCGCCACCAGTTGAGTTTTGCCCAAAAAGTGTACCTTGAGGACCACGAAGGACTTCAATTCTATCTATATCAATAAAATCTGTTTGTAATGAGAAAGGTGATGCTATAAAAATACCATCCATGTGAAATGCAACAGATGGGGCAGCAATAGCATTTTGATTTGTTTCGTTACCAACGCCGCGAATCGAGATTACTGTTTTATAACCTTCATTTTTAGCCACTGTTACGCCAGGAACGATTGAACCCAGATCAACAAAGGAATTGATATTTTTTTCTTCTAAATCAGAGCCACTTAAAGCAGTAATAGCTTGAGATATATCCTGTAAGCTTTCACTACGCTTTTCTGCAGTTACGATAACCTCTTCGATCAATAGAGTGTTTTCTTGCGCAACTAGATTAAAACTAAGTAGAAGAGCAAATGCTGTTATATAAAATTTATTAAAGAAAAGATAGGGTTTCATTGTTGTTCCTCATGCACTTATTCAGGTTAAATTTAACAGTGCGATTAAAAGTTAATATTAATAATATCTATGCAATATATATGCCAAAAAAAGTAAAAAATTATTTTGTAGTAGATCTGTTTATAGTTTAAATTGTATTGTAAATATTTACATCATAATTCATGAAAATAATGCTAGAAAAAATCTTTCATCTTGAATCTCATAATACTTCTATAAAACAAGAGTTTTTGGCAGGATTTACCACCTTTATAACAATGGCATACATCATTTTTGTTAACCCACAGATGATGGCCTCAAGCGGCATGGATCAAGGAGCAAGTTTTGTAGGAACTTGTATAGCTGCTGCAATAGCTTGTTTTGCTATGGGTATTTATTCAAATTGGCCCGTAGGACTTGCACCAGGAATGGGCTTAAATGCATTTTTTACCTACACAGTTGTTGGTGAAATGGGTTATTCATGGGAAGTTGCGCTTGGAGCAGTATTTTTAGCAGGAATCTTATTTGTAATTATGAGTATTACTCCCTTAAGAAAGTGGATGTTAGATAGTATTCCCCTTAATCTTAGAATTGCTATGGGATCAGGTGTTGGTCTTTTTATAGGCTTTATAGGTTTAAAAAGTGGTGGCATCATAGTTTCAAATAATGCTACTTTTTTAAGTCTTGGGAATTTCCTTGAAATTGAAACATTATTATCTGGATTAGGATTTCTTTTAATTGCAATTTTAGCTGTAAGAAATGTCTCTGGAGCAATTATTATTGGAGTTCTTTCAATAACCCTTCTTGGCGTAGCATTAAACCTTGTCCAGTTTCAGGGTTTCGTTGCCTATCCTCCTGATATATCTCCAATATTTATGCAATTAGATATTTTAGGTGCTTTAGATCTAGCAATGATAAGTGTAATTATGTCTTTTCTTTTTGTTAATTTATTTGATACTGCAGGCACGCTTATGGGTGTAGCAACAAGAGCAAAATTGATTGATGAGTCTGGAGAGGTTGTAAATCTAGAAAGAGCTCTTAAAGCTGACAGTAGCTCAAGTGTTATTGGTTCTTTTTTAGGCTGTGCGCCAGTAACTAGTTATGTAGAAAGTTCTGCTGGAGTTGAAGCTGGCGGAAGGACTGGTTTGACAGCTGTTTTTGTAGGCGTATTCTTTTTAGTAGCGATTTTCTTTTCGCCATTAGCAGCCATAGTTCCAGCATACGCTACAGCTGGAGCTCTAATTTACGTAGCTATATTAATGCTGAGTGGTATGGAAAAATTAGATTGGACAAACTTTACTGAGCTTCTGCCTGCACTAATAATCATCATCATGATTCCACTAACATTCTCTATCGCTAATGGAATTGCTCTAGGTTTTATATCCTATGTAGTAATGAAGATATCTACAGGTGATTTAAGAAATGTTTCTTCTGGTGCTTGGTTTCTTACTATTGTTTTTCTAGCAAAATTCATATTTTTGCCATAAGGCAAGCATGTTTTGTTAAGTAGCTAGTTTTAGAGATCTCCAAAACTGTGGAATAATCCATGTAACTAAAATAGAGAAAAATATACCTAGTGAATAGCTGTATATTATTCTTAGTGGCCCTACTGATTGGATACTTGACTCAAACTGAGTAATGAAAACCATCCCGAAAAAAACAATTACTAAACTTGCCAATGACAAGAACGCTTTTTTTATAACCCCTGAAGCTAAATTTATCTCCGAATGACCCACAAACCATCCAGTCATAACACCTAGAAACCAAACGCTTGCTTCATGACCTTCGTGGACTGGATAAAAAATATAAAAAATTACTTGGAATACTAAGATTAGCAATAGCCAAGATTTTTTACTTAAAGACTCATATATTTTATTGATAACTGCGAAATGCCATATAGCAAGAATAAGCGCCCCAATAAGAAGTCCAGAAACAACATCACCTAGATCATGGACTCCCAAGTACATTCTGCTAAAAGCTATTAAAAAAATTACAGTAATTGCACCTACAGAAACCCATTTATCTTTTAATTCATATGCTAGTAATCCCCATAAAGTAACAGCTATTTGAGCATGGCCGCTAGGCCAGCCATAGGATGTCCCCACTTTTGGATCAAGCATTAATTCAATAGCAGGTCTGGGGTCTTGGAAGAAATCTTTTAAAAAAGCATTAATTAATCCTGAAATAAATAGCATCATGGCAACTCGTGAAAATCTTGATGGAGACCAGTAAAAATAGCCAAAAGAAATAAATAAAATTAAAAAAGTTGGATAGCCTGCTAGAGAAATATTTTCAAAGAATATTGATAAGCCTGGAGTGCGAATACTTTCAACCCATGATAAGTCATTCCATATGGACAAAATATTGCTCCTAATTAATATATCGCTTCTGTATTAGCCTATGAGACTTCATACTCAGATTTACCAATAACAGAGTCAATGACTGTTGTAATCCACATCATATGAATACATTCAACAATATTATATGCATTACTATCAACCCAAAAATTAACATCACCAAGAGCTCTTAAACTATTATTAGGACTTCTTCCAGAAAAAGTTACAACCTTAAGCCCAATTTCTTTAGCTCTTTTTGCCGCTTCAATTACACTTGGAGATTCCCCGCTAACACTTATTAGTACAAGCACATCTCCATCATTTGCATAAAAATCTAAAGCTGTTGCGATCCATTTATCGTAACCATAATCATTAGAGAAACATGTGATTATATTAGCTTCATTAAATGTGATAGATCTTACCTGAGCCTGTTTTGTAAAATCTACAGCAGCATGTGCTGATATGGATGCGCTAGCACCATTTCCAGCAAAGATTAGTTTATGTTTATTACTCTTAACACTTTCGGCAAGGTTTTTAAAATCATCAAAAGTTTCGTCAAGATCATCAGAATATATTAATCTGAAATATTCATCGTAATAATTCTTATAGAAATCGCTATTCATTCGGCAAATTATGCCATGAACTCAGAAATTTCAATAGTTATGAGCGTTTGTAGTAGTTGAGCAACCAATCTTGTTTCCATTTTGATCTAGGATTCTTTGGAATATAATGGAATGCTTCTTCTGTAACATGAACATCTCTATAGCAATCAAACATTTTTCCTCCCTCTTTATGCTCCAATAGTAGGAAGTAATGGGTCTCATAACCTTCAAAATCTTTGGTATTAAATATATACGGCTCTTTAGCACAGTTGCTTACCTCATCACCAAAGGCAACAAGGTAAGTGTATAAACTATTATCGCCCTCTTTTAATTCAAATGATTGTAATTCATCACGTTTAATAAAAAATACTTCTCCATTAATACGAATTTTTGCATTAATACGCTCATCTTTGTGTTGTGAAAACACAAATATTTTTCCCTTTTTTAATTCAGGATCATTTAGCTGATCTAAAATCTCTTGTGCATTGTCGTTTTCTTCTAAGGTGCTATACCAGTCCACTGATTCACATGAAAATAAAAAAAATAATGACAAAAGATATAAAATATTTTTCATTGGTAATTAAAATACAAATTCATCCATAAAATCATTAAATAAAATCTGGAAAGCTTCATTACCAGGAGATCTAGGGTTTTCTATTTGTCTTAGAAAAGCTTCCTCACTCACCTCAAAATCTTTAAAACATAAAATTTTCAGCATCTTATTTCCATCATAACCCTTCTGTATTAAAAAATAATAAGTTTCTATTTCAGGGAAAGCTTTAGTATCAAAAGTATAAGGCTGATCGTCACAA
>Ga0257110_1001584_pt1 | contig 10690 bp, 3 predicted proteins | sample LP_taG_7_FD_190184 | JGI IMG/M metagenome (GOLD analysis project Ga0257110, IMG submission 190184) | Marine microbial communities from Northeast Subartic Pacific Ocean, Canada - LP_J_2015_P26_10m | ecosystem: Environmental > Aquatic > Marine > Oceanic | place: Canada: Northeast Subartic Pacific... | reverse complement strand
CCACCACCGACACCTCCTCCACCGCCACCTCCTCCACCGCCACCTCCTCCACCGCCACCTCCTCCGCCGCCACCTCCTCCACCTCCTCCACTGCCAGCAATCAGTGGTTGTGTAGAAATATTTCAGATATACTATTCCCAGATGCAACGGTTTTTAAACACACAATATCCATCAGAAGCAGCTATTTTATACTACCTAATACAATTTAGAGATGGTATATATGACCCTAATTATAATGACCCTAATAAGAGAACTGACGGTGATAGAGTACTTTTGAAGCTAGAATCTTATGCAGGAGTAGAAGAACTATTCGACCCTAATACAACAACAACAGAGTATCCTCTAAAACAAATAGATTTAAATGATGTGATACAGAACTCAAGCCTACAACCGGGCGAACAGCTACCTCCAACAACACATCCTCTTTTTCAATCTAATGGTGTTCCCAGTTTGGTTGGATCAATCTTCAAATGTAACTATAACAACCAAGCCGCAGGTGCAGCCTGGCCAGATCCTTCTGATAGAGTAGAATGCGGAACACTAGGGGCTAGTCGTTGGTCTCCTCAGTTGATTGAATTGACAGAATTTACTATTGTTACTCTTGGCGACATTAATCGTATCTTAAAAGTTAGAGGTATTATAAGAGACAATAGATTTTACACTCCTACGACTGGAATAACTAGTTGTGGATATACAGATGGTACACAGGTTGAATTTGACTTAGAGTTTTATGCTGATCAAATGAATAGACAATATTCTGATACAGGATTACTAACTGATCCTGGTGGAGGACAACAACAAAGTAGAATTTCAACATGGAATACCTACAGGAATACAGTAGATCAAGTAATTGAATCTGTTAATTTAACGATAGGTAGTGACGAGGTAAAATGTATACCTATAGTTGATTCACCTCCTCCACCTCCTCCGCCACCTCCTCCGTCACAACCAGTTAACTGTGATGGACTTACACAAGTGGGATCGGACATTAACTGCAAAGAAAATGATGAATATTTCGGTCGAACTGTTAGCTTAAGTAGTGATGGCAGTGTATTTGCTGTAGGCGCACCAATGAGTGATGCCAACGGTCAAAACTCTGGCGCTGTACGTGTCTACCAGTGGACAGGTTCTTCATGGAGCCAGCTTGGGGCAGACATAGTTGGTATTGGTTACAGAGAATCCGATCATGGCGATAATCAAGGTGTGAGTGTTAGCTTAAGTAGTGATGGGAGCAGGGTTGCTATTGGGGCACCGAATGCTGGAAAGGGTACAATAAATGGCTGGGACGTTGGGTATGTCAGGGTTTACGATTGGTCGGGGTCGGCGTGGACTCAAGTCGGTTCGGATATTAGGGGTTCTGAAGAGTCGCATCAAACTGCTGGTGGCACTGGATTTGGTGTGAGCGTTAGCTTGACCGATAATGGTAACAGAATTATCGTTGTGGCACAGGGAACCGATATACTCATGGTGAACAATTTCACCCTATACAGGGGGTATGTTGAAGTTTATGATTGGTCGGGATCGTCGTGGACTAAAGTTGGTGCTACAATTGAAGGAGAACATGTTGATTCGTATGAAACCACCATTGCAAATAGTTCAGACGGCAATAGAATTATAATTGGTTCACCTTTTCACAATATTGACAGGGATTTAATCAACTTTACACATTCACGCCCTCACTTAGGACAAGTTAAAGTTCTTGATTGGGATGGAGCTGCGTGGAAGCAAGTAGGAAATAAAATTGATGGTGACATATTGGATGGTAATTTTGGAGAAGCCGTTTCAATGAGTTCGGACGGTAGTAGAATTGCAATTGGAGCCCCATCGCCGTATACCACTGCTGTGGAGGGACATGGGAATGGAAGTGTTAAAATTTACGATTGGTCAGGTTCAGCGTGGACTCAGGTTGGTACTACCATTAATTTTGAAATTGCTGGTGAAGAGTTTGGTCGTTCTGTTGTCTTAAGTAATGATGGTAGCAAAGTTGCTATTGGATCACCAGAGTCAGACACAGTTAGGATTTATAGTTGGTCAGGTTCAGTGTGGACTAAGACGGCTGAATGCCAAGCAGAATCCACTGGATATTATAGTAGGTATATTGACCTAAATAGTGATGGTAGTAGAATTGTTGTTACAGCTCTAACCATAGATAACACACCCCAACAGGTAGAGGCCAGTTGTGGATATGTTAGAGTTTATGACGTAGGTAATTCTTCGCCTCCACCGCCTCCGCCACCTCCTCCACCTCCTCCTCCACCTCCTCCACCACCTCCGCCACCGCCTCCTCCTAAAATAGATCAGCAAGATGGGTGTGTAGACCCAGAAACTGATACAAACGATTGGTATAAAGACCTAAGAAAAATTTGTTTTTCTTGTTGTGAAAAAGACAGAGTACAAATAGGATGTGACCAACCAGAACTACCAAACAGATTAACTCAAACACCAACCCCAACAAGCACGGTAACACCAACTCCATCTACGCCTGCTCAATTATGTGAAGGTAATTTATTACTTAATTCAGACTTTTCATCAAATATAGATATTGTAAAAATTCTTAATCAATATAATTCTTATTTTGATATTGGTTCTCTTCTTGAGAATGATACAATCAGTAATTTTGTTGCTAACATTGATGATAAAGGCCAATCGCCTCCACCACCGCCCCCACCACAACAGTCTCAACTATTTGAGATAAGATGTAACTCAGATACTCAAAGATATGAGATGTTTGTTGATCTGAGACAAAATACCAGTAGTAATAGTTATTTCTGTGGGAATACAAAAGCAGGAACTTTATGGTTATCGCCCCTTCCTGCAGAAACTTCCATGTCTAACGACACATACTGGGGCAGAAAGGGCGATGGGGTTCGATTGACCCAACAGGCAAGAGTGCATACTGGAACAAATCCCAGCGTGTCTTTTCCTGAATGTCCATCAGATCCTCCTATGGGAAAGTCTAATTATGATAAAGCGATAGGAATTTTACCAATTCATTACTCAGTCGATCTTGAAATTGATGGGAACTCGTACTACAGTAATTTTGGACACAATACTACTCATTATGTATACTGGACATTTGGCGGCACCAGCCGCAATCAGGCACAGACCACCACATTGCTTGGTTCTTATGTTCCTAGTCAACTACCTGATTTGTGTCCACCACCGCCTCCACCTCCTCAGCCATATGGAAATATTGATTTGTGTGTGTTTAAAATGTGGAATGGAATAAATACAATAAATTATGAATCTAGTAACCCCAGTCTGCCTTATAAAGAGTCAGAATTATCTATAGACCTTTGTGGCAATGAACCGGGTAAGCCATGTGGTAATATAGGTCAATACATAAATCTTTCTGCTCATAGTCTTTATGAAGTAAGTTGTGATTTATTAAGCAACAATAGTGGGGATTTGAAAACTAATAGAACATTAAGAATATACATAAAAAATAATACAACAAATGAAATTATTCATGAGCAATCATTTTCTATAGCTGCTCATACCATAGGTGCATCAAGAGTTTCAACAACATTTGATACTGTAGATGCGGGTGAGTATGTCATTGTTTTTGAGGCAGAATCACCTGAAATGTCTATATCTGGTCCTGTTATTGCTAGACCTTGCTTACAGTATTTAAGTCGATCAGCAAGTGCTCCTACACCTACGCCAACTAGCACACCCACAACAACCCCAACAAGCACAAGCACACCAGCAGCAACATCTACTGCTACTCCTGCTCCTACGTCTTCTGTAACTCCTACCAGCAGCGTAACCCCAACAGCAACAACTACCCCAACAACAACTCCTACTCCTTCAGCTTCTTCTGTACCATCTCTACCTAATCTTTCCGAATGTTGGACTTGGACAAATAATCAATTCAATTGGAGAAATCTCAATAAGAACATTGCGGTTAGTAAAAGTAAAAATAATAAAATAGCTTATGTATTTAGTAGTAACGGATTATTATATTATTCTGGCGGTAGTTGGTCTTTAGTAAATACTGATCCTGAACTTACTGGTGATACCTCCGATATTACTATACGAACAAGTTCGATTGCTGCATGTAGTGCTACTTTTAATAATAATAATCTTTTGTTTTATATACATACACAACTTAATAATGGCGCTATAAAAAGATCAATAGATCAAGGCAGAACTTTCCAAGACACAAGGTTTCCTAGAAAGCAGTGGCGCGATCTAAGAATATCTTCTGACTCTAACACTCTAGTAGGATTGCATAGCAAAGTTTATGTATCAACAGATAGAGGTAGTACTTTCTATGAAAGTGAAAATTTACCCCAAACTCCTTGGGGGGTATTGGGACTGTCTAATAATGGAAAGTTTATGTTTGCTGGCACATCCAATTCGAGCTGGAACGGTGGCAAACCTTATTTTTCAGAAGATTATGGACAGGTCTGGAAGCGATTAGACGGTTGGGACTTCGGTGGAGTTGGAATGGACGCTGCTGTATCTAATGATGGACAAATAATAGTAACAGCTAGTGCCAATAGTACTGGTAATATAATTGGTAGTTTTGGTAGTTATACAATATGTATTAGTTCTGACGGAGGAAATACATGGGAAAAGAAAGCCATTCTTGGACTAAATAGGGTCGATTATCTTTCTATTAGTATGTCAGACGATGGTGAAAAAATATGGATAAGCTCAGGATATGGTGGCCCATCTAACAATCTTGCATCTGCTGATGACGGAGGAATTTTTTATTCTGATGATTATGGTAATACCTTTACTAGAATTTTCTCAGATAAGTACTGGGCGGCTGGAGATTCTTCTTCCGATGCTAATTTCTATGTTGTTCCAGCAAGAGAAGTAAATAATATTGCTATATATGATTGTTCTTTCTCATCAGTTAATCCCGATTCTCCACCACCTCCACCGCCACCTCCACCGCCACCTCCTCCTCCGCCTCTTCCGCCACCTCCTCCACCACCGCCACCTCCTCCTCCTCCTCCACCGCCTCCCCCACCACCTCCACCACCTCCTCCACCACCACCACCTGCCTCTCCTACAGATTTTAATTTCACTTCGTCATATCATACCTTAAAGCTAGACGATACAACAACAATTGCAGACCCATCCGTAATATTATGGAACCCTGCTTTTATTTACGAATTATCTATAGAAGTAGTTGTTGATGACAATATGGTTAAGATTTCTGATGATTTCGAAATAACTTGGCATTCTGATGAAACTACTTTCATTTTAAATCAAATCGAAAATCCTAAAACTAAATATTATTCTAGCTCTGAATTAAAAACAATTAAAAATAATACTCGTATAAAATTTATATTACACGAAGAAACTATACCGTGGAAAACATATCATGCTGTAAAAATTAGAAGAATAAGAGATGGTATAGTCAGCGATTATTATAGACCTTCTAATTATACTGTAATGAACGAAATAACACCTAGTGATCAAATTGGTGCTAATAATCATTATAAAATTGATAGTAATAAAATATTTTCACATCAAGTATTACAAGTAGACGAGGTCTACAATGACGGTATAAAAATAGCAATGAGCGACCACTTTAAATATAATAATATAACTGGAAGTTTATATAGAATTATTACAAATGTTGCTTTGGGAACGACTTATAAGTATACGAACTCAGGACGCAAGACAGATGGTACTGATATCGAAACTATAGGTCTCCTTTCAAATTCTATATTTATAGAAGCTTTTGATGCAGAAAATAACGATTATGACAAAGTAAGTACAACAGTAGGCTGGTTTGATAAATATGTAGGAAACATAGGTAATCCCAGTACAAACTATCCATATTATTCTACTTTTATAAGTACAAGCAGAACAATTAGAGACAGGGACATCAGCAATAAAACAAGTCATTACTTAATGTGTGGAGGTTTTACATTACCTCCAACATCTTCTGATGATTTAGACTTAGGCAATCCTGGAAAGATTTCCGTTAATCATGGAGTTTCCCAATATCCTGAGCAACAATCTCCAGATTATAACAAAAATCCTCCTGAAAGAGGTATCCTTTCTATGAATAGAAAAGGTGAAAGATTTAATGGTGGATCATCGAATAATACGGTCAGTCTTTATTATGATGTTCCGACTACAGAATGGTTTATTAATGTAGAAAATGAGTTAGCATATGGTTCACCAAGTAGTGTTCGAGGAACATTAGAAGGAGGATATACTGGTTTTGCAAGGATTGTGGGGAATCAAGGTTTGAGACTAGTAGATATTCTTTCTTCGGCACCAACATATGACACATCAGAATACTATAACGACGCAGCTTTAAACTATTTGCCTTTGTGGAATACAAATAATAATATGATCGTTTACCCTCAAGACTTTCTTAAAACGTCTGTTATACCTGTGTTGTCTCATGAGCAAATAATGGCATTCACAATAAATGCAGAAAAAGTTACATACAACGGGCAGGAAGTCGATATCATTGATGTTAGTGTAGAGCAAGATAAGTGGTCTCTTAATGATCAAACTCCTAACGACCATGACCAATATCCTGTTTTAGATATAAAGATAACTGACAGAGCAAAAGAAATAATGAGTCAAGATAAAAATCTACCATCTCTTACATCTAAGGTGACGGTGACAGCATTTTCTTTACTCGATTCCGACAACTCACTTTCTGCATCACAAACATTTAATGTGACACTACAAAATAAATACGACCATACTATTCCAGAAGGATCTGCTACTATTGTCAAGTTTGAAACAAATGCTCCTGTGCCAGATCCTAATTTTTATGTTGAGTTAACCTCAAATACTCCTGTAACAAACGAAAACTTTTTATCCTACATAGAACGCGGAGACTATGATAATAGTATATTCCATCGATCAATTTCTGATTTTGTTATTCAGGCAGGTGGTTATAAAGCACCAACAGTCGCGGCTGATCAATCAGATAGTAATCCTACTCCTATTGTAGGAGCAGGGACCAGCAATAGGTCTATTCGTAATGAGCCATACAACTCTAATACTTTTGGAACAATTGCAATGGCCAAATTGGGTGGTCAACCGGACAGTGCCACAAGCCAGTTTTTCTTCAATCTTATAGACAACTCTAATCCTCTTGATAGCGATAGTGGTGGTTATACAGTATTCGGTAATGTTTTAGGTAACGGCATGGCGATTATTAATATGCTAGCGTCCTTTCCAACATACGATGCTGAAGCTTATTATTCAAATTCAGCATTAATAGACCTTCCTCTTTATAAGTTAGACGGAGACAATATCGTTAAACCAGATGACTTTTTAAAGATTAAAAGGATTATTGTAACACAGATAACAGATAGTAACATTACTAGTACTATTGACTTAATGTCATACAGTACAAACAGCGATATCTATGACATTAGAGGTAGCGGAGAATTACATTCTAGTAACAGCGATATCTATGACATTAGAGGTAGCGGAGAATTACATTCTAGTAACAGCGATATCTATGACATTAGAGGTAGCGGAGAATTACATTCTAGCAAAGAAAATATTTATGACTTACGAGGCTCTGGCAACTTATACACTACATAACCTTAAGAAGGAGAAATAATCAAATGGCACTTACTGATCTAAATATACAAGTAAAAGACATGGCTGTAGGATACGGTCATTATTTAGCTATAGGAACAAATGGGTCTTTATATTCATGGGGATTAAATAATCATGGTCAATTAGGTTTTGGAGACAAAACCAATAGAACTAATCCTACAAAAATAGGAACGGCAACCAACTGGACTAAAATTGCTTGTGGAGATTATCATTCTCTAGCACTTAACGATCAAGGAGAAGTATATGGTTGGGGTATAAATAATGTTGCACAATGTAAACCTAGTTATGACTCTCCAGGATTTACAGGTGATGATATAGTTACTCCAACGAGATGGACTAATCCAACAAGTGATATTTTTTTTGATTTTTACAATGGCCCATATCTTAATATTGCAGCAAACGGAAGTTGCAGTCTAGCAAGCATAGCTGAAGCAAAGCCAAGAAGGAAGACAAGTCCAACAACCCCCACCATGACCACGGCTGGGTTCAGCGGCAATCTGTTAGGAACTGGAACAACAGAAAACAATATAGTATTTGACGGAAGTGGCCCATTTAGTTATATTACAAGCAATGCTTATTATAGGTTCCCAGTGCTCGGAAAAATGGCTTTTGGTAAAAGCGGATTTGCTTTTCAATCCGGTGCAACAGGAATATATTATACTGGTAACAAGGGGCAGTATAGTAGTTTTCTTGGCAATAGCTTTGACCGAGGCTTTCATTTTCAAGATGTTACTGATAGACAACCAGGAGGGTATGATCCGAATGTCGATCTTCCTCCCAGAAAACTACAACGTAAAAAAAATGATGTAATAAGAGATGAAGTATATCCAGGTCGCTATTCTGAGCCTTTAGAAGAAGATGATAACAAATATATAGATTTTGATCTTGGAGACGAATTTCTACTTGCTATTGATAGCAATAATCGCTTGTGGGGTATGAGTTGGGCAAACGACAGTGGTTCAAGCATGGCTTCAAGTATAGTAGCTCCTATGAGTCCGGTTGGTAACTTTGGATGGGTGCTGTACCAACCAATAGACGGAGCCGGAATCCGACCAAATAACGTAAACAGCGGTTTAGAATTAATTGACGAGTCTAGACTTTGGCTTAATGTTTCTTGCGGAGCCAGGCACGCTATAATTTCTGATGTTGATGGTAATATATTTTCTATGGGCAACAACGCATATGGACAATTAGGCAGAGACTATACTACGACATCAAATATTACCACAATAAATCAATTAGAATCACCAGCAAACACAACAGGATTTAAAATTCACGCTTGTGGACCGCAGGCTTCTTTAATAGCTAAAGAAAGCTAATATAGCAATAACCACTTAGTGTATATCAATATATAATAACATACTTTACTGACATAAAAAAATTAATATTACAATGATAAGAAAAATATCTCATAAACCTGAATTATGCCCAGAGGTAATCAATTATATTCACAATATTGTAGACTCTCCAGATACTGAAGTATTAGATTTTGGCCGTAGAGGACCGGGTATAGGAGATGAGTTTTTAAAACAGAAACAATTTGCAAAATTGCATATATCCAATCAAGATACATCATTAGATAATAACTATCAAGGTGTTCAGCGAAGTTATCAGAATATTATTTGTCATAGGTTTTTACATACTACTGCTGACTACAACAGATGTATTCAACAACTTTTTAAAATGTTATCTCAAAGGGGTAGTTTGTTTTTGTCTGCTAGATCGACAGATTGTCAAGAATATACTAACAGAAATAAATATATTCAAAATAATGTTTTTGAAAATGATTTTAAGTATATTAAATTTTTCATGAATAATGAAATTAATCAGCTTGTTACTAATGCAGGATTTGCGGTCATAGAAGATGGTGCTTTTACAGAAATATCTAAATTTAGCGGAAAAGAAAATACTTATAAATACGTCATAGCAGTAAAATGAACAATGATCTGATAGACTTTTTAAAATTTAAAAAGATAAATTTTACAATAGTAGGTAGGACAGCATTGCATTTATATGGCATTACTAATGTTCCTATCAGATATATAGAAATTTGCATTAATAGGAACGACATTAAAGATCTTGATATAGATGGAGGTCTTGTTCTTACTAATGGAAAACCGGTATTGATAAAGCTAACAGATGAAGACTGTAGAGAAAAAATTCGAGTCAAAGAAAAATGTATACAAGAATCTATAGATGTAGAGACATTTGATCATTTAATAAATTATGCAAGAGAAACAGATAATGTTTATGATAAATTCTACATATTGAAATCTTTAATATCTTACAATCCACAACATAAATCAGCTATAGAATACTTTGACCGTATTAATAATTATTCATCTATTTGTTTACAGATTAATGCAGAAATAAAAAAATACCAAGAAATACCTATAATATTAGCTAAAAAATGCTTCTATCCTAACATAGGACATATCCCTGCAAAAAGTGTAAAATATAATATAACAAATGAAACAATGAATATAAATTGTTCTGGTAAACTAGATTTTGTTATAGATAAAAACTATAGTTTAAATATTGGATTAGATCACAGTTTTTTGAGCAATAAGTCCGGATTCGTTCTTGCAGCAGGGACTGTAGAATTAAGAGACGATATCTTATATATTACAAATGCTTCTGGACACTATATGCCAACAAACAAAGAAATGAAATATGCGCTACAACACTTTAAAAATCTTAGGATTAAAAATATAGTTTATGAAAATATTCAAGTTTAATATTCCTGAAGATGGTGACGATAATTTCTTTCAAATCATGGATGATCATGTATGTGTCACTTCTGGCCCATGGGCTACTGGTAGCGAAGATTGCTTTGCCGGTATAGATAGCGATGGATGTCCTATAAGGATATTTTGTAGCGATGGATGTAATGGAGATATAGCATGTCATCAGGGAGGATATAGCGATTGTGATCCTGCTAATTATCCAGCTTGTGGTTCAGGGACACCTCCACCGCCTCCTCCACCGCCACCTCCTCCGCCACCTCCTCCGCCACCACCTCCACCGCCTCCACCGCCTCCTCCCCCACCGCCCCCCCCACCCCCCCCCCCACCCCCCCCCCCCCCCCCCCCCCCCCCCCCCCCCCCAACCCCCCCCCCCCCCCCCC
>Ga0257110_1001580_pt1 | contig 10702 bp, 11 predicted proteins | sample LP_taG_7_FD_190184 | JGI IMG/M metagenome (GOLD analysis project Ga0257110, IMG submission 190184) | Marine microbial communities from Northeast Subartic Pacific Ocean, Canada - LP_J_2015_P26_10m | ecosystem: Environmental > Aquatic > Marine > Oceanic | place: Canada: Northeast Subartic Pacific... | reverse complement strand
TATGTTAATATAATAAATTTTCTTGACCTGGAAAAATTATTTTATGGTTTTTTTCATCATCTCCGTAATATTCAAGTAATGAATTGCATCTACGGATTACATGTCCAAATCCTACTGAATTATTCCATTCAGTGCTTTTTCCAAGTAAGTCAATTCCTGTAACCTTTGTTATTCCTAGTGTGCTTGTTATTTGTGATTCTTCAATATATTCTTGCACAGTATTTCCTTCTATTTTTTCATCAAATATTTGCTTAAGTGATTCATAAACTACACTTCCATTATAATATACCTTTCTAAACCAAGGCTTTCCAACTGTGGCTATTTGATTAAATATTTTTGATATTTCAACATCATTTTCATTTTCTAATTTGCACCTATAAACATATTTATCTACAACAGGTAGTGAAAAAGCTTCATTATTTGCATAGTTTTGTTCAATAGAATATTCAACAGTTTTTTTAGAATCAAGACTCAATAAGCTAGGTAAATCACTAGTGTATAATAATTTATCATATACATATTCTATTCCATCTTCTAGTTTTATTAGCTTTTGGGATGCATCTATTTCTTTTATAGTTGTTTCTTCAACTTTGTTTTTTGTCAGCTTTTGAAGTTCATCATATAGAATAATTAGTGAATTTAAAGGAGATTCTCCATTTATTGAAATTACATCTAAAGATTCAGATATAGTTCTAAGATATTCTTTTTCGACATTAACTTTTCCTCTAGTATATAACTTATATATTTGGTCAAAGTTTTTTGGTTTAACTGCAGATAAGGTTGCTCGCATATCATACATGGTTCTTAATTCATATTTAGTAAGCTTTGCACCTGGAAAAACTGAAGCTACAAAATCTAGACAATAATATGGAATATAAGATGTTTCTATATTCCAAATATCCAAGTCTGGAGATGGTGATTTCAGGTGTTTTACATTTGGCAAAAGATATGTTGCCATTGTTGCGACTAAATTATTTCCTATAACGTATTTCATTTTTTTAACCAGTCAGTTAATTCTTTTTGTGATGGCCATCTTAAATTTTTATCACATTTCTTACATACAACTTTAACCTCATTATTTGCCAAGGCTTTTATACATTCAGTATCATGATTACATGCATCTTGATACTTAGCTATTTCCTTTTTTAGAAGGTGAAGCTGTTTGTTTAGTTCGGTTATGTTTTTCATACGGACAATGTCTACACCCGGAACCACAACAGGTTCCTCGCCTTAAATGATAATGTTCAGTCATTACCATTACTCCTTCATCCCAATAAAAATCGTTAGGGTGAAGTTTTGGTTTTATAAACTCCTTAACGTATAACTCTTGTATCCAATCTCTATGTGATTTCACAACTTCCTCCTGCACATGCTAGTTCGCCAGAAAGATCTGTGTTATCCTCTATTTCTATAACCTTTGATAAATCTACATCACTTAATGACTTCATCATTTCGTCATATTTTTTCTTTTCAATATCCTCAAATGGTGCTTGTGTATATGTTCCACCATTATAAGGTAATACAGATAATCCATTATAATGATTTCTATTTTCCCACATCCATTCTCCTGCCATATCCCATTCGTTATCCTTTAATGAAATTGTCGCAGATACATTATGAGAATTTGAACCGTTTCTATGTCCAGGTTTTACCCATTCTTTTGCTATCTTTTTTACTCTTTCCAATGTACTAAAAGGTGACTCTGTTCTTAAAATAGATCCAGCTGGAGCTTTTTGAGGAACTTGAATTACTGCTGTATCATGGGCTCTAAAAAATTCATCTTCAACTAGCGCTGGATGGTTATCTCTAAGGTATGGATATATAGATTCGTTTTTACCTACTCTTATTCTTCTAATGTAATAGTCATTATGCCATGCATGTATACCTGATGACGTGCCTAGTACTAGCGAAGTAGTACCTGCAGGTTTTACAGTAGTTGTTCTTGCAGATGGATTAACTCCTATAATTTTTGCAACTCTAGAATTTTCTCGTTTAACAACACTTGCAGCTTTTTTCATGTCATATCCTAGTACCGTTCCACTTCCAATTCCAGTCATAGATACACCGATTAATGCTTCTTTTTCAGTTGTTTCTTGCCATATTGGTCTGAGATAGTGGAATTCAGTATAACCAGCTTGAAGTGTTCCTACAAATGCAGCTGTTTTTACTCTTTCATTTAAGTCTTCTTGTGATTCTATATTTGAAACATTTACTTCACACAAGTTACAAAATTGATTTGGTCTCAATGCTATTTCACAGCACGGATTAGTTCCCCAATCCTTGTCATTGTTTAAATATATACCAGGTTCACCAGCTCCAGATAGTTCTACACGTTTCCATAAATCCATAAAAAACTCCTTTGTAATTTTATGTCTCATTAAAACTGCAGAATTATTGGCTCTACCTCTTTGTGGATTCAATTCCCACCAGTTACCACTTTTACAACCAATCATTTGGTCATCATCGGCATTAAATAAACTAATAAGAGCAGCTCTTCTAATACCTCCAGCAAGAACTGCGTCTGCTATGTGGCACACAATATCATGTGTTTCTAAAGTAGTTAAATATTGTCCTGTTTCTTTTTGTTCTAATATTCCTTTAATTTTTAATATGCACTCTTTAAGTGGTTGAGGACCTGGAGCTTTTCCACCTGATGTTACAAGTTGTGCACCTTTTGGTCTAATGTCTGAAAAGTCAAAGTCTACTCTACTTCCTCCACCATTCATATATGATTTCATTAAAACTTTTACTGCATCTGCCCATCCTTCTATAGAATCTCCAATCAAAAATCTTCTTTTTCTTTTTGGCCAAGGTTTAGATATTGCTGGTAATTTTTCAACATGATGTCTTTGTACAGAATATCCAACGCCTGTACCGCCTAATAGCAAAAACATTGTTTCACTAAAAGCGTCAATAGAATCTATAGGAAGATATGCACAATTGTAAATTCTATTTGGAGAAATTTCAATTGGTTTACCACCAAACTGTAAGCTTCTCATTGATGGAAGTACTTTTTTATCGTATACTAATTTATATTTTTCTTCTATTTCATCCTTTAACATTGGAAATTTCTTTTGGTGCATTTCTTTATTTCTTGTCACCAACTCTTCCCAAGTTTCTCTTCTATTTAACTCTGGTACGTATTTTGCGTACTTCATATAAACTGTTATTTCTGATAGTATTTGATTTGATACTTCCATATTGCGCTTTCCCTTTATTATTTTTTGATATTAGATAAAAATGACCGGCTTCTGCCAGTCTATAATAAATATCGATATATACATATTTAAGATTCTTTTGTTGTGGTTAAATTTTCAGAATCATACTTACTTTTTAAAACTTTTCTAAGATATTCAGAATGGTTGTTCATGTCTGCTTGTACATCTTGACCGTCTAGTGAGTCTGGTGCATGTATGTTTATTTGACCATTACTTGCATTCATCATACTAGGAAAAGTAATTCCATCTTGTCCAAATCTATTTTTAATTATATGCCATCTTCCAGTATTGGCTAGTTTGTCTTCTATTTTTCTACTTAATGATATAACAAGATCTGCTGTCATTATTTTTGCATATGATTCTGCAATTTTTTCTGCTCCAATAATGTCGTCACTAAGTGCTGATCTATTTGCTTGTGAGGCTGTCCAGCATGGTATTTCTTGTTCACCAGCTAGACCTCTTAGGTCTTCATAAATATTACCAAGTTCATGTCGTACTTCTTTACCATGTCCTCGTAATAAATCTGCATAATCTACTATTATTAGATCTGGATCGAACCCTTGCATTCTTGCTTTTTCAATATGACTTGCCAATGTATTTACAGTTCCACCTTTAGTTGGATAATATTTTACAATCAATTTACCCTTTAATTTTCCAACAATTTCTTTAACTTCGTCTATGTGATACTTAAGTTCTTGTGCTTGAATTCCACTTAATACAGCGTCGTATCTTAATCCCACATAGGCTTCATTTAACTCAAGAGTATAGTGTATTACATTTAAACCAGCTTTAACTGCAGCTGCTCCTACATTTACTAGGGCCCATGACTTTCCAATACCTGATGGTGCAACAAATACACCAAGTTCACCTTTACCTAGTCCACCATCTGCTACGTCGTCTACAACATCCCATCCGGTTGTTACAGTGTTCCTAACTGATTCTAAATATCTTGCATCTATATCTTCAATATATTCGTGTCCAATTGCTCGCTCTAAACCAGCTTTCATAGCTTCATCAATTGTCATTTTAATTTGTTCAAACTCTCCTCTTGCAAGAAGATTAACAGATTCCATAATTGCAGACTTAAGTACCTGGTTTTTACAAAACTTTATAGTTTGTTCTTTTACAAATTCTAAGTCTGGAGCATCTAATTGTTTATATGAATCTTTAAGATGTTCTACAACTTGTGTTTTCAACATGTCGTTGTCTATTTCTTTTATTTTTACAGACATCACTTCCATAGTTGGTGGTGATTTGTATTCGTGAAAATAGTCTTTGATTGTCTGTACAATACTTATATTGGCTTCTGATTCAAAATACGATGGATCTAATATATCTATAATTTGTTGTAAAAATACCCTATCTTTAAATAGAGAAGCTATCAATTTACATTGAAAGCTGTATCCAAAATTGCTTAATTTGTCTTTGTTCATATTACTTTCCTATGATATTATCTAATGGTAAGAATGAATCTCTTAGCCAAAGAGAAGGATTTTTAAATATTCCATTTAGGTGATCTTCTAATATCATTTTTTCAAATTCTGTTTTATTTAATCTAGGTATATCAGATTTTACAATATTTAATATAGATTCTTTAGAATATCCTGATATGTCTACATCTTGTAATTGCATTAGTTTGTGATTTGTTTCTAACATTTCCTTAGAATCTTGTAATGCTTTAGATAATTGTGTATTATCTCCATGTTCATTGATATATGAAAGAACATCTGATAATTCAATTTGTTTTTCTTCAAAAAGAATAGGTAGTCTTTTTTGTAAAGATTTTGTACCAGCTCCTCTAATTCCTGGAATATTATCAGATCCATCTCCAGTTATACATTTAAGTATTATAAAATTTTTTGATTCTATGCCAAATTCTTCTTTAATAGTATCTCTAGCATACATTTTTTTCTTTGTTGGAGACCATACTTGTACTCTGTCAGATACAAGTTGTAAAAAGTCTCTATCTGTAGACATTAAGATGCATTGACTTTTTGGATATACTTGTTGACAAATGTATGCCATTGCATCATCAGCTTCTATATTTTCTGGTGCTAAAGTTGTTAATGGTAAAGTTTCTAGATATTGAGTTAGTCTATTCATCTGTTGACTCATAGAAATTCTTTCATCATCTATAGATTGAAAGGTATTTGCTCTTGTTAAATGCTTTCTTACTCTACGATTTCCTTTATAGTCTGGAAATATTTTTCTGCGTCTTTGGCTACCACCTTTACCATCAAAACAAATAATAACTCTAGTAGGTCTTATGTTTCTAATTGCATATCCTATTGAGTGCATAAATCCAGTCATACCGCCAACATGTATACCATCTTCATTTGTACTCGGGTTTACTGCAAAACTTCTAATGAATGTATTTAATCCGTCGATGATTAAAATTCTATCATTTTGATGCTTTGTAGTTGTGTCTTCTTTGAGACCTTGTAGTAGTTCTTTGTATCTGTCTTTCATATTTATTATTTATATGTTAAATATAACCAATTTTGTTGACATAAAAAAATCCTGGTTAGTTATTTTAAGAAAAGTTATTAACAGTAAAAAAGCAAGGACCCAATTTTTCAACTGAGTCCTTGCAATTATTGGATATACAGTTTTGCTGCTATCCTTCCGGAATTGGTTCAGTTGATATTTCTACATCGTCAATACCTAGGTCTTCACTTTTGTAGTCCATTATCAATGTGTCACAAATAAGATTATATATTTCTTTTCTTAGTTCTTCGTCTTCTAATAACGTAGATTTCCAAGTTTTTGAAGTACATTTCCAATCAGTTCCATCTGCTTTTGTGTAAGTATACCATGATCCACCTTGCTTAATCAATTTATATGCTTTCATAATTGTAAGGTAACTACCAAGATCATCTATTCCACTATCAAAATAAATATCGAATTCTGCAGTTCTTAATGGTGGTCCCATACGATTTTTAACAACTACACATTTTGTTTTAATACCTACAGTTTGAGCTTGACCATTAACAGTTGCCTTTATTTGTCCGGCTGGTTTCAGCCTTAGTCTACAACTAGCGTGAAATGCAATAGCTTTTCCACCAGAAGTAGTCCAAGGATCTCCAAACATAACTCCCATTTTCTGTCTAAGTTGGTTTGTAAATACCAATGCAATTCTTTGTCGTCCAATCATGTTTGTGATTTTACGCATTGCTTTTGATAATACAATAGCTTTACTAGTTGCCCAACCGTCTTTACTATAATCTGCAGATTGTTCTACTTTAGTAGTTGCTGCAGCCACAGAATCTACGGCTATTGTCACTAATCTATTTTTTTCACCTTCTCTAACAGTTAAAATGATATTTTCCATTACTTCAAATATATCTTCAACTGTTTCCAATTGAATATAAAGTAATTTTGTAGTATCAATACCTAATGCTTGTAAAAATTCCTCATTTATTGCATTTTCAGTATCAATGTAAACAGCTAATCCACCTTTCTTTTGTGTATTTGCTAATATTTGTGCAGCAACTAGAGACTTTCCTGAAGCTTCTAATCCAGTTATTTCGGTAATTCTACCAACTGGTATTCCTCCATTGGGTCTATTTGATATACACAAATCTAACATAGATGAGCCTGTCGATATCCACTCAGTTAAGTCTGTTGGAGTATCTTCGGATCCGTCAAGAAAATAAGCAACCTTATAATCTTTAAATTTTTTATTTAAAGAACTCGCTAGTTGTTCTGCTAATGCGTCTTTTTCTTGATTTCCCATATTACTTTGCCTCGCGAATAGATTTTAAAAGTCCAGTGATTAGTTCTAAAACTATACCGTGCATTTGTCCTCTACCTTCTAGTTCTTTTGCTAATGCACGTACCATATTGTCATGCTTTTTCATTTGTTCTTCAGTCATTTCTTCTCTCCGTTATTGATTAAATAAGTCATCAAACGCTGCTGATATATCGTCTGTGCTTTTTGTTGTTGATGCTGGTTTTACAGCAGTTGCAGTTGAGGTTGCAGTTGCTACTTTTGCTTGGTTATTATTTTCCCAAGGCAAGTCAGTTGCTACTTCACCATCTGTACTAGGATCTAGCCATTCTTCTAATGCTTTTTTCAAATCATCATATGAAACTTTCTTAAAAATATTAAAAATATCTTCTTGTCCAGTCATAATTTTTTCAGCTATAGCTTTATCAGTTGTAGCTGGTGTTTGATTTGGTTTAACACGAATTGTAGTTTTTGGATAAGTTCCAGCTCCTTCAGATGGAGTAAAGTCTACTACTATATCTCTACCTGAACCTAAGTCTGTAATGTCTCCATAATCTGGATCTGTAATGAATCCTAATAGTTCAGTATATACTTGCTTACCAAATCCCCATAATTTAACACCTTCTGATTCTTGTCCTGTAACTAAAACAGGAACATAAGTTCTCATTTTTGGTTCTAGTTTTTTAGAAAGCTTCCAATCATCTGAATTTCCTGTTGATTTTAGTTTTTCTGAAAATTCTACAACTGGATCTGGTTCACCAAATGTAACAGGCGAAAGATAGTTCTTTTTACCTAAGTCATAGTGAAAGAATAATTCTTGAAAAGGATTATCTTTGTTGTGTTGGTAAGGTACAATCCTTACTTGATTTTTTCCTGGACTTGGTTTCCATAAGTGGGAAGTCCTTGTTGTTTGAGATTGTAAATCTCCGAGTTTGCGTCTAATTGCATCTAAGTCAATTGCCATTTTTTTCTCCGTTTTTGTTTAATTAATAATTAATATAATAAAAATATCTTACACTATAAAACTTTTTGTAAGGTATTTTCATATTTTTTTAAATAGCTTTGTACAGCTAATTCTTTTGCTTTTGATTCTACAACTACATCAATATCTAGTCCATAGTCATTAATTTCGTCAACAATATAATCTGAGTGTGCTTGTACTTTTATTTTACTGACTTCTTTATGCATCTTTGCAATAGTTGGCCAATCTTGTAGTGTTTGTTCTGTTATATTATTTTTTGACATTAGTTCTTCTACAACAAGAGTTTGTTCTCTACGTCTAGATTCTGAATAGTGTGTGCATTGTTTTACATTACCCCATGTTTTTGCAGCAACTCTTAATGCTTCTTCTTCTGTCAAATCTCCAGTACAAAATTGGTGATGATGATAATCGAATACAATAGGTATACCAACTACTTTGTATACTCCCCAATATAAATCTGATACTGAATACATACTTGCTTTATCGTCGTTTTCTACAGTAAGACGGGCTTGAACTGAAGATGATGTACGTAAATAGTTTTTGCAAAATCTGTCAAGTGCAGATTTTTTATCTCCATATGCACCACCTACATGTATATTTATTTTTGACATACGAGACTTTGGTAGACCCATGAGATCCATGATTTGTGCAGACTTATTAAGTTCATTCATTGCATTAAGTACAACTGTTTCATTTGGTGAAGCCAATACACAAAACTGTCCGGGATGAAAGGATAGACGTTGATTATTATCCATTGCAAGCTTACCTACGGCTGCTAGTAGTTCACAAATTTCTTGGTAATCTGGTAAATCTTTGAATTCATATTCAGACATCCATGGAAACATATTGCTTGACATGCGATATACCTTTATATTGTTTTCATTATTCCAATGAATTAGCTGTAATAGATTTTTCATATTACTTACAATTAATTCAGATGCATAGTCAATACCTTTTGCATCAAATGTTTTGCGTATCATTGTTCTGTTGCATGATATGCCTTCTTCTCCGAGAGTCATATTTATACATGCGTATCCTAGTTGTTTTGCCATATATTATAATATATTAAATTTATTTGACATAAAAAAATTATTTCCAAAAAAGTTGCACACAAATTATACCTGCTGCAAGTATAAGTGATGTAAAGGTTTTAAAAGATATACCTTCTCCCATAAACAACCATGTTAATAGGGCATAAGACGATATACCTAATGCGAATCCTAAGAATCTACCAGGCCATAATAGTCCATCAAAGTGTTCAAACGCATATTTTGTTGCAAATATAAATGCATAAGATATTGTTGAGCCACCAACTATTGATATAAGTATTGGATTTTTTTGGAACCATGGCCAAATGAATTGACCATTAGTTTGAAACCAAATCAGTGTTTGTCCAAACAAGAAGAGCAGGACGGTAAGTGTGAGCTTAGTCATAAGTTAATTATTAGTTATTATTCAGTTATTTTTTATTTAATATAAATATAAACAAAATATTTGACATGGTAAAATCCAGGTCAATTATTTTCACTATTTTTTTACAAATAGATTTTTTATTTCTTTGTATATCAGGTCACGTAGAAGTTGTCTTACCTGTTCTTCGTCCTTATCACGTCTATCGATATGTGCATCTGGATCTGCATGGACACCAAGCTTTTTTCCATGATAAGAATATGTATTGCCTTTCTTTTTCTTATCTTTACCTAATATTAAGTTTTGGTCTGCCATTATTTTTTTAGTAGGCTTTTTAATTTAATCATGCCTTCTGTTTTATTTCTTCTTTTGGGTTCATAATCTTGTTTAATAGGAATATCACGTCGTAATTTACCTGTTTTCTCATCTTTATATCGCCAAGGCTCTCGTTCAGCTTTAGTCATAAATCTCCTGTCACCAGAATAGGTTGTAAATGTCTCACCTGATTTGGTTTTATCAGTTGACTCCTTTGAGTCGTCAAAAATATCCCAATTTTTATCATCTAGTTTATACTTTGAAGGACCTTTTGTCATACCACCATTTCCTGTGTAAGCTTCACCATCTTTTTCAGGAGTAACAATCCTACTCATAAGTTTCATGATATTTCCATCAGCTAAATTATCAAGGTCCTGCATGATGCCTATTCTTAATCGCTCATCACTTATCTTTTCCATTTTCTGTCCAATAGGGTTTTTATCATCATTATAAAATGTATCTCTTACAAATTGTACATCTTCGTCAGATATGTCTGCTGGCCCGTCGAATTTCTTTCCTCTTTTAAGAAATTTTGCAACTTGTTGTAGTTTTTTCTTAGGATGCATGACTGAATATGGCCATTTCTTGCTTGCCATGGCTTTTGGAAGTGTTTCTAAATGCTCATCTTCATCTGGTAGATTTTCATAAAATTCTTTATCCTCATCTTCGAATTTATATTCAAGGGATCCTTTATATTCAGTTTTTCTTGTTGGTTGTTCTGTGTAAGGATCAACAAATCTAGGATCTCGATCTGGATTTCCTGCTGAGAAGCCTGCTGCTGCCTGTTTTTTATCTTCATCACTAGCATCCATATTTTCATCGTCGTCATCATCCATATCTTCATCGTCGTCATAATCCTCATCTTCATCTTCTGGTTTTATATCGTCATGGTATTGATACTTTAATAGATCTTCTAAACCGTCCCTCATTTCTTCCTGCTGGTCGTCGGATAAACTAGAAGATTGTGCATCAAAATCATAGTGTCCGTCATTTTCTACTTGTGCACTAATGTCTCCTATCTTATCATCATAGAAACTAAAGTCTATT
>Ga0257110_1001579_pt1 | contig 10703 bp, 5 predicted proteins | sample LP_taG_7_FD_190184 | JGI IMG/M metagenome (GOLD analysis project Ga0257110, IMG submission 190184) | Marine microbial communities from Northeast Subartic Pacific Ocean, Canada - LP_J_2015_P26_10m | ecosystem: Environmental > Aquatic > Marine > Oceanic | place: Canada: Northeast Subartic Pacific... | reverse complement strand
TCCGCGGCCACGACGCGAGGCCCTTGGGGACGACGTCGCCGCGGCGCACCTCGCGCGCGAGCACGGAGAGCGTCGCGTAGTAGAGCACGCGGAGCAGCGCGAAGTAGAAGGCGAAGGCGTACTGGAGGTCGTCGGAGACGCGGCCCCAGACGGCCCACGTCGCCGGCAGCGTGCTCAGGCCCACGACCCACTGGGCCATGACGAGCCGCAGGCGGGGAAGGGTGGGCCCGTAGAGCGCGATGAGGCCGTAGAGGCAGACGTGGTCCACCCCGATGATGACGCTGCTGAACATGTGCACGCGCTCCCACCGGGGCTCGCCCAAATCGACGCCGCTCGGGCGCGCGACGGGCCGCGGCGGCGGCTTGCGGCCCAGGGCGGCGCCGCGTGTCGTGTTCAGGGTCAGCGCCAGCGTCAGCGCGATCTGCACGAGGCTCAGCCAGAACATGCCGTTGCTGCCCGCGCGCGCGCACCGCGCGACCCAGGTGCCGAGCTCGCGGCCGACCTCGCGCTGCACGGCCTGGTGCCAGCGCACGAAGCACAAGACTTCGAAGCCGCCGGAAGCCCCGTCGCCGGCGTCGCCGAGCGCCACGCCGAGGACCGCCCCGGGCGCCGCGCGCGCCGCGGCCGCGGCGCCGTCGCCCGCGCCGGACGGCACGAGCGTGTCGCCGGCGCGCACGCCCGCGTCGCAGCGCACGGGCACCTGGCCCACGAAGGCGACCAAGGCGCCCCGCTGGCGCCGGTCCTCGTCGTCGGGCACGCCCGCGGCGACGGACGGCCGGCTCGACGTGATGAGCACGGGCCCGTCGCCGGACGTGTCGAGCGTCAAGCTCTGCGTCCGCGCGTCGATGGCGACGACGGACCCCGGCGGCGGGAGCTTGGGCGACGCGAGGACGTCGTCGTGCCAGGGGAACCACTCGGCGTAGTCCGCCGCGCCCTCGGGCGCGCGGATCGTGCCGCGGATCGCGCCCTCGACGACGACGTCGCGCAGGAACCGCGTCGTCCGCGGCACGACGTCCTCCTCCGTGTACAGGTTGTCGCGCCGCTTGCGCAGGCCCCGGGGCGACGGCGTCCGCGACGACCGCTCGCCGCTCCGCGCCGTCGCGCCGTTCTCCGCGTCGCTGAGCGAGTCGCAGAACTGGCTCGAGTCCTCGTCGTCGGGCGGCGCGCGCGCGCGCTTCGTGCCGCCGGTGCCGCCGTCGCGCCAGAGCTGGACGAGGGCGACGTCGGCGCCGCGGTCCGCCGCCGGCGGCGCGCGCGCGTCGGGCCGCGCCGTCAGCGTGTAGAGCCAGCCCCGGTAGCCGTGGACGCGGCCCGCGCCCTCGCCGCTCCGGACGCGCCGCGCCATGGGCCGCCGCACGACGCCCCGCAGCTCGTCGGGCGCCCACCAGGCCTCGCCGTTCGTCACGGACTGGAAGGCCACGGAGATGCCGCCCGCGTCGCCGCGGCCCTCCGCGCGCGCGCGCGAGACGACGTACGCCGCCGACGGCCCGGAGAACGGCGCGAAGGGCGACGCGGACGGCCGCGGGGGCAGGGTCCGCGGCGCGTCGCCGCCGGCCGCGAGCTTGCGCAGCCAGGCGTGCACCGTCTCGAAGGGCAGCACCTCGCCGCTCGCCAGGCGCCGCTCCTCGTCGCCGGCCGCGGACGGCGGGCGCGCGTTCCTCGGCGAGTCGACGAGCGGCGCGTTGAGCAGCTCGTCGAAGCAGTCGACGTCGATGGCCTCCCGCGGCAGGCCCTCGTCGGCCGCGTCCAGGCCCTCGTCGTCCGCGCCGTCGCGCGGCCCCAGGCTCTGGAGGTCGTCGGCGAAGTCCTCCATGATGGTCGGGGGCTGCCCCCACTCCGCCGAGAAAGGGTAGACGGCGGCCGTGTCGGGACCGGCGACGCCCGCGCGATCACGGGGCGAATTTGGGACGCGACGTTGAAAAGACTGTGCGTTTTTCTGGCGCGGTCAGGAGTTCATCGCGAGCATTCAAGGCGAGGATTTTTACTTCTCTCTTGCTCCATCCCTTGGACAGAGCGTTCATTCCTGAATTGTGCACAGATGTAAAAGTTGCAGGAAGGCGATCGCGGCAGCCCTCATCTCGTGCTCATCGGTGCCAGTCGGGCTCGTCGACGGCCCGGTGCAAGCGGCTTGCACAGGCTAGTCATCGGTGCCAGCCCATTCATCGGCGGCCGTTTCATCGGCTCACCTTCGCAGCCTGCGAGCACGCAGAGGCAGCAGCCCATTCATCGGTGCAAGTAAAATGCAGCGATCCATCTCCACGCCCTCGCTGCACGCATCTCTCGCGACACCGACCATCCCGCGCGGCTGCGTCGCGAGCGTGCGCGTCGACGACCATCCGAAGACGGGCAAGGGCGTCACCTGGTACCGCGTCGTGACGCGCTGCGAGAAGGGCGACGTCGTCCTCGACGCGGAGCGGCGCTACACCGCGTTCCGCGAGCTCCGCGACGCGCTGCGGACGCAGACGCGGCTCGGCGGCTTCGACGCGCGTTTCCCGGGCCGCTTCGGCGGCGGCGGCGCGCCCGGCAGGGCCCGGAGCGCGCGCGAGCTCCAGCTCGAGCGCTGGCTCAACGAGGTGCTGGGGAAGCGCGACGTCCTCGACCCGCGGTCGCTGCGGGCGCTCCGCGCGTTCCTCGGCGCGCCCGACGACGGCGCGGCGCCCGCGGCCGCGCCGTCGTTCTTCCGCTTGGACTATTTCGAAAACCGCGACCTGCGCCTCAAGGCCGCGCTCCTCGAGCGGCGCCTGGACGCCGCGTTGGCGTCCGACGCCGCGTCGACGGCGGCGCTCGCGGCGATGACGACGCAGCGGGACCACCTCCTCGCGGACCTCGCGCGGCGGTGCCGGCCGCCGCCGCCGCCGCCGCCGAGGCGGCTCGACTGCTGCTTCTACGGCGGCGCGACGCGGCCGCGGCGCGGCGCGATCAGCGAACGGCGGCCCTAATTTTTAGGACGGCGGCGCGAACGACAGGGCCGGCAGGCGGAGCGCGCGCCGCGCCAGACGAACATCTGCATCTTTAGGACGGCGGCGCGAACGACAGGGCCGGCAGGCGGAGCGCGCGCCGCGCCAAACGGACGACCGCGCCGAGGACCGCGCCCGGGAAGAGCGCCGTCGCGATGAGGGCCTCGGAGGCGAAGCGGAGGAGCGGCGAGTTTCCGCCGTAGAGGCACGCGTAGCACCAGAGCCGCACGGGCGCGAGGAGGCCGCTGAGGCCGAGGCGGTAGCAGGCGATGGAGATCGTGCCGTGGCTCGTCGCGACGAGTCGGAGCAGCCGCGACGGGTCCGCGCGCGGCATCTTCGCCAGCGCGTCCGCGTGGGCCTCGAGGCCCAGGGATCGCGCGCCCGTCTCGATGATGCCCAAGTAGCGCTTCGACGGGATCGCGTCCGACCGGAGCCGGCACCAGTCCTCGGCCGCGAGCGTCACGGCGTCGACGTCGGGGCCGTCGGGCCGCGACACGCGGACGACGACCTCGCGGTAGGGGCACTTCTTCATGGCGCCGCCCTCGCTCCGCCAGAGCGCCTCGTAGTCGTCGAGCGCCATCTCGTAGACGCACCCCGGGCACTCGTCGTCCGCGCTCTCGGCGATGGACGCCATCGCCGGCTCGAGCGGCGGGAAGCCGCGCATGTTGAAGGCGAGGCGGTAGCCGTGCGCGACGCAGGCCCAGCGCTTCGCGTAGGGGATGGCCGACGCGTTCTTGCCGCGCGACGCCATCTTGCTTGGGTCGAGGTTGGAGCCAAACGCGAAATAGCGAACATTGTTGTCCTGGATCACGCTGCTAGGCAGGCGCATGCTCGACGCAGCGGTCGCGATCAATGCTGCGAGGAGGAGCATCGTGGCATCAGGGTGGCGGTGTTGCTGGACCACCTCGCAATCACCCACTGCCACCGCAGCATGTTGTCACGACAGGTCAATGCTGAAGGCATCGCGCCAGCACTTATCGGAAGCCCGCTCAATCTGCCCGCTCACGAGCGCTCTCGCCGGCGCCTCGGCGTAGTGGCCTCGCGCGACGCTGACCATGGGGGTCGGCGCTTCGCAGCCTGAACCGGAAACTCGAAAATTGCAGCGCGCGTTTATTGGCTCGGTGCTCAGCTGTTTGGACGACGCTGACTACGCGCGACTCTCATGCGCCTTTTACTCTCCCCCGGAGATGCGGTCCTGGTACCAGAGACCCGAGGACTACGCGGACCACTACTGGTACACGGACGGCGCGCGCGGGTCCCGGCCGCGGGGCCCGGTGTCGGGCCAGGCGCTTGTCGAGCTCCTCGAGCGGGGCGCGTTGTCGAAAAAGGCAAAAGTCTGGGCGGCCCCCGAAGAACCCGTGACGATCCTCGAGTGTCCCGGACTCGTGGAGCGCCTGACCATCGCGGGCCAGGTCGAGGAGGAGCTGCGCGGCGCGTGCATCGAGGGCGACGTCGAGTTGTTTCGAGATTGCCTCGACCGTGGCGCCGCCATGAACCCCTTGTTCCCCGCGGTCAGCCGGTTCCCTGAAGCTCGGCACCGACTTCATTCGATGTGGGAGGACGAATCGCTGCTCTATATCGCCTCTGCACGCGCCTCAATCACCCTTAGACACGGCTACTGTGAGATAGCTCGGCTGCTCCTCGAGCGCGGCGCCGTCGTGGAATTTCGCGGAGAAAAAGGCACTCCGTTGTGGCACGTCTGTACAGGCCACGCTGAACTCGAGGAGACCGCACGACTGTTGATGGATTACGGCGCCAAAGTCGACTGCGTAGACGTTCGAGGCGTGACTCCGTTAATGCGGCTGTGCGGTGACGGCGCGGTGTCTCGATTGCTCTTGGATCGGGGCGCCAACATCGATGCGAGAGACTTGGAAGGCCACACCGCACTGGCCTGGGCGTGTCATTGGGGCAACAGCGACGGCGCGCGATTCCTGATCTCGCGCGGCGCCGCCGTCAACTTGGCGAGAAACGACGGCCAGACCCCGCTGCACCTCGCATCGAGCTACAACCGCGTCGACGCGGCCCGACTGCTCCTCCAGCACGGCGCCCGAATCGACGTGATGTCTGCGAGAGGCGAGTCGCCGCTGGACGTCGTGCGCAGGAATGATCACCTGAGGCACCGCGAAGACCTCCGCGTCCAGCACCTTTTCGACGGCTACCTGACGACGCACGTTGTCCCCATCGACATCCGCCACCACGTCGTCGGCCCGCGCGCCTCTCATCCGGGCTCGGCGCGGCACGGGCTCGCCCGCGAGCCGGGGCTCTGCCGCCACGTCGCCGCGTTCCTCGTCGGGACCAAGCTGAGCGACTCGGGCCGGGCCGGGCTCGAGTATTTTTCGGACTCGGAGTAATCGCCATTCAAAGACAGGGAAGTATCTTACATATGTGCAGGCAGAGAAAGGAAGGGAGGGTCTTGGTGGTGTGTGCTCAGTCGTTGTTGTCGTCCCAGACGGGCTTCATGCGGAAGGAGCCGATGAACGCGGGCTCCGTGGACCAGCCGATGGCGACCTGGCCCTTGATGCGGCGCGGCGACGGCGGCGCGTCGTCGTCGGCGCCCGGCGGCGTCGGCGCGGCCGTGAGCGCGCCGATGTAGAGCCTGTCGTGGTTGAGGTGCACGCCCGTCGTCACCGCCGTCGAGCCGCCGAAGCGGCGGAGCCAGAGCCAGATGCGCCCGCCGGAGCCGTCGATGCCCGACGTGAGGTCGATGCCCGAGTCGAAGAGGTTCCACTTGCCCGCGAGCTTGGCGCCGTTGCCCAGGTCCGACGTCGTCTCCCAGGTGCGGTTGCCGTAGAGCACGACCTCGTACGCGGATATCGACGTCTCGGACGAGAAGTCGAGGCTCCACTTGCCGACGATCTGGTCGCACTCGAAGAGGGGCGTGGTCCGGTTCGGCTTGACGTTCTCGACGACGGGCTGGAGGCTCGCGAGCTGCTGCGTCATCGTGAACGTGCCCGCGTACTCGGGCTCGACCGCGCCGAAGAGCATCGTGCCGCTGACGCCTTCGCCGCGCTCGTAGTTGCCCGTGTAGGTCTCGACGACGTTGCAGGCGTGGCGGCCGAAGCGGCTCATCTTCAGCTCCGCGCCGTCGCAGGACCAGCGGCCCCGCACGGCGCGGTCCGCGGGCGTCTCCGGGGGGGTGGAGAAGCCCCCCCTCGAATCGAGCGTCACGAGGACCGAGTCGGCGAGCACGCGCGCGCGCGCGGGCGACGTCCAGCGGCAGCCGGACCACGACGGTTGGATGGGCACGGCCGCGGGGAGCGCCTCGTCGACGCACGGCCGCCGCTCGAGCTTCCAGAGGCCGCTGAGCTGGAAGTCGCCGCTCAGATCGCCCTCGGCGTGAAAGTTCGCCGCGCGGCGCGTGGAGGTCCGCGGCGCGGCCGGGGCGCGGAAGGAGAGGCTCGGGATGAGCGACAGCGCGAGGGCGAGCGCCTTCGTCTTCGGGGCCATGGTGTCACCGGGCGCGGAATTTGCCACAAGTGTTCTGAGGGACAGTTGGGCGCGCGGGCGAGGGCGCACGGTTGCGGGCGGCGGTTGTCTGGCTTTGAGCGAGTTTGGGGTTTGTCGTCGGCCTCTCGGAGCGTCCAGGAGGGGCAAACGGCGTTGACAGCAGGCGTGTCGGTCCGACAACAAGCGCTTTGCTGCCGCGGTGCACAAATTCGAAGAGTGAGCTTCAAATTCGCCGCACGTATACCACTGCAGCTTCGCCCCGGCAAACAAGACTTGGGCTCTCAGAGAGCAAAACCCGCCTTGGACGGCGTCGTGCGCCGCGCATTCGTGGTCTACGGGGCGGCCGCTGTTGTCACCACCGGCGGACAACCTTAGACGTCCTCTGACAGCTTTTGGGCGCTCGTGGAGCCGGTGAACGCGACGCGCGCGGTCGACTTTTCGGCTCCAAAGCGTCGATCGGTGATCGCATCGGTTCTTGCGGCCCGCGATCGCGTTCCCGTTCGACCACGAGCTGCGGGGGCCCGCGTAGTATATGCGCGCGGCGGTCCAGGGCCTTTGCGCGCGTCGAATTGCTCGGCGCACGATGTTTTGGTCGCGAGCGGCTCGTCGGCCGTAAACGCGGAAGTGCTCGGCGCGGTGCGCAGGAGTGCGTTCGACGAAAAACGATGACATGCGGTGACGGCGCCCGTCGGACGCATACAGGAGCGGCGTCCATGCACTCAGTTTGCTCTCTCGGGCCCGACAGCGGTCGCATTCACGCCTCCCGCGTCTTGCAGCTGGACCCGTCTTCGACGGACTCCTATGAGCGACTCGCCAGCACCCGACGCGCGCGCGAGCTACCACGCGCAGCGTTCGGGTATAGGCTACAATTAGACGTACCGGCGGCCCCGGGGGGCGCCAGTATCGCTGAGAACGACTGGCGGCCGGATGAGGCCGAATCAGCCGATTTGGTGCTCTCGCAGCACTAGAGAGCCTCAGAGCCGCCTTTTTGGACCTCTCACAGCCTCTATGGCATGGATTCCAGCCGTTCTTCTTCCGACACGCTCCGTATATGTTGCGGCAATAAGCGCGAGCAAAGTTCCGCCGTCGAAAGCGGTCGCACGGGTCCAGAAATCGGTGCAAAGGGGTCGATTTGCACCAAATAGTCCTTTGATCACATATTTTGCGCGACTTTGGGCAGCGTGGGTGCCGTAGAGGCAACGAGCGCGGCCCATGGGAATCCCATCGTCGCGCCGAACACGTGACCGCGCGTCTCGAGGGTCAGTCGACGTTTTTTCAGCGTTCGAGCGCGTGTCGGCGTTTCGGCGCAGACGCTCGGCGTCGCATTCGCGGGCGAGATCGAAAAAAAAAAGTGACTTTGGCGGTCCGCCGGGTTCGTGGGGTCCCTCGGCGCGATCCCTGAGCTCGGCGCCTCTAGTGGCAGCGCCGCGGCGGTCCTCGACCACCTTTCGGGGCTCTGCGCGCTGCCGACCGAAAACACCAACGAACGGGACGCCGCCGACGTTCCGGACGTCGCGAGCTATTTCGCTGCGTAGCCACACATATGCACGAGGGCCGTGCGCAATAGCGCCGCCGGAGACGCCTCTGCGCGCGAGAACGCGACGCGCCGGCGCCGGAGAGCGCCTCGGCTCTGAGACGGCCGGCGAGGTCTTAGTTGCCGCTCCCCACCCAGCCGAAGCTGCAGTGATACTTCACGATTTCCTCAACTCCGGCGTGCCGCACACGGAAGCCCCACAGGTGACGCCCTTACGTAGGAGCACGAACCAGGGAGAGAAGGGGGGGCAGTGCAGCGGTGGGGGTGCACGCCACTCCAACTCAGCCGAAGATCGTGGTCCGGACGTCGTCGGGGAGGTCGAGGCCCGCGGCGCCGAGGTCGAGCTTGTCGAGGACGTCGGCCGGCGAGTCCGCGTCGCGGAGGTCGTCGTCGTAGAAGGCCGCGAGGTCGGCGGCGGCCGCCGCGACGCGCGCGTGGTCGCCCGCGTGGAGGTCGACGCGGCCGCCGCCGGCGGAGGTCCGCGCGGGCACGGCGACGTCGACGAGCGCGTGGAGCTTGTCCAGCAGCGCGACGTACGTCAACCCGCTCTTGGCGTAGGTGCGCGCGCGCGTCGCCGTCGCCGCGTCGAGCGCGCCGTCGCGGGGGCTCGCCGGCGGCGACGCGGCCGCGGCCGACGGCGCGTCGTCGCCGCGGCGGTGCCGCCGGTGGTCGCGCGCGGCCGCGGACGCCGCCGCGCGCGTCCGCGCGCGGTCGAGGGCGCGCCGGAGGGCCAGCTTGGCGTAGAGGCGCCGCTGCGCGGGCCCCCAGTCCGCGCCGCGGGCGAAGAGGCCCAGCAACGCGACGTACGGGGCCGCCTCCGCGAGCTGCGCCGCGGCATCACCGGGCTGGCTCACGGACGGCGACCGGCCCCGCGGCGCCGCGGGCGCCGGCGCCGGCGCCGACGCCGTCGCGAAGACGTCGAGGTCCCTGGTCCTGGCGGCGAAGGCCTTCCGGAGGTCGGCGACGCGCGCGCGGTCGTCGGCCGCGTGCGGCGCGGCCAACAAGTGGCCCGCGAGCTGGAGCAGGTAGAGCCCGAGGTGCGCGTTCGACTCGCGGGACCCGCCGCCGCACTCGTCGTGGAGCGGCTCGCGGTGCGCGAGGCGCAGCAGCAGCAGCCGCGCGTCGTGAAGGGCGAGCGCGAAGCGAGACGTCCGCTGAGCGCCGCCGCCGCCGGACGACGGCACGCCGAGCTGCGCGGCGCGCGAGAAGTGGCGGTCCACGGCCGACGCGTAGGCCGCCGCCGCCGCCGCGCGGTCGCCGTCGCCGTCGTCGCCGCCGGCCGCGGGCGGCGGCTTCAGCGGCACGATCGAGTTGCACAGGACTCTCGAGTTCCGCAGCGTCGCGCCGTCCCACTCGTTGCGCGGGCTCCGCAACGACCGCTCGGCGCGCGTCGCGTCGCGGTGGCACGACACGTGGATGCAGTGCATGGCCGACACGGACGAGCAGAGCGCCGGCGGCGCCGCGCGCGACGACCCGCCGGACGGCGCGGACGCGAGGCGCCCGCCGGCGCCGGCGCGCGGCTTCCGGTCGTCGTCGTCGAGGAGGAACGCGCCGTCGCCGCGGCCGACGTCGGCGACGGCCAGCTTCGAGAAGACGTAGCAGCCGAGCGCGTCGCGGGGCCGCGACCGGAAGCCCTCGCGGCAGACGACGCACCGGGGCCCGCCGAGCTCCGGGTCCTCCTCCGGCGCGGGCGCCGCCTTCGCCGCCGCGGGCTCGGGGGCCTCGAGACCGAGGCGCTTGAGCGTCCGCGCGCGCCGCCGCAGCGCGTACGCGCTCCTCGCGTCCGCCGACGCCTTCCGTAACTCAACGACGGCGGCCGCGGCGCCGCCGTGGCGCGACCGCGCGACGGCGTCTAGAAGCGCCTCGGCCTTGAGCGACGCGCCGCGGTGCTTCGGCGCCTGGAGCGCCTCGAGGCCGTGGCACGCGGCGAGCGCGCCCGCGGCGAGCGCCGCGGCGCCGCAGGCGCGCGACGCGAGGCAGCAGCCCCGCAAACCGTCGACGCAGGCCTCGATGGTCGGCTTCGCCGCGTCGAGGGCCGCGACCCAGTCCGCGGGGCTCGCGACGTCGGAGCGCTTCTCGGCCCAGGCGAGCTTCGGGAACCGCTTCGGCAGCGCCGCCGCGAGCGCGTCCGCGAGCGACGCCGCGAAGCCGACCCTCGCCAGCGCGTCGCCGACGTCCTCGGCGCCCGGCGCCAGGGCGTCGTGATCGCCGAAGCCGCCGAGGCCCTCGACGGCCTCGCGCAGGCACGACGCCTCGACGCGCGCGTCGTCGTCGCGGCACGTCGCCCAGCTCGTCAAATCCCTCGCGCAGTCGGCGACGCGCGCGGCCAGCGAATCCGCCGCGTCCTTCTTGCCGTAGGCGAGCGCCGGCAACAGACGGCAGACGGCCTTGCGCAGCGCCGGCGTCCGCACGAGCGCCGCGGCGACGCGCGGGTCGCCGAGGCCGCCGACGAGCGTCTCCAAGTGGCTCCCGTCGTCGTCGGACAGCGTCTGCGACGCCTGCCCGCCCGACGACGCCTCGGCGGCCGCGGGCGCGAGGCGCTCCAATAGACTCAGCAGCTTCTCGACCATCTCCGTCGCGCCGCTCCGCGCCTTGAGCGCGGACACGAGCCGCGCGAGGAGCGCTCCGGGCGCGCCGAGCTCCGCGAGCTGCCGCGCGTGCGCCTCGACCTGCGCGCACATGCGCAGCAGGCTCAGCGCCCGGGGCACGAGCGCCTCGTCGCCCGTGGCCACCAGACGCACGAGCTCCACGAGGCCGTCCGCCGC
>Ga0257110_1001578_pt1 | contig 10707 bp, 10 predicted proteins | sample LP_taG_7_FD_190184 | JGI IMG/M metagenome (GOLD analysis project Ga0257110, IMG submission 190184) | Marine microbial communities from Northeast Subartic Pacific Ocean, Canada - LP_J_2015_P26_10m | ecosystem: Environmental > Aquatic > Marine > Oceanic | place: Canada: Northeast Subartic Pacific... | reverse complement strand
TTGCGGAAGCCGGTATCGTATTGACTGGCGGTGGTGCTTTGTTAAAAGATCTTGATAAACTACTAGCTCATGAGACGGGGCTACCTGTAATCGTAGCTGAGGAGCCTCTCACATGTGTTGCCCGCGGAGGTGGAGAATTCTTGGATATGATGGATAACCGTAAGCTCAATAAGCTGAGTTTCTGAAGTACTCTCGTTGAACTTAGAGCTTCATTTTTATTAAGTTATCGGGAGCAGGAACATCAGTAAAGTTTTAGTTAAGCCATCCTCGATTCTTCGACGAATTCTGATTGTTATTTTTATTGCTTTTGGATTCATGGCGTTCAATTCTAATTTATCATGGTTCAAACCCCTAGTTGATATCTCAGATAGAGCTCTATTGCCAGTGCATTGGTTGGCTATGATTCCAAGTAGACTTGATGATTGGGCGCAGTCAACATTTTTCTCAAGATCTGAGCTAGAAACTGAGAATAGCCGACTAAATCAGGAAAATTTAATTCATAGAGCACAACTTCAGCGGATGGGTGAACTGGCTGCTGAAAATCTTCGCTTACGTTTATTACTTAATGCTACAGAGTTGTTAGGGGATAGCGTGCTTGTCACAGAGGTGATAGGAGTCTCTCCTAGCCCCAAAAAACATACCTTAATAATTGACAGGGGAGCCTCTGATGGAGTGTATTTAGGTCAGCCGATCCTTGATGCCCAAGGGCTGATGGGGCAGGTAACCTCTGTTTTCAGTGAACATAGCACTGCGCTATTAATAACAGATAGTTCTCATGCGCTTCCTGTGCAAGTGCTCAGAAATGGAATGCGCTCGATAGCTGAGGGGACTTCAGACTTCAATCGCATGAGACTGAGATTTATCGCACCAACCGCTGATATAAAGGTAGATGATAAATTAGTCAGTTCTGGACTAGGTGGTCGTTTCCCGCCAGGCTATCCAGTTGGAACTGTTGAAAGCATAAGGCACGACTCTGGGGCTGATTTCATAGAGGTTAAAATTACTCCATCTGCTGAAATAGATCGTAGCAAACATCTTCTGTTGGTTTTCACATCTAACGATGACGATATTAATGGGCTAGTACAGTGACCTCTGTAAAGTCAGTATCTTTGCTATTTGGGACTATCTTATTTGCTACAGTAATGCAGTTATTGCCTCTTTCCGGGTACTATTTTCTCTGGAGGCCCAATTTTCTCTTCTTAGTTACTATCGGATGGATTATTTTTAGACCTAATTATTGGGGTATTGGCTTTGCCGCGGTTTTGGGGCTATTCGCCGATATGGTTTTTCGATCGCCAGTTGGATTATATGTGTTAGTCTTCGGAGTAATTGCGGCATTCCCGTTAATCTTAAATCGTTGGCTCGTATACTTTACGATCGTGCATAGATGTGTTTTCGTATTTATTCTAGTAATTATTTTTGAACTCCTAGAAAATGGAATTTTCGGTGTTTGGGGGACGCCAACAGATTATAGTTCTATTCCTATAAAAGCACTGTTGTCAGGATTGATTTGGCCAATTCTTGATAAATTCTTTACCAAAGTAGTAATGCAGCGCCCTTAAATTTTTGATGATATTCTTGAGAAAAATATTAGTAAAATGAAATATGCCGCACTTGACATCTTCAGATTTTGACCTCGTCTTAGCGTCATCCTCTTTGAGACGAATGGAGATACTTAATCAATTGGGTGTCCGATACCAAGCAGTTAGCCCAATGATAGATGAAAGCTTAAGATATGGTGAGCGTGGCGAGGACTATGTACGTCGTTTGGCTCTAGATAAGGCATCTTCCCTAGCAATGCATGAATTGTCTCCACCAATTTTAGGAGCTGATACAGCAATTGTATGCCGTGATGAAGTTTTCGGTAAACCACAAAATTTTGAACAATTTAAAGAAATGTTGGAGGCGCTATCTGGAGGTCAACACGTTGTATTATCGGCGGTGGCCATAAATAATGGGAAATCAAGTAGTGTTCTTGTTTGTAAGACAAGCGTTAGTTTTCGAGTGATTACTAATCAAGAAATTAATTACTATTGGAGAACTGGCGAGCCTCGGGATAAAGCAGGAGGATATGCAATTCAGGGGAAGGGGGCTATTTTTATAAAACATATTTCAGGTAGTTATAGCGGAGTTGTTGGCTTACCAATTTTTGAGACTAGTCAACTTATGAAAAACTTTAATATTCCTTTTATGGGTTTAAAGACAGAGATTTACAATGACTAATAAAAAAGTACTCAACCTAAAGCGGTTGAGCCAATGGCTATTTCGGAGTTTAGCTTTACTGATGCTCGGAATACTGATTGCCTTTTTTATCAGCAAACAAACGATCAGCCAAGTTGATAAATTTCGGTCAAAAATTGAATCTGTTCTTTCAGAAAATAGTGGTATGGAGGTATCACTAGGCCCAATCAGTGGCGAGTGGCCAAGATCTGTACCAATCATGGAATTTTCAACTTTAGAAATTATTGATAGCGATCAAAATTCCGCTATTGCAATGGAGAATGTGCGAGCCGAACTCGACCTCGTTCGCAGTATACGACACTGGAATCCGGTTTGGAGAGAATTAGTCATAGATCGACTGTTCATTACCATGGTGGAAGATAGTTCAGGTCGATGGGGGTTAAAGTCCCTCAAAGGTGATGAGGAGAGCTCTCTCAGTGATCTTCTAGAGCCTTTTATTCACAGCCGATTACTTCAGCTAGAAAAAATTGAGATTGATTTTGAATTTTTTTCGGGAGTTAATGCAAAGATTCAAGGCGCCTCAGTAAAAATAGAAAATGATGGTAATTTTCATCGAAGTGAGATGTCGATTTATTTATTTGATCAGACTAGGCCGTCATCATTTTTACTGGAGGGATATGGTGATCTCTCCAATATCTCTGACTTTAGCGCAAAAGGGTATATCAATATTCAAGATTTTGATATTTCTACGCCATTGGCGGAGTTGGCTAGTTCTTTGCAGCCTAAAATTTTAGGGGAACTAGAGCAGCTTAATGCAGGTGTAAACAGCGAAGTTTGGATCGACATAAAACCTGGTGCAAATATTACCTTTAAGGGAACTATGTCAGCCTCAGATGTGGCCACTAATTGGTTAGCTGATTTACCAGATATTAAAAATATTCGATCTGACATTAGTGGTTGGTATACGCCTCAAAAAGATTGGGGCTTTCGTTTTCAGGATCTATTTCTTGAGTGGATAGAAGCCGAAATTTTGCCTTTTGATTTAATTTTTAGACAAAAATTGGGATATCAGTGGGAAGATTTTGACGTTTCAATTAGTGAGATCAATCTAAGCCGTTTAAATAAAATTCTTAGTAAAACTCAGGTATTAAATAATGAAATATTACAAGCACTCAATAAGTTAAGCCCCCGAGGTGCATTGTCGGATTTAAATTTTGGCAATAATGATGCAGGTCACTATGCTTCGGTTAATATAAAGGAGCTGGATATCGCTCCTTTTAAAGGGATACCTGGAATGAGGGGTGTTGATGGTTATTTAGAAATAGAAAGTTCAAAAGGATTATTTAACTTACATGATGATAATGGTCTGGAGCTTTTTTTCCCCGGTGTTTATAAAGATTTTTTACCTATAAAAACGGCAACGGGTACAATCCATTTCCAACATATCGATTCTGCTAAAAAACTACGAATAAAAAGTTCGATTATCGATGCTAAATTTGGGGCAGGAAATGCGAGTTTCTTGTTTTCTCTAGAGCAAGATCAATTCAGGGAAAAAACTCCGCCAGAGGTGCTGCTGCTGATTGGAAGTTCTGGTCTTGATCTTGCACATAGTGAAAAGTATTTGCCATATAAATTGTCTCCCTCAGTGCTAAATTGGCTCAGTAGTTCAAAGCTTAAAGGGAACATCAAACAGTTCGGTTTAGTCCAAAGATCTGGTGTTGATTCCAACAAAAACCGAATTTTAACAACACAACTTTTATTTGATGCTGAAGGGGCTGACCTGGATTACCATCCTCAGTGGCCTGCTATGCGTGATTTCGATGCGGTAGTACTGATTGATGATAGATTGACTCAAGGGCAAGTCTTGAGGGGCGATGTCGGCAAGGTGGCAATTGAGCAAGCTAACATCGAACTTGGCAAGTACCCGATTGGCCATCGTAAATCTAATTTGATAACGATCAATGGACATCTTACTTCTTCAGTGAATCAATCGATTGATTTTTTGGCAAAATCTCCACTTGCAAGCAGCATTGGTAATCTAGTCGACTGGGATTATAAGGGCCATGTTAATACTAAAATATCACTAGAAGTACCTCTAGGTCGCCCAAATAAAGATCGTTCGCAAGGGCAATATAAGGTTGAGAGTCTTCTCTCAGCCGCGTCTTTAAATATCGGCAATACTCCTCTAAAAATTGATGACATTAATGGAATATTAAATTTTACAAATAAGAAAGGTTTGCACTCGGAATTAATAACGGGGAGTTTGTGGGGTGAATCTCTCGAGGCAAAAATTTTCCAAGATAATAATATCCAAAAGATTTTACTGGATACTTCAGTGAAACCCTCTAGTTTAGGAGGTTTGGTCGATTTTCCATGGGCAGATGTTGTTTCTGGAACTATTCCTTTAAAGGGGATGTTAACTCTCAAACCATTAAAAAATAAATTGGATAAAAATATTTCTCTCGACAAGAAGAGTGCTCTAACTTTGATATTGAAAAGTGACCTTTTAGATAATGAAATTCGTTTACCGGAACCATTTGACAAAAAGAAGAATGAGAAAAGAGATCTAGCGTTAAAATTTCACTTTGACTCAAAATTGACGCGGATAGAGAGCACGGTGGGAGATGACTTTGTAACCGATCTTCGCTTTGATAGCGAAGGATTTACAAGAGGGTTAGCAAGTTTTGATACAACTACTGCTATGCCTCCTGGCAATGAACTGCTAATTGCCGCATCACTTTCTGAAGTAGATGTCAAAGATTGGGCGCCATGGCTCAAAAAATTTAGCGATCCAGCCTTGCTGGAAGAAAAATTATGGACTCCTATTCTCGATCTTAATTTTAGATCCTTTAAATTTTCTAATGTTGAGCTCAAGGATTTTGAATCAAAAACTATATTTAGCGATGATGGTATTGAGGTCAAATTTTCCAGTCACCTGGGTGATGGAGCTTTGCTAATGCCGCAGCGTGCAGACGATTTCCCCCATTTAAATCTAACAAGATTGAGCATATCTGATGACTTATTAATTTCTCAGGTAGAGGAAAGACGGTTAGATCCTAGAGAGTTTATAGATGCGGATATTACCATTGAGAGTATTAACGTAAGTGAAAAGTCTTGGGGCGATATTGCTTTCCAATTGAGATCTAGTTCATCGGGCGCAGCTTTTAGAAATATCCAAGGAGATATCTTTAGTTTAAAACCTGGATTAATGACTGATAAGGAAACTAGCTTTTTTTGGGGGTTTAATGGAGATCGATATACCAGTAGCATCAGAGGACCAGTAGGTATTGAAGACATGAGTGATTTTTTTCATCGCTTTGATATTGAGCCGCCAATTGATAGCACTAATGGAAATATTAATTTTGATCTCACTTGGCAGGCCCTACCTTGGGAATTAACTAAAGATAATCTTGCGGGTAATGTTGAGATTAATCTTAGTCAAGGAAATTTTTATACATCTCCAGGTGGTGGTAGTGCAGCGCTAAAATTAGTGAGTTTATTTAATTTTGCCAATTGGCTGCGAAGGCTACAGTTAGATTTCTCAGACGTTGTAGGCGAAAACCTTGCTTATAACAATTTGGTTGGGAAAGTTGATTTTGATAAAGGTATTGCAAGTCTTTTGCAGCCTCTTCAGGTTGAAATGCCTTCAGGTAGAATGAGCCTCGCAGGTGATTTTAACTTAGTAGCTGAATCAGCAAATGCTCAGGTGGTTGCAACACTTCCCGTAGCAACTAACTTACCTTGGGTTGTGGCAATTCTTGGTAATGTGCCCGCCGCAGCGGGTGTTTACCTCACTAGCAAACTAGTTAGTGAGCAAGTTGATCGGCTATCAAGTATTAGCTATCAAATCAATGGGCCATGGGATGACCTAGAGATATCAGTTGATGAAATCTTTGCAGGCCAACTGGACAACAAGTCAACTGACAAGAGCTTATCAAGAGATTTAATCAATAATTAACTATTCATGTAGAGTTTTGATGTAGTCAAATAGTTTTCTTTTAGCAGTTGGTGGTCTCTTTAACTCTATTTCTCGATTAATTTGCCGTTGTAAGTTACGCAATTTTTGGCGGTCTGCTTTTGGGTAAGTCTCCAAAAAAGCATTGATGGCGGAAGTTCCCTGATTAATTATTTTTACTTGCCATTGTTCTAACCGTTTTAAGCGTTGCTTATAGATTAAAGACTTTTGGTCCATTTCTGAAAATGTTCGCTGAATACCACTGGTATCGCTAACTCGCATTAGCTTCCCAATATACTGAAGGTGCCGTCGCTTAGCTTCGCGATTTTTCAGCTTTCGAGCCTCATAGATAGCGAGTTTAAGAGGTTCTGGCAGATCAAATTGTTGTAGCTTTCCCTCTGGCATTTTTACCAGTTCTTTGCCTAGTTCTTGTAGAGCATGGCTTTCTCTTTTTAATTGAGATTTGCTTGGCCCATCAAATTCTGATTCTTTCTTGATATCATTCATTAGATCAGGAACACCGCTGCTAGCCCAAGAAATGAAACGAAGCCGACAATATCAGTTATCGTTGTAAGAATGACCGAACCTGCCAGAGCAGGATCTACTTTAAGAGATTTAAGTGCTACCGGTAAAATAGTACCTGCAAGAGCTGCAGCCATTAAATTTATAGCCATGGCAAGACCCATTATTATCGCTATACGTCCATCCTGAAACCAGAGTGAGACCAAACCTCCCACTACAAGAGCATAAATTAACCCATTGACTGCGCCAACAGCAAATTCCTTACTCATTAACCAATTTAAATTGCTTTTTTCAACTTGCCCTAGCGCCATTCCTCTTATTACTACAGTTAGTGTTTGGCTACCGGCTACTCCTCCCATACTGGCGACTATTGGCATTAATATCGCCAGTACCACGAGTTGCTCTAAGGCCTCTTCAAATAAACTAATGGCAGATGATGCAAGAATAGCAGTAAAGAGATTTACTCCCAGCCAAGCAGCACGACGAGGAGCTGCACGGCCGATTGAAGAAAATGTGTCCTCGGTGTCGCTTAGACCTGCCATAGCTAGTAATGAGTGGTCGGCATCGTCTGTTATTACATCGACAACATCGTCAATCGTAATTCGGCCAAGCAGACGATTATTATGATCAATTACTGGCGCAGAAATTAAATCATATCGCTGAAAACGAGTCGCTACCTCAGAGTCAACAAGATCCACATTTATTGCTTTCACCTCAGTATTCATGAGATCACTAACCATTGTCGAAGGAGAAGATGTAAGCAATAGTCCAATAGGCAAATTCCCCATAAATGTGTCATTTCTACTCACAACGAACAAATTATCAGTCGTGTCAGGTATTTGTTTGAAGCGTCTTAAATAGCGAAGAACAACATCCACACTAATATCAGGTCTCACTGTAATTACTTCAGTGTCCATGAGGCCGCCAGCCGTATTCTCGTCAAAGATAAGAACTGTCTCAACTCGCTGCCGATCTTGAGCCGACATTGCCTTCAATACTTCGGGAATGACCTGCTCTGGTAAATGCTGAAGAATATCCACAACATCATCAACGTTTAGACCTTCGGTGAGAAGTGCTACTTCAGCACCATCCATTTTAGTAAGAAATTCAAATTGGATTTCATCTGAGAGATCATGCAGAACGGCGCCTGAAATATCCTTGTTGATTAGTCCCCAAAGGATATGGCGATATCGTGGTGGGGCAGTCTCTAATTGGTGCGCAATATCGGGTGGGGACAGATTATTTAGATCAAACTTGATCTGATTTACTGTTTCAGAATTAATTCCGCTATCTAGCTGAGACAGTAAGTTGTCGCCTATAGTCATACCGGGCCTTCTCGCAGAGAGGTTAGGTCGAAGAAGTTACATCTTAACTTTGAACATGCCATTTCCAAAGGAAAAGCATTTATTTACCACTATCTTTGATTTTTTAGCAGCAAATATTGACTATTCATCCTCATCAAAAGAATTGACAAATAACTCTGCCACTGCACGACTAGCCTTTGCCTCATCAGCTCCATCGAATTCAAACATAAGCTCTGTCCCTTCGCTTGCCGCGAGCAGCATTATGGAGATAATACTTTTTGCATCAATGATGGACTCTGCATTTCTAACAACAATGTTACATTGATATTGATTTGAGATACTTGCTAATTTAGTAGCCGCTCGCGCGTGAAGACCCCGCCTATTATTCACTACTAGTTTGGATTTAATCATAATAACAGCGAAATCTCTCGTTCAAGGTAATTCTTTGTGCACAATTTGCACAGATGGATGCTTCCCAGAGAAATACTCATGAAGTCGATTAGCAATATACACTGATCGATGTTGGCCCCCTGTACAGCCAATGGAAATCGTTAAATAACTTCGATTATTCGATTGGAACTTTGGTATCCATCGAGTCAAAAATCCAATTATATCTGCCAGCATCGAGGCAACATCAACCTGGCTCTCCAAAAATTCAATAACATCTTGATCATTTCCAGTCTGAGTTCTCAAGTTCTGCTTCCAGTAAGGATTAGGTAAGCATCTAACATCAAAAATAAAATCAGAAGCATCGGGCAATCCGCATTTAAAGCCAAAAGACTCAAACAATATTGACATTAGTTCTTCACTTTCAGGAGTAACTGTATTTTTGACTAAATCTCTTAATTCGTGGAGTGATAATCCTGACGTATCTATTTTTCGATTAGAAATATTCGCTATGGGAGCTAGTATTGTTTCCTCTAAATCAATAGCTTCAGCTAGCCCAGTAATTTTATTACTCAGTGGATGTTTTCTACGAGTCTCACTATACCTCCTAATTAAATCACTGCGCCGAGCTTGCAAGAAAATTACAGTGACTTTAATGCCATCAGATTTTAGCTGTTGAAGAATCTCATTCAGTTGACTTAAATCTCCTATAACATTTCTCGCATCTATCCCAACAGCGAGTTGTGTCTTGTATGGATCAAGTTCGTTTGAAGCACCTTCTAGTAGCCGCATCTGGGTGTTTTTTTCCACCACTTCAGAGTTTATTTCTTCAATCAAATTGGGTAGGAGTTTTGCTGGGAGATTATCGATGCAAGTGAAGCCAACATCCTCTAGAATGTTCAGAGCCGAGGTTTTACCTGAGCCAGAGCGACCACTGATAACTACTAATCTAAACATTAACTTTCACGCTCTAACAGGATTGCAGTGTCAAATAGGTCTTTATCGCTTTGGCACTCGCGAAGATATTGTCGGGAGGTTTTGTTTTGCAATACTGCTGCTACTTGTGCCAGAGTTGCAAGATGCTCATCATTCCTTTCTTCAGGTACTACGAGAGCAAAAATAATATCCACGGGTTGATTATCGAACGCTTCGAATTCAATAGGATTTTTTAGAGTTACCAAGCAGCCATAAATGCGCTTTACACCAAGTACGCGACAGTGAGGTATTGCAATTCCATTTCCTATTGCTGTACTCCCAAGTTTTTCTCTTGAGAGAAACTTTTGAAACAAAGTTTCAGAATAGTCAGAATTGCCACTTAAATGATGACTAATCAAAGTCGAGAGATTTTCTAAAACTCTTTTTTTACTTAGCCATGCACAGCAATGACAGGTCAAACTGGAAGAGAGTACATCAGTGATTTTCATTAAATAACTTAGTGACCTCGTTGCTTTTCTTTGTACTTAATAATTTGTCGATCCAACTTATCTGAAAGAGCATCTATAGCTGTATACATATCAGGATGTTCGGCTACTGCAAAGAGCTCTCCACCACTGACATGGACTGTCGCTTCAACTTTTTGTCTTAGTTTTTCAACAGTTAAAATCACATTAGTGCTTGTAATCTGTTCGTAGTGACGTTCGAGCTTTAATAGCTTAGAAGTTACATAATTTCTTATTGCTTGGGTAATATCTACGTGATGACCACTTATTGTTATTTGCATATCAGTTTCCTTTTATAAAATATTCTCAAACCTCTTTCTTTGACTAGAAGATGGAATTCCAAGGCTTTCGCGATATTTTGCTACCGTGCGCCTCGCTATAGGGATTCCTTTGTCTTCAAGCAGCGCCATTAATTTGTTATCACTTAGCGGCTTTGACCGCTGCTCGCCAGCTATTAGATCTTTTAGAATAGCGCAAACGGCAGTTGATGAATACTCTCCAGCTGAAGACGTTCCAACATGGCTTGAAAAAAAATACTTCAGTTCAAAAATTCCTATGGGTGTAGAAAGATACTTGGCCGTTGTCACTCTTGATATGGTCGATTCATGCAAATCTAACCTTGCCGCTACATCAGATAAAATCATTGGTTTCATCCCGATAGGACCAAGCTCTAAAAAATCTTGTTGTAACTCGATGATTGTTACTGCAACTCTCATAAGAGTTTCATTACGACTTTCTAGACTTCTCAAGAACCATTTAGCTTCGGTAAGATTATCTTTTAAATATTGGTTTTGATCACTGTTGTCAGAGCGTTTTATTAAATTTGAATAGACTTCATTAATTTTTAGTTTTGGAGCATTATTACTATTTAGCCTTACTTCCCAACGACCAGATACCTTTTCGACGTAGGCATCTGGCG
>Ga0257110_1001576_pt1 | contig 10710 bp, 13 predicted proteins | sample LP_taG_7_FD_190184 | JGI IMG/M metagenome (GOLD analysis project Ga0257110, IMG submission 190184) | Marine microbial communities from Northeast Subartic Pacific Ocean, Canada - LP_J_2015_P26_10m | ecosystem: Environmental > Aquatic > Marine > Oceanic | place: Canada: Northeast Subartic Pacific... | reverse complement strand
GCCTACTAGCAAATTCCGATGGGGATGTTTTATTGCATGCAATAACAGATTCAATATTTGGAGCTTTTGGTGCAGGGGATTTGGGCATACACTTTCCATCAAACAATAAATTATATAAAAATAAAAAATCAGTTCATTTTTTAAAAAAAGCTCTTAACATAATGGAAGAAAAAAAAGGGTCGATAGCGAATCTAGATTTAAATTTAATTTGTGATTATCCAAAAATTAGTCCAATTAAACAAAAGATTTTAAAGGAGATATCAGCTCTAATGAATATTAATATTAATAAATTAAGCCTAAAAGGAACTTCTACAGAAGACCAAGGATTCATTAATACAAAGAATGGTATTGCTGCTCAAGCCATAATATCCATTGAGGTTCCCAAATATGAAAGATAATATTATTTCGTTCATCGTAACCTTTGGTGGTTTAGGAAAAGTAAAATATTTTCCAGGAACCGTTGGGTCTTTGGCAGGTCTTTTATTTGGGGTATTAATAATTCTCATTACTGATCACAAAGTTTTTTTAATAAGTTTTTTTGTACTTACTTTAATTGCTATTTTTGCAACAGATGAATACTTAAAAAAATCTGAAAATAAAGATCCTCAAGAAATAGTTATAGATGAGGTTTTAGGACAGTGGATTGCTATAGCACTTATTCCTTTTTCACCAATATCATTATTTTTAGCTTTTTTGATATTTAGATTTCTAGATATTAGTAAATTATTTCCGATTAATAAAATTGAAAAAATTGATGGCTATGCGGGAGTTATAGGTGATGATATTTTTGCAGGAATAGAGACTTCTATAATAATAATTTTATTACATTTATTTGGATTAATCTCATGATAGAAAAAGAAATTAAAAAATTATCTCAAAAAATTATTGTTGCCGCCAAAAATAATAAGGTAGTTATAGCAACTGCAGAAAGTTGCACTGGGGGATTGATAGGATCATCACTTACTTCAATTCCCGGTTCATCCATAGCTTACGATAGAGGCTACATAACATATTCAAATAAATCTAAATCTGACCTATTAAATATTAATATTGAACTAATAAATAAATATGGTGCTGTTTCAGAGGAAATTGCAATTTTGATGGCTGAAGGAGCCCTAAGCCTATCTAGTGCTAGCCTCACGGTTTCAGTTACTGGAGTAGCAGGCCCAGGTGGTGGAACTAAAATAAATCCTGTAGGTCGGGTTCATATGGGAATTGCAAAAAAAAATAAAAAAACTGAACATTTTTCTTATCTTTTTGAAAATAATGGAAGAGAATTCATAAGACAATCAACAACAATTAAAGCTTTAGAAAATATATTAAAAAATTTATAGATTAATATAAAATATCAGCTCTTTCTTCAAAACTCACAACAACTTTAGAGATAATTTTTTTAATATTTTTTTTTAATAATGTCTCAAAAAATTTATTTTCTAAATCTAAAGAAATATCTATTTTAACCAAAACACCACTATCGTTATTTTTAATAAAACTCCATTTAGTTAATACAGAATTAAATGGTCCTCTAATACCTTTGGATATTATAATAAATTTTTTGGGATCAAAAGTTACTATACTAGAAAACTCACCTGACATTACTAAATACTTCATAGCCAATATTGCTTCTACAGTATCATTTTCTTTGGCGATAATTTCTGATGAAATACATCCTGGTATAAAGTGAGAATAAGAATCTATATCTTTTACAATATCATATATATTTTGCTGAGAGTAATTTAAGGTTTTTTTATAATTAATTTCTATCAATTTACTATGAAGATTCTTTTAATCTCAATTTTTTTAATTTAAGAAAATCATCGCCTGCATGATGTGAAGATCTGGTTAAGGGACTGGAGGAGACCATTAAAAAACCTTTTGACTCTGCTATTTCTTTATATTTACCAAAATCCTCAGGGGTAACAAAATCTTTAATAGGAGCATGCTTACGTGTAGGCTGCAGATATTGCCCAAGAGTAAGAAAATCAACTTCAGCTGCACGCAAATCATCCATAACTTGCATAATTTCATCTTTTGTTTCCCCAAGGCCAAGCATCAAGCCGGATTTAGTAAAAACCTCAGGCATAATATTTTTTGCATCTGATAAAATTTTTAAGGAATTAAAGTACCTTGCCCCAGGTCTAATTGATAAATACAACCTTGGAACTGTTTCCAAATTATGATTAAAAACGTCAGGTTTTGATTTTAATACAACCTTCAAAGAACCGTCCTTTCTAAGAAAATCTGGAGTTAACACTTCAATTGTTGTGGTTGGAGTTGCCTGTCTAATTAAATCTATTGTTTTAGAGAAGTGAAGAGCTCCACCATCACCTAAATCATCTCTATCAACCGAAGTAATTACAACATGATCCAATCCAAGATTTTTTACTGTTTGAGAAACTCTGTAAGGCTCAAATTGATCAAGAGCCTCAGGTTTTCCAGTTTTAACGTTGCAGAAAGCACAAGCCCTTGTGCAAGTATCCCCCATTATCATAAATGTTGCGTGTTTTTTTGACCAACACTCTCCTAGATTAGGGCAATTAGCTTCCTCACAAACTGTTACGACATTTCCCTTCTTTATAATATCTTTAGTAGTCTTGAAGGTTTCAGAACTTGGAATACGAGAACGTATCCACTTCGGCTTAGGTAAAACCGCTGTTTCTTTATTTTTAACTTTTTCAGGATGTCTAATTTCTGACAATTTTTTTCCAATGAGTTGTTTCTATTCTAATCAATAATAAACTATAAATTTAAAAAAGAAATAATTTACTATAACTAGCTTTGATTATTTTTATATACAATCGTTACTTCAGAATTTGATTGGTAGCCCAGATACTCTCTGATTACCTGATCCATCAAATCATTGTCTTTTTCTTTAGAAAAATTTAATATCCTATCTTCAAGATTAAAATTTGTTTGCTTTATAACATCAAGTTCATATTGATTTCTTTTTATTTTATAATTTATGTCTTTTAAAATAAGAATTCCATTTTCACTGTTTATTAAATGAAATAAAGCAGAAAAATTTAAAGAAACCATAATAAACGATATCACAATATATAGTCCCATTCTTTTATAAAAGGGCTTGTATAAATCATTGTTTTTAAATATTTGTTTAGAACGAATCATGATTCAAAGAATCATAAGTCATACCCATTGGTCAAGGACATTATGTATATTATTTTAATATAGATTTTCCAGCATATTTTGCTTTATCTGATAAAAACTCTTCTATTCTTAATAATTGATTATACTTTGACACCCTATCTGAACGAGACAATGACCCTGTTTTAATCTGACCTGACGTAGTTCCAACAGCTAGGTCAGCTATAAAGCTATCTTCTGTTTCCCCAGACCTATGAGAAATTATGAATGAATGAGAATTATCTTTTGCAATATCAATTGCCTTCATAGTTTCTGTAAGAGTGCCGATTTGATTAACTTTAATTAAAATTGAATTAGCTGATTTTAAATCAATTCCCTTTAAAAATCTTTCAGGGTTTGTTACAAATAAATCATCGCCAACTAATTGAATTTTATCACCAATTTGAGAATTTAATTCGCTCCAACCGCTCCAATCATCTTCATCGAGAGGGTCTTCGATTGAAAAAATAGGATATGAGTTTGATAATGTTTTTAAATATTCAATCATTTCAGAAGTTTCAATTGGTTTCTTCATATTCGACATATGATAAAGACCTTCCTTATAAAACTCAGTTGCTGCGCAGTCTAGTGCAAAAACAATATCTTCTTCAATCTTATATCCAGATTTTTCTACAGCTTTACATAAAAAAGAGAGGCTTTCCTCTGGAGAATTAAAATTTGGTGCAAACCCGCCCTCATCACCTACGCTGGTTGGCTCACCCATTTCGGATAGAATATCTTTTAGTGAATGAAAAATTTCCGATCCAATTCGCATAGCATCTTTAAAAGATTCCGCTGAAATTGGCATAATCATAAATTCTTGAAAATCAAGAGAGTTGTTTGCATGGGCGCCACCATTGATGATATTCATCATTGGTACAGGTAAAGTATTTGCACTATTGCCACCTAGATATTCAAATAAATTAAGGTTTTTTGAGATAGAGGAAGCCTTTACGTTAGCTAAAGAAACTCCCAGGATGGCATTTGCGCCTAATCTTGATTTATTCTTAGTTCCATCAAGTTTAATTAATGAATTATCAATTAAGAGTTGGTCTTCTGAATTTAAACCTACCAAAGAGTCATTTATTTCATTATTAATATAATCAACAGCTTTTGTTACACCTCGCCCAAAAAGAATATTGCCGCCGTCTCTTAATTCATGAGCCTCATAAGCGCCAGTTGATGCACCCGAAGGAACTGAGGATCGACCAAATGAATTATCATCAAGGGTAATATCAACCTCTAGAGTTGGATTACCCCTACTGTCATATATTTGTCTTCCTGTAATTTTTTTAATAATAGCCATAAATAAAACCTCTTTCTCTATACTCACATAATTGCTATTAAATGAATATTATTTTTTATAGATGATTTAGGTAAATGTTAGATAAAAATAAATCAATAGTTCTTTTTTCTGGTGGCCAGGATTCATCTGCTTGTCTTATTTGGGCGCTAACAAAATTTAAAGAAGTTCAAACTATTGGCTTTGATTATGGCCAAAGACATAATATTGAACTAAAGTGCAGAAAAAAATTATTAAAAAATATAAAGTTAATTGAAGATGATTTTTATGGAGGGTTGTCTAATGATTTTATAATAAATCTTAAAGAGATTAAAAATCTTACAAAATCCTCGCTTTTAAACTCTAATAATATTGAAATAATGGAAAATGGACTTCCAAACTCATTTGTTCCTGGAAGAAATTTAATATTTCTTAATTACGCTGCAATAATTTCATACCAAAATAATATTCAAAATATTATTGGGGGTATGTGTGAAACAGATTTTTCTGGATATCCTGACTGCAGAAATAATACCATTCAATCTATGGAGAAAAGCTTAAGCCTAGGTATGGATGAAAATTTTAAAATACAAACTCCTTTAATGTATAAATCAAAAAAGGAAATTTGGGATTTAATATACACCCTTGGGGGCGAAGATTTAATTAATATTACTGTTGAAGAATCTCATACTTGTTATAAGGGTGATAGGTCAAAAAGATATTCTTGGGGTTATGGTTGTAATTCCTGTCCAGCGTGTGAATTAAGAGCAAAGGGTTGGAATGAATTTACTCAAAAATATCCAAAATTAAAAATTTAAATATGTATTCAGTTAAAGAAATATTTTTTACTATACAGGGAGAAGGCTGTAATGCAGGAAAATATGCTGTTTTTTGTAGGTTTTCTGGCTGTAATCTTTGGACAGGTAGAGAGAAAGACAGAGAAAAGTCTATATGTAACTTTTGTGATACAGATTTTGTAGGAACCAATGGAGTTAATGGTGGTAAATTTAAAAACTCTGAAGATCTTGCCTCAAAGGCAATCTCATTATGGAAGGGCAAACAAAAGCCTCTGATAGTTTTAACTGGAGGAGAACCTCTTCTTCAAGTAAATGATTCTTTAATTGAAGAACTTCACAAAATTGGTTTTGAGATAGCCCTCGAGACTAATGGAACAATTAAAGCTCCAGATAATATTGATTGGATATGTGTAAGTCCAAAAGAAAATTCAAGATTAAAACAAGACCATGGCGATGAATTAAAATTAGTATTTCCACAACAAAAAATTAAGCCTAGTGATTTTGAGGATTTAAATTTTAGAAACTTCCTTCTGCAACCAATGGATGGTCCTGAAGTTAAAAATAATATAATTGATGCTAGAAAATTTTGTTTTCACAATAATAACTGGAAATTAAGCCTTCAAGCACATAAAATATTCGGATATCCATAAAAATGAGAAATAATTAATATGAAACATCTAGGAAAGAAATCAAAACAACCAACAAGTCCTAATATTAAAATTTTAGACAAAGTAAAAAATAATAATGTTGGTTCAAATTATGTTATTCGCTTAATACAACCTGAGTTTACTTGTTTGTGCCCCATCACTGGACAACCCGATTTTGCCCATATAATTATAGATTATATTCCTAATAAATGGATAGTTGAATCAAAATCTTTAAAGCTTTTTTTTAACAGTTATAGGGATTCAAGATCTTTTCATGAAAATACCACTATTGAAATAGTTGAAGCCATTAACAAGCTTTTAAATCCAGTTTGGATTAGAATTGGTGGTTATTGGTATCCAAGAGGGGGAATTCCGATCGATATTTTCTGGCAAAATAAAATTCCACCCAAAAAAGCATGGATACCAGAGCAAGAAGTTACTCCTTATAGAGGTAGAGGTTAATTAGAGAAATTTTCAATAATTAAAAAGATTTTACCATGTCGTCTAAAGCTTTCACTTTCAGTAAAATATTACCAATTTCATCTAATTTTGTTGCAGAAGGTCCGTCACAAAGGGCATTTTCAGGATTAGGGTGTACTTCTAAAAAAATACCAGCCAAGCCAATGGCAGCTCCACATAGAGCCAAATCTAAAGCTTGATTTGATCTTCCGCCTGCAGAGTTACCCTGACCGCCAGGAAGTTGAAGTGAATGTGTTACATCAAGAATAACAGGGCTTTGAGTTTCTTTTAGTTCAGAAACACCAAGAAAATCTACAATTAAATTATTATAACCAAATGAAGACCCTCTTTCGCACAACATTATATCATCATTTCCAAAAGATGAGCATTTGTCTATAATATTAGACATCTGACCAGGTGAGAGAAATTGCCCTTTTTTTATATTTAGAGGTAAGTTAGATTTACATGCAGCTTCAATAAGATCAGTTTGCCTGCATAGGAAAGCTGGAATTTGAATAACATCAACGACTTCAGCAATCTTTTCTATTTGAGATATTTCATGAATATCAGTTATTATAGGAACATTGAGAGATTTCCTTACCTCTTCAAATATTTTAATGCCCTCATTTAGTCCTGGACCTCTAAAGGATTCAACTGATGACCTATTTGCTTTATCAAAGGAGGCTTTAAAAATAAAAGGAATTTCTAGATTTTTAGTTATTTTTTTAAGATATGAAGCGACATCAAAAGTCATTTGAGGATTTTCTAAAACATTCAGACCTGCAATAACGCAAATTTGAGATGAATTAGATAAGCTAATATTTCCTATATTTATTTTTTTGGACATAGTACGAACCATATAATCTAATTTTTATTATTCATAGAGGCTTTTACAAATGATGCAAACAAGGGGTGTGGATTAAATGGTCTTGATTTTAGTTCAGGATGAAATTGAACGCCTACGAACCAAGGATGATTTTTAAGTTCAATAATTTCTGTTAGCAAGCCGTCTGGAGACATTCCAGTAAATCTTAAGCCTGATTTTTCTAATTCCTTTTTAAAATTAATATTAACCTCATAACGATGTCTGTGTCTTTCTTTTATATTTTGAGATTTATAAATTTTATGAACCAAAGATCCTTTTTCTATTTGAGTAGGATAAGATCCTAATCTCATAGTTCCTCCATAGTCACTATCACTACTTCTGGTAAATTTTTTCTTATCTTTTTCCCATTCGGTCATCAATCCTATTACAGAATTTTTTGCTTTACTGAGCTCAGAAGAATTAGCATTTTTAATATTAGCCATATTTCTTGCAGCCTCTATTACTGCAAGTTGCATACCAAAGCATATTCCAAAATATGGAATTTTATTAACTCTAGCATAATTTATTGCTAATATCTTTCCTTCAACACCCCGCCCACCAAATCCTCCAGGAACGAGAATTCCAGACATTGATTTAAGTTTACGAGCATTTGATTTATTTTTAATACCCTCAGAGTCAACCCAATGAATATTGACCTTAGCCTCATTTGCTATACCTCCATGAGTAAGCGCCTCTGTAAGAGATTTATAAGCGTCTTTTAAACCTATATACTTCCCTACAACTGCAATATTTACCTCTCTTTTTGGATTATTAATACTATTAACAACCTTATTCCATTTTCGTAAATTAATTTTTCCTGGCTTTTTAATATTCATAGATTTGAGAACTTGAGTATCAAATCCATTCTTCATGTAAACTTTTGGAGTTGCATATATTGTATTTACATCAGTTGCCTGAATAACAGAATTTTCAGAAACATTGCAAAAAACTGCAATTTTTTTAATATCTGAGTGACTTATTTCTTTCTCACTTCTGCACACAAGAACATCTGGTTGTATACCTATAGATCTTAATTCTTTAACCGAATGTTGTGTAGGTTTTGTCTTAACCTCACCTGCTGCAGCAATGTAAGGAACAAGAGTTAAATGAACAAAACACGTTTTACTGTCAGGTAATTCATTTCCCAACTGACGGATTGCCTCAAAAAAAGGAAGACCCTCGATGTCGCCAACAGTTCCACCAATTTCACACAAACAAAAATCAACATTTTTATTATTTTTAATTATAAATTCTTTAATTTGATCCGTAACATGAGGTATAATTTGAACTGTTCCGCCAAGGTAATCACCCCTTCTTTCTCTTTCTATTACTTTGTTGTATATCTGTCCTGTTGTTATGTTATCTTGAACAGATGAGTTAACATCTGTGAATCTTTCGTAATGTCCCAGATCTAAGTCAGTTTCAGTTCCATCTTCAGTAACAAAAACCTCTCCATGCTGATAAGGGCTCATGGTACCCGGATCAACATTAAGATAGGGATCAAGCTTTCTTAGTTTTACTGAATAACCTCTAGATTGAAGCAATGTGCCAAGAGCAGCTGAAGCTACACCTTTTCCTAGAGAGGAAGCCACGCCACCAGTGATAAAAATATATCGTGTCATGGAAAGACAATATAACTAAAATATATAATTAATGGAAGGCTTGTTGGATATTAATTTAAGTCTGGTAAATTATTGTTATTAATTTCATCAATTTTATCAGAAATTCTAACATCCTCAATTTCATTAACAATTGAGTCAGATTCATTAACGCTAGATAAAACAGCTAACAAAAGACTTGTAGAAAAAAATATTGCGGCAAATATAGATGTAAGTTTAGTTAATACATTACCTGCTGAACGACTTGACATAAAATCACCTGTTCCACCAATACCCAATCCACCTCCTTCAGATCTTTGAAGTAGAACAAGAACAACTAAGGTAATAGCAACAATTAAGTGAATAACTAGAATAAAACTTATCATATTAATAAAACTCTTAAAATTTAATATAGCTTGTATACGAACAAAGCAAAAAATTCAAACTTCTTAATAACTTAATTACAAAAATCTAAAATACCTTTGAAATCAGAAAATTTCAGGCTAGCTCCCCCCACAAGAGCTCCGTTAACACTGTCTATTGATAGAATTGATGATGCATTTTTTTTGTTTACTGATCCACCATAAAGAATTTTGATTTTTTTAGCTTTATTTCCATAACGAGAATTGAGTTTATTTGAGATAAAGTTATGAACTTTATAGATATCATTATTACTAGGAACCAACCCAGAGCCTATTGCCCATATTGGCTCATAAGCAACAACAAGATTATTAGCTTTAATTTTATTTGGAAGGGACTTTTTTAACTGTTCTCCAATAATTCTTAAGGTATTACCCTTTTTTTTCTGAGTAAGCGTCTCGCCAATACATACGATTGTTAAAAAATTATTATTTAAGGCATTTTCTGCTTTATCGTGAATTAATTTATTTGATTCCTTCTGGTAGTCCCTTCTCTCAGAATGACCTAAAATAACTGCACAGGCTCCAATATCTTTTAACATAAGCGGTGAGACCTCACCTGTATAAGCCCCAGATTCATTGCTTGAACAATCTTGCGCTCCAATCATTAGATTTGATCGCTTTGAAAAACTAGAAAAAGAATCTATCAGGGTATTAGGAGGACAAATTAATATTTCTGAATTTTTAAAATTTTTTTTCTTAATATATTTTGTAAGAGAAGAGATCATTGAAAGATTCTCTTTCAAGCCATTCATCTTCCAATTACCAGCAATTAATAAATTTTTATTTTTTACCATCTAAATTATCTACAAAATAAATCCCATAATATCAATTTATATTAAATTAGTTAATAAACTTTATAGCAAAATCTTGCCTTTTATTATCCAAAGATACACTATGCAGAAAATTTTGAAAAAATATATTAAGGTAGTTTTGAAATGTTAGATTTTTTAAGAAAAAATGCCACCGGCCCATTAGGTATAATTTTGATTATTTTATTAGTCTTTGCTTTTTCAATTTGGGGTGTTGGTGATATATTTAGAGGTTATAACTCTAATATTCTTGCTCAAGTAGGTGATAGAGAGGTCAATGCTCAAAATTTTCTATTTAGGTTTAACAGAGAGATTAATAGAGTATCCAATGACATGAGCAGGATGATAAGCACTGAGGAAGCTAAAAGTGCCGGGCTACATTACCAGGTTTTAAATAGAGTAATAGTTGAAACATCTATTAATGCCTCAGGTGATAAAATGGATTTATTAGCCTCTGAGGAAGCTTTAAAGAAAAGAATTCTGTCGACAAATGCATTTAAAAACGCTTTCAATCAATTTGATAAAAATATTTTTGATCAGGTTTTAAGGCAAAATGGTCTTACAGAAGATATTTATTTATCAATTGAGCAGGATTTTCATGTTCAAGAACAGCTATCTAAATCAGTTTTTATGAATATTAACCCTCCAAGTGTTCTTAATGATCTCTTGTATGCTTATCAGTTTGAAAGA
>Ga0257110_1001574_pt1 | contig 10721 bp, 10 predicted proteins | sample LP_taG_7_FD_190184 | JGI IMG/M metagenome (GOLD analysis project Ga0257110, IMG submission 190184) | Marine microbial communities from Northeast Subartic Pacific Ocean, Canada - LP_J_2015_P26_10m | ecosystem: Environmental > Aquatic > Marine > Oceanic | place: Canada: Northeast Subartic Pacific... | reverse complement strand
TCGCCCCGCCCCCGCCGGGACTCCCTCTGCTCGACCGACGCACAAACCCGCGCGCGCGCGCGCGCCCGTCGCCGCGCGCGTCCGCGAATACGGCCTTTTTTCCCGCCTTCGCGCGCGCGCCGCCGCCCCTCCTCGACGCCACTCGTCCGTCGCGCCGCCCACGCCCCGCGACGACGCCGCGCACGGCCCGCTCGCGACCCGTCGCGCCCGCGTTGCTCGCCGCCGAGGCCTCGCGGCACCGTGCCTGCACGCTGAAGTCGCAACCAAATTAAACCGCCGAGCGAGCCTCCACCAGCCTGTACACCGCCCCGCTAGTACACGCGCGGGTAGCCCTTCGTCGGCGGCGCGGGCGCGGCGGGCTGCGCGTAGGCGACGGGCTGCGCGGGCGCGGGCTGCGCGAAGGCCGTCGGCAGCGGCGGCTGGGGCGGCATGGCCCGGGGCTGCTGCGCGACGGGCGGCTGCTGGGGCGGGTAGGCCTGGGTCGGGTAGCCCGGCGCGCCCGGGACGGGGTAGCCCGGCTGGGGCGGGGACGCGCCCGGCGCCGCGTAGGCGACGTCCTTCGCGGGGAACCACGGCTTCGGGCTGCCGTAGGCGCTCTGGGACGTGTTGCGGTCGATGACGAGCATGGCGCGGCGGAAGCGCGCCTGCCACCCGACGAGCCCCGCGCAGCCCGCGTTCATGCCCTCGCACGCGCCCATCGCGGACCCGCACAGCAGGAGCTCGACGAGGATCCAGACCGGGTAGAGGACCATGAGCAGCCAGAAGGCCGGGAGGCAGCAGCAGTAGAACTCGCCGGCGCACTTGGAGCCCGCGGCCTTGGACCGGCGCTCGACGTACTCCGACGGGTTGAACCAGCCGCCGCGCGACGGCGCGGGCGGCGGCGGCCGCGCGCGCCCGTCCTCGATGTCGTACTGCTCCTGGCCCTTCTGGATGACGTCGCAGTAGCACGTGCAGCACGTCGACACGCGGTGGAACGCGCCCGGGACCCACTTGGCGAGGCCCAAGAGCAGCGCGTAGAGGAGGCCGCCGACGAAGCCGACGGGGGCGAGGACGAAGACGGCGACGCAGGACACGCAGGCGCAGTCGGGGCAGATGCCCTTGCACCCGTCGCGCCGCAGCGTGTTGTAGCACCACAGCAGGCACATCTTCCCGGTCCTCTTCGAGAGGTCGGTGTCCGCGGGCGGCGGTCGAGGACGGCGCCGAGAGCGTGGGGGCTGCCTCCTTTGAAAGGGCATGTTTACCGCAACATCGTCGCCGATTGCCTCGGGCCACCATCTCGGGCCACCACCACTCGACTTGTCGACTTCGGGAGAGGTGGTCTAGCAACGCGGCGCGCGACCATGGCCGCCTCGGCGCGCTACGGCAAGTGGGTGGACCAGGGCCTGAGCGCCAAGGCCGTGAGCCCCATGCACGTCAAGGTGCGCGTGCTCGCGATCCCGCAGGCGGGCATGGGCGCCTGGGCCTTCCACGGCTGGCAGGAGAAGCTCCCCAAGTCCGTGGAGATGCTCCCCGTGGAGCTCCCGGGCCGCAACTCGCGCATGCTCGAGGACAAGGGCCAGTCCATGGCCGAGCTCGTCGGCGACCTCGTGACGGCGGTGATGCCGGCGCTCGAGTCGAAGCCGTTCGTCGTCCTGGGCCACAGCCTCGGCGCGTGGATGGCCTTCGAGGTCTGCAACGAGATCGAGCGGCGCCGCGGGCCCAAGCCCCTGTGCCTCATCGTCTCCGGCTGCCGCGCGCCCCAGCTCCACGAGCCCCTGGAGCACGACGCGGACCGCGTCATGCCGTGCCTCCACGACCTGCCCAAGGGCAGCGGCCCGGGCTCGTTCTGGGAGCACTTCGACCGCCGCTACGGCAAGAACCCGGACCTCGCCTCCGACGGCGTCAAGGACTACGTCGAGCCGCTGCTGCGAAGCGACTTCAAGATCCTGGAGACGTACGCGCCGACGCGCGGCGCGGCCGAGAAGTTCCCCTTCCCCGTGCTCGGCTGCGGCGCGCGCGGCGACAACCGCTTCACGCCGGAGCAGCTGACGGCCTGGAGCGTCTACACGGACACCTTCGCCGAGCGGTGGTTCGACACGGCGGCGACGACGCCCAAGTGGTCGACGCCGCACCGCTACCTCGTCGACAGCCCGGACGCGTTCGTCGCGTTCCTCGGGCCCAAGTGCGAGGACCTCTTCAAGAACAAGCCCAAGCCGCCGCCCATCCGCCCGGGCGCCTACGCCGTCGCGAACAAGAAGGGGGCGCTCGTGCGCGCGGAGTGCGACCTCGCGAGCGCGCAGATCGGCGACCTCCTGCCCGTGGGCACGCACGTCACCGTCGAGGAGGCGGTCCACGTCCCCAACGCCAAGCCCCGGGCCCGCATCTCCGCGCCCGTCGCCGGCTGGCTCTCCTGCCACGTCATCGCCCAGCTCCTCGGCTAATTTTTGCGACGGCGCGGTAGCGCGGCGGCGCGGTAGCGCGAGCGGCGGCGCGAAGCGCGGGCGAAACGAGAACGGGCATACGCAAAGTTACGGCGGGTTCGGCCGCGCGGCCGCGTTCATGGCCGCCTGACGCTTCGCGATGGATCTCGCGCGCGCGGCCTCGCGGTCGGGATCCGGCGCCCGCGGCCTTTGCAGCGGCGCGGCGACGCCGCGCGCGACGGGCGCGGCCACGTAGGTCCAAAAGTAGAGCACCGCGCAGGCGCCGAGCAGGAGCTGGAAGGGCGACGCGACCATGGCGCGCAGCTGTCGCACGTCCAGGCGCTGGACGAGCTGGCCCCGCCGCCGCGACCGGTCCTGCCGGTCCGCGGACTCGCGCGCTTCGAGCTCCGCGTCGTAGATCGCGCGCGCGTCGTCGTCGCCGAGCGCCTCGGCGGCCTCCGACGCGAGGATGAACCGCCGCGCGCAGCGCGCCTCGCCCTTGGTCGCGAGGCGCCAGAGCCGGACGTACAACGGCGCGAAGCGCCGCGACATGACCTTGTCCGGATGGTAGAGGAGGGCCTTGGCCTTGTAGCCGGCGCGGATTTCTTTTGTGGTAGCCGAGCGCGACACGCCGAGTGCGGCGTAGTGGTCCCGCGGGTCCTGCAGCTCCCAGTAGCACGCGATCGCCGCGACGGCGACGGCAAACGCGCCGTAGAGGCGCGCGCGGCCTGCCATAATTACCACAGATCGATTCTTGAGGTGAAATTTCCCTTTTTTATTTTCTCGGCGCGGGCGCCTGTCGTGGTCCGTCGTCTGCGTCTCCCGCGCGCGCCGCCGGAGCAGAGCGCGACCCTGGGTGGTCTCGGCTCGAGAATGGCGCTGCCGCCGTCGAGGAGCGACGGCACGCCGTTCCCGTGCCAGTTGAGTGAGGAAGAGTACAAGGCCAAGCTCACGATCTCGCAGTACCGCTGCCTGCGCCAGGGCGGCACGGAGGCCTACCGCCGCGGCGAGTTCTGCAACTTCTTCCCCGAGGACGGCTACATGGCCTGCGACCGCCCGCGTCCAAAGAAACCGCGGAGAGTTCATTTCCGCCGCGCGCTTTCACACAAACGACGCTCGCCTACGGAGATCCGAAACCGCTTGCCGAACTCGCCTACGGAGCGTCGTTAACGACGCGAGGACCGCGGCGCGCTTTCACACAAACGACGCTCCGTAGGCGCGGCGTGCGACATCCCGCTCTACAGCGCCAAGTCCAAGTTCGCGGACCCCGGTTGGGACGCCTACGCGTCCTGCTACTGGACGGGCTCCACGTGCCACGTCGGCGTGCGGCCCGACGGCTCCGCGCTCGAGAATTTCTGCAACAACTGCGGCAGCCACCTGGGCCACGTCTTCTTCCGCGACCCTCACTCGCCGGCTCCGACAAAAGAGCGCCACTGAGTCAACAGCTGCTGCACGAAGTACGTCAAGGGCCCGCCGCCGCCGGGGCTCACGGAGAAGGTCGTCTTCGTCCCGTCCAACATGCAGTCGTTCACCAAGTAAGCCGCCGCGACGCCGCGAGGCGCCATGACGGACGCGCGCCCGCCTCGCAAGGCGCGCGCCCCGACCAGCCTCGCGCCGCGACCGCACACCCTCCCCGTAGATCATTCTTTTTGTGCGCGTTGCCAGCGCGATTTCTGCGGGGCTTCTTACGGTCCGCCTTGCGGGATGCTCCCGGCTCTAGATGAGCATGTTGGTGATCGTCTGGGTCTCGACCTGGGAGACGCCGTCGATGGCCTTGATCTTCTCGAGGAACGCGGCCTCGGGCTCGTGGCCGCCCGCCTCCCAGGGCCCGTAGGCGTCGAGGGGCACGGTGGTCATGAGCTTGAAGTCGAGGCAGGAGCCGCAGACGAGGCGGTTCACCGTGGCGTCCTTGTCGATGGCCTTGAGCGCGGGCAGGAACTCGTCGACCGCCGCGGCGATCGCCGCGAGCGACTCCGAGTCGGACTTGTCGCCCGTGTACCTGGGGAAACCGGTGAGTTGGACGCGGCGCGGCGATTTCGCGGGCGCGGGCGGCGCGCTTGCAGCGCCATTCGCGGCAGACGCGGTCGAAGCTCATGCCGCCGGCGAGCGGCACCGAGTTCAACTTCGTCGACGTCTTCGGCGACGCCGCCGGCGCAAAGGCGGCGGCGGACGCGGCGAGGAGGGCGAGAAGGATGCCTGCGCGCGAGGATTTTGGCGTCCGGGCGAAGCGGTTCGGGCGCGCGCGCGCGCGCTGACGCTGCAACCGCACGAGCCATTGTGTTGGATCGAGCACTGAATCTGATGGCTGGCCGAAGCGACGCCGCGAAGCAGCCGCCGTCGGCGTGCGCGTGCATTCGAACGACGCCGCCTGGGTCGGAACTTGCCTCGGAACTTGCAGCAAGTTAGCAGGCCAACCTCAGTCCATGCGGATCATGCCCCCGGCCTGGAACGGGTTCTCGCCGCGCGGCATCTGGCCGCCGCGCTTGCCGGTGCCGTTGCAGTCGTACATCTGGTGCATGGTCAGGTTGCGCTTGAGCATGGTCGACAGCTTCTCCTGCTCCTCCTCGTAGGCGTCCATGTCGTCGAACTGGCCCTGCAAGTCGTCCTCGCGGAGCGCGACGGGCGCGGGCGCGTTCGCGTGGACCGCGCGCTTGAGCCTGCCGTCGTAGTAGGCCGGGTCGTGGAGCCAGGGCTTCGTCTTCCGGAGGCGGTCGTCGATCTCCTTGCCGTAGAGCAGGGGCGCCTTCTTCGGGCCCGAAACCGCCGTCGGGTCCGCGGCGTCGGTGACGTCGATGGGCCCGTCGGGCTCGTCCGTGAACGACTGCTTCAGGCCCGCGAAGATGCCCGTCTTCTTCTCCGCGGCGTTCTTCGCGGCCTTGGCCTTCTGCAGGCGGTCCATGGTCAGGCGCACGTCGCGGTAGACGCTCTTGGCCGCCTTCTTGTCGTCGTCGGAGTACTTTTTTTTCTCGACGACGGTCTTCGCGTCCAGCGCCGCGCGCTTCAGGTCGTCGACGGCGTCGGCCCAGCGCTCCAGGTCCGCGCGCGCGGCGCCGCGCCGCAGGTGCGCGCGCGCGTACCAGACGAGCGGAAACGCGTCGCGGCTCCGCGGCGCGAAGCCGAGGGCCTTCGTGAGGCAGACGTCCTCGTCGGCGTAGGTCCGCCGCTTCCGCGCGCACAGCGCGACGTTCAACAACAGGGGCACGACGAGATCGCGCTCGACGTCCTTCTTGGCCTCGTCGGGCGGCTTCCACTCGATGATGGCCTCCTGGACCTTCTGGATGGCCCGCGTGTACAGCGCCTCGGCCCGGCGCCACTTGCCCGCGCGCGCGGCCGTCGAGCCGCGCGCCTTGAGCTCGCCCGCGGCCTCGAACGCGTCCGCGTGGCCCTCCTCCGTCGCCACGCGGTCCAAAATCTCCTCGAGCTCGACGGCGAAGCGGCAGAGCGCGCCGGAGCCCGCGGGCGCGCCCTCGCTCAGGCTGAACTCGCCCGACGCTACGACGACGGCGGCCTCGCCGGGCCGCATCGACAGCAGCGCGGTCTCGACGCCCTCGCAGAGGTCGTGGTCGCCGCCGAGCTCGCGGACCTTGGCGTCCGTCGTCTTGAGGGACGCGACGAGCGCGTCCTCGGCGACGTCGTCCGAGGCCTGGGCCACGCGGCAGCGCACGCGGTCGCCGAAGCGCGGCCGGTGCGGCTTGCCGTCCTTGGTCAGCCGCCCGAGCGCGACGCGCTTCTTCCGCGCGGCGCCGGACGTCAGCGGCGGGCCCGGCGTGCGCTGCGCCGCCGGCGGGCACCAGGGGTTCGTGCTCGGCCGCGGCGCGACGACGCGCTCCTCGCGCACGAAGTGGAGCTCGACGGTCGCGGACCGGCCCTCGCCGCAGTCGACGCGCGCGGCCTCGCCGCGGCGCATGTCGAGGAGCGCGGCGTCGATGGCGCCGCGCCAGGGCTCGTCCGCGGGCACGGGGTCCGCGACGACCAGCACGGCGCGCGTCACGCCCGCGATCTCGCGGCCCTCGCAGTCCTCGACGGCGTACGTCACGACGGCCTCGGCGCCCGCCGCGGGCCGCACGCTCCCGCAGAGGCTGCGGTGCGCCGGCGGCTTGAGCACCTCGACGCCCGCCCGGCCCTTCTCGAAGTCCTCGACGACCTTCCACTTGCGGTCGCGCTCCGCGATCTCGTCGCGCGTGTAGCCGCCGGCGCGGCCGCCGCAAAAGTCCTCGTCCTCGCTCTCGCCGGCCTCGGGGTCCTCGCCGAAGTAGACGCGCCATTTCAAGGCCTCCGTCGTCGACGACATCGTCGTGTTTAGTTGCGCGGGCTACGACGTCTCGTGCGGTGCTGCCACAAGGCGAAGTCGACTGGCAGAGCTCGGCCGGAGAGCTCGCTTCCGTCGCGCTGGCCCAAGACTGCCCAAGTCCCCTCGAGCGTCGCGCGTCCGCAGCCGCCAGGCCCCTCGTGCGTCGCGCGTCCGCAGCCCGCCAGGCCCCTCGCGCGCCGCGCGTCCGCAGCCATGAGTTCCAAGATACCAGACCTGGCGATCAAAGAGCTCAAGACCCTCATCAGCGTGGCGCGCCTCGAGCACAAGGACTGTCTCAGCCGCCCGGACCTCGAACGACGCGCGGGCGAAGCCGTCGCGCGGACGAGCGCGATGGTCGCTAGTCTCGATCTGAGCCAGCTCAAGACCGCCTCGGAAGTCTTCGGGGCGGCGCGGCGCGCTCAGGCCTCCGGATCCGAGCCCGACGTTCGGGCCGCGCTCGAGAACGCGTACGCTCGCGGCTCCGAGCTGCTTCCTCAGGGCATTCGCTTCTCCCTCATCGCGCAGCTCATTAAGATCCAGTGGGCCAAGGCCGGATTCGTCGCGGGCGCCGGGCCCTCGGAGCTCGGCTTGCCGCAGGGCGGCGTCATCGGCGGGGCCGACGACGATACTCTCTTCGGGCTCCTGGACGCGCGCGAGATTTATGTCCGCGCCCGCGAGGCGGCGCGCGCGCGACGCCCGGACGACTGGCTCGACGAGCCGTCGGTCGCCGCCGCGTGCGCCGGCGTCGAGGCGGCTCAAGCGAAGCTCGGTCTCACGCGAGAGACCATGGGCGCCGTGGCGGACCAGGTCGAGGGGCGGGACATCTACGGGAACCGGCTCTGGCACAGCCGGCTCGGCCGCAAACGCAGCGACTCGAAGTACTAGGCGGCTCGATAGCCTCCTCCCCTTTTTCTAAACCCCTCCTCGAACAACCCACCGCTCCCAAAAAAATGAACAAGATGATTATCAGAAGGCCATCGCCGTCGCCATCGCCGGCTTCTCCTCCTCCTCGTCGTCGTAGGAGATGGCGACGCGGGCCTTGCGGCCCTTCTTTGGCCGTTTTTTGTCCTCGCGCGGCGGCGGCGGCGCGTCGTCGACCGGCGCGTCGTCCTCGAGGCCCTCGGCGACGTCCTCCAGGTCCTCCATGTCGCTCTCGAAGTCCTCGGCGGCCTCGATGTACTCGACGAGGCGCTCCTCCTCCTCCTCGTCCTCGTACTCGGCCTCCATCTCCGCGAGCTCCAAATCCTGCGCGGAGTCGAGGGCCGCGTTGTAGTGCATCTCGGGGAAGTTGTAGATGTCGCCGTAGGTGCCCTGCTTGAGCCGCTGGAGCAGCTCGCTCTCGATGGACTTGTTGAGCTTCGCGGCGACGAGCGCCTTGACCTCCTTCCGGTCCTCGCGGCGCTCGACCTTCTTGTGGACGACGGCCATGTGGGGCCGGCTCCGGAGCGCGAGCTTGCGCATGCGGATGAGGTACTGGTAGATGCGCGTGAGGCGCTGCTTGTTCCGGTGCTGGAGGAACTTGGGGAAGTGCTCGAGCTCCTCCGTCACGACGGCGAGCGCCTTCGCGTAGTTCCGGGGGAGCTTGATCTTCTGCCAGAGCTTCTTGGGCATGTGCGCGCGCTCGATGGTCTTGATCATGAGGTAGCAGCGGCCCTCGATCTCCCGGATCGTCGCGTAGCGCGAGTTCGCGAGCGGGCACGCGCTCTTGTTGCAGAGGCCCGTGACGTTCTGCTCGTTGCGGCAGAAGTTGTGGGTCTTCGACACCGTGCTCTTGAAGGAGCAGAAGTTCCCGTTCAGCGACTGCCAGATGAGCTCGTCGTTGATCGACATGGTTCAGGGGCGGCGCGGCGCGGCGATGAACGACGGCGCGGCGGCGGCGCGGGGGCGAACGTCGCGGTGCTTTCGCGTCGCCGGCGCGTGCGCAGTGCTTCGGCGGCGTGGGGTAGCGGCGCGGGCGCGCGGGGGGGGCGGATTGGTGAGCTCACGCGCAGATAAAAGCGGGCCTCGACGATGCCCAGCTTTGCGATCGCCCGATGCGAAGTCGATGCACACGATGTTTACCCTTGCGCGCACGATGTTTACAAGCAGCCCCCGGCGTCTCCTAGCGCTCGCGCTCGTCGCCTGCGCTGCCGCGCGCGGCCGACGGCGCCACCACCCGGCCGCGCCCGACGGCGAACGCGACGACGACGACGAGCGCGCGGCGCGGCGGCGGCGGCGGCGGCACCGGCGCAGCTTCGACGACGACCAGACGAAGTGGGCGGCGGCGCTCGAGGCGTTCGCCTACAAGCCGACGACGCCGCCGCCCCCGGCATTCTGGGCGAGCTGGCCCGACGGCTTCCGGAGCGGCGGCGTCGGCAACCAGCTCGAGCAGCTCCTGGGCCGCGCGCAGTGCTCGATGCGCGAGGGCGGCGGGAACAATCGCACCATGGTGCTGCCGGACCTCCGGTCGGACCGCGCGGCGCCGCCGCGGGCCTACCGCTTCGAGGACGTCTTCGACGTCGGCGCGCTGCGCGGCGTCGCCGACGTCGCGACGTGGCGCGACTTCTTACGAGCGTGCGATCGCGCGAGCTTGATACGCGAGCGCGACGGCGACGTCCCGAACGCGACGTGCGGCGACGACGCCGCGTTCGCTAAAACGGCGCTGCACCGGCACGCGAAGGCGCTCGAACCGCCGAAAGCGACGGAGGTCTGCGACGTCGGCGCGGACGCGCCCTTTACGGACGTGTTGCGGACGCTTCCCCGGTGCGCCGTCGGCGTCGACGCCGGGGCCTTCCAGCTCCTGGGCCCCTGCGCGCGCGACGTCGCGCCGGGCCGCCGCGCCTTCAAGTCCGGCCGCCCCTGCGCGGGCGTGGACGTGACTCAGTCGCCCTGCGCGACGGGCTTCGATTGGTCCGCGACGCTTTCGAAAGCCGCGCTGGGCTTGGTCGCGCCCGCGCGCGCGGCCGCGCACCTCGCGCCCTGCGACGCGACGGCCATCTCGCGCCTCGACGCGACGGAGGCCCGGGCGGGGCGCTTCCTGCGGGCGCTCGGCGCCGCGCCCGCGCTGCTGCCCGTCGCGCGGCGCCTGCGAACGTCGCTCTTCGGCGCGGAGCCCTACGACGCGGTCCACGTGCGCCTCGGCGACTTTGGGGACCTCTGCGGCGCCGCGGCGGACCCCGCGGACCGCAAGTACAAGTTCTGCCCGCCCGCGGACGACGAGCTGCGGCGGGTCTTCGGCGAACTCGAGAAATACGGCGAGACCGCGGCGCCCGTGCTCCTCCTGTCCGACGAGCCCGCCGAGGCCGCGCGGCGCCTCGGCGACGACGCGCGGCTCCGCATTCCGGCGAACGCCTCGCTCGTCGACGCGCCGCGCCTCGCGGTGGAGATGCACCTCGCGGCGCACGCGCGGCTCTTCGTCGGCGTCGCGTGCTCGACCGTGAGCCAGCTCATCGTCAAGCGGCGCCAGGCCAAGGGGCGGGACTACGTGCTCTGGCCGTAACAGACGTGCGCGATTTAGGGAGGGGCGGCGATGCGAGGGGGGGCGGCGCCTGCTGGCTCAGAGGCTCGTGACGGGTGGCCGCCGCGGCGGGAGCCGCTTCGGCGGGTGCCGCTTGATGCCCTCGGGCGCGTCTTCGCCGTCGTCGGCGGACCCCGGCATCTGGCCGCCGAACATGGGCTTGAAGTAGCGGTTGTCGATCTCGCGCCACGCGCCGTGGATGCCCAAGCCGCCCGGGCTCCGGGGCCCGTCGCGGTCGCCGCCGCCGCCGCCGCGCTCCTCGCGGTCGCGGCCGTCGGCGATGTTCATGAGCTCGTACTGCTGCGACGTGAGGGGCGCCGCGGCGTCGTCGTCGTCGCCGTCGGCCTCGCCGTGCGTCCGCTTCATGCCGTTGAGCCGGATCACGGGCTCCGTGAGACCGCCGCAGACGAGGGTCGTGAAGATGACGATGGACAGCGTCGTCGTCTCGTAGACGTCCTTGTGGGGGCCGGGCATGTTCTGGGACAGCGCGAAGGCGATGGCCCCGCGGAGCCCCGCGAACCAGATGACCAGCTGC
>Ga0257110_1001573_pt1 | contig 10722 bp, 8 predicted proteins | sample LP_taG_7_FD_190184 | JGI IMG/M metagenome (GOLD analysis project Ga0257110, IMG submission 190184) | Marine microbial communities from Northeast Subartic Pacific Ocean, Canada - LP_J_2015_P26_10m | ecosystem: Environmental > Aquatic > Marine > Oceanic | place: Canada: Northeast Subartic Pacific... | reverse complement strand
TCATTCTTGATGGAATAATATCAATTACTTTTGCTTTTTCTTCATTAGACATCATTGCCCATTCTGATATTTCTTTATAACTTCTAAAACATCCTTCACAATATTCATCTTCATTGTATTGACATAAGCCAATACATGGAGAGCCAACGCTAGTATCGTTTTTGGTCAATTAATTCAAAGCCCCACAGCAATGTTTATACTTCTTGCCATTTCCGCAAGGACAAGGTTCGTTTCTTCCTACTTTTTTCGTACTTGAAGGAAGATCTTTGCGATCATTTTGTTTATTTGCTGATGCTTTGACAGCCTCTGTATTTTTTTTATCTATTGATGTTGCATCACTTTCATCTTTAACTGTTACTAACATTAATACTCGAGTAATTTCAAACTTTATTGTCTCAAGAAGTTGTTCAAACAGGACAAAAGCTTCTTTTTTAAATTCTTGTTTCGGATCTTTTTGGCCATAAGCTCTCAAACCAATACCTTGCCTTAAATTATCTAAAGAGGATAAATGTGCTCTCCAGTGATGATCAAAGATCTGAAGCATTATTGACCTCTCAAAATGATGCAAAGCCTCTTGTCCTGCTAATTTTTCTTTTGCACGGTATTGTAAGAGTCCAGCATCCTTAATTTTTAATGCAATATTCTCTACTGCAATATTAGGCTCTTTTTTTAACAAGCTGGTAATACTAATTTTAATAGCATAGTCAGCTTGTAATCTTTTCTCAAGTGCTGGTATATCCCACATCTCTTCAATACTTTCTAATGGAATATATTCATAAACTGTTTGCTCAAGCACATCTCCAATTATTCCGTCAACTGTATCTTTTAGATCCTTATTATCTAGAATATCGTTTCTTTGCTCATAAATAACTTTGCGTTGCTGGTTAGGAACGTCATCGTATTCTAAAAGTTGCTTTCTTATATCAAAGTTTTTTGCCTCAACTTTTTTCTGCGCTCCTTCTATTGATCTATTTACCCATTTGTGCTCAATTGCTTCTCCCTCTGGCATATTTAGCTTCTCCATTATGGAAGCAATTCGTTCTGAGGCAAAAATTCTTAATAGTGAATCATCAAGAGATAGATAAAAAGAGCTAGAACCAGGATCGCCTTGTCTCCCAGATCTTCCTCTTAATTGATTGTCGATTCTTCTAGATTCATGTCTTTCAGTTCCAATAATATGTAAACCTCCAGCATCTAAAACCTTCCTATTTCTTAATTTCCATTGTTCGCTAAGTTCTTTAGTCTGTTTTATCTTTTTCTTTTCATCTAATTTTTTATTATTCTGAGTGTTTTCTATTTCTAAATTAACGTTACCCCCTAGAACAATATCAGTGCCTCTTCCTGCCATATTTGTCGCAATGGTTATCATCCCAGGTTGTCCAGCTTGACTAATAATGTGTGCTTCTTTTTCGTGTTGTTTAGCATTTAAAACTTGATGTACTAATTTCGCTTTCGATAATTGCTTAGAAATTAATTCAGAATTCTCAATTGAGGTTGTACCAATTAAAACTGGCTGTTCTCTTTTGTTACAATCTTTTATATCATTTATAACAGCATCATATCTCTCTTGTGTTGTACGATATATTTTATCCATGCTATCTTTTCTAATGGTAGAGCGATGTGGTGGAATTATTATAGTTTCTAATCTATAAATTTGGTTGAACTCCTCAGCCTCTGTATCCGCAGTTCCTGTCATGCCAGCTAACTTGGAATACATCCTGAAATAATTCTGAAAAGTAATACTCGCCATAGTTTGATTTTCTTTTTGAATTGCTACACCCTCTTTAGCTTCAACAGCTTGGTGAAGTCCATCTGACCATCTTCTTCCAGGCATCATTCTTCCTGTAAATTCATCAACAATTGTTATGGCCCCATCTTTTACAACATAATCTTTATCTTTAATAAACAGATAATGTGCTTTTAGTGAAGAATTAACATGGTGCAATAAATTAATATTGGCAGCATCATAAAGATTGGAATTTTTTTCAAGAATGCCTAATTTTATCAATATTTCTTCAGTTTTATCGTGACCTTTTTCAGATAAAATAGCTTGGTTTGCTTTTTCATCAATCCAAAAATCTCCATCACTATCCTCTTTATCTTGACGGGATAAATGTGGGATTATTTTATCTACTTTGAGATAAAGATCCGTCTTGTTTTCAGATTGTCCTGAGATAACTAATGGGGTTCTAGCCTCATCAATTAAAATAGAATCTACCTCGTCCACAACTGCAAAAAATAGTGGTTTTTGAACCCTCTCATCAATGTTATAGACCATATTATCTCTGAGATAATCAAAACCAAATTCATTATTGGTTCCGTAAGTTATATCAGCATTATATGCAAGCTTTTTTTGTTCCCCCGGCATACGAGAAAGATTGATACCAACCTCAAGTCCTAAAAATTTATAAAGCTTTCCCATCCACTCAGCATCTCTTCTTGCTAAGTAATCATTAACAGTGACAACGTGCACTCCTCTTCCTGTTAGAGCATTTAAATAAACTGGAAGGGTTGCAACAAGAGTTTTCCCCTCCCCGGTCCTCATTTCAGAAATTTTTCCTTCATGCAGTGCCATAGCACCCATCAGCTGCTCATCAAAGTGTCTCATACCGAGTGATCGAACGCTTGCCTCTCTTGCAAGAGCAAAGGCTTCAACTAGGAAATTATCGATAGATTCACCATTTTTCAATCGATCTTTGAATTCAATTGTTTTTTTCGGGAATTCATCATCTTTTAAATTTTGAATTTCGGATTCTAAAGCATTAATCTGTTGTACTTTCTTTGAATAACTTTTTAAAAGTCTTTCATTCCTACTACCAAGAAAACTACTTATAATTTTTTTTAGCATATTTTACTTCTTAATATATTGTCGTGGGTCTAATGGCCTACCATTAAGTCGTATTTCATAATGTAAGTGAGGGCCCGTAGATCTTCCCGTGCTTCCAACCAAACCAATAATTTGTTCTCTTTGCACAATGTCTCCTTTTGACACCAAAATTTTTGACGCATGAGCGTATCGGGTTTCTAGACCATCGCCATGATTTATTTTAATAAATTTACCATAATCTGGCGCAACATTTGCAGCGGTTACAATGCCACTGGCTGTGGCTCTTATTGGCTCACCAGTTGCAGCACTAAAATCTAAACCACTGTGAAAGGCTCTAACCCCAAGAATAGGATCATGTCTCCATCCATAACTTGAAGATCGATATGGAATATCTACGGGATAAAGCGTTGGTAAAGTATTTTTTAAAACAGACTGTTTGAGCATCATGGCTTCCATTTTATTAAAAAGGGTTTCACGAGCTTCAACATCTTCTATTAGGTTTGTTATCGCTTTATTGATGTCTTTATGTGAAAGATCATCATTAATTAAGGGGCCACCTTTACCTGTATCAAGGTTTTCTTTGTTCAGCATTGGCACTTTTTCTTTTCCAACAATCTGTCTTTTCATTACATCTTGTATTCTCTCTTTTTGTTTATCCAAATCCATTAAACGTATCTGAAGTTCACCTATCTGTTTAACGTAGGCATTCAAACTATCTTTATAATTTTCAGATGAGAGCATAGATTTTTTATCAACATTTAAGTTGCTTGGTAAAGAATTTTTTAATAAGTTTTCAGCAATAGGAGAAGTTAGATATTTATAAGTTCCATAAGAACAAACAATCATAATTGACACTAAAATTAATAGTAAAATATTTAAGTTAATATTTATTGGTTTCTTGTGATGATTACTAATAAAAAGTATTTTCATTGCTATCAAATATTTATAAAAAATAATGTAGCATTATAGTATGGAACCCATAAAAAAGTTATTCGAAAAAGAAATTTTTTCATATTTACAACAAAAAAAGAAAGAAGTAGATTTTTACCAAAATCTCATTGAAAAAAACTTAGACAAGGATTTAATTTCATCTTTTAAAGTAGTAAAGCTCGATAAAAAGACGATCCATTTATCGGTTTTCTCAAATGTTTTAGCACATAAACTTAAATTATTATCAAGACAGATAATTAAAGATATAAACAAAGAGCTGGGTGAAAAAAATAAAATTAGAAATCTTAAAATTAAGATATTAATTAAAAATATACCAATAAAAAATCAGGGTAGTAATTTGCCTAATAATGCAATTCAAAAATTCGCCACGTTATCAAAAAAATTAAAAACATCTCCTTTACGGAGCCATATACGAAAAATCATAACTAAGGCCAATGATTGAATTAATTTTATTCGTAATTTCTGGGATTTTTATTGGTATTGTTGCAGGTCTATTCGGGTTGGGTGGTGGTTTATTAATTGTTCCAGTTGTAACTTACTCGCTGGTATATTTTTCAAATATGCTTTTCACAGAGGCTATTTTAATTGGCATTGGTACCTCTCTTGCATCAATGGTTATTACAGGAGCAATGGCAGTCTATGCGCATACCAAAAATAATAATATTGATTATGTAATTATTAAAATATTTGCCCCAGGAGTTATTTTAGGGTCAATTATTATCGGGCTTATAATTCAGTTTGTTCCTGGAGAATATCTTAGGTTCTTCTTTATAATTTATACCTTTTTTATTGCTTTTAAACTTTATAAGCATCCTCTATCAAACAAAAAACCATTAATTCCTAGTTCTTTTAAAGCAAATATTATAGGTTTTTCTTTTGCAATAATTTCCGGATTACTTGGCATAGGTGGTGCAACATTATTTGTTCCTTACTTAATAAAAAATAATATTCCTTCTAAACTAGCTATTGGAACCTCAAGTGCCTTTGGTTTTTTAATAGGCTTTGCAGCTACAATTGCCATGTATCTAAATTCTTCATTTAATAATGATATTAATTTATCAATGTTGGGATATATTTATTTGCCTGCAATTATTTTCCTAACATTTCCTAGCCTAGTTTTTGTAAAACTCTCTGCTGGTTGGTTAATGAGGGTATCTGACCAAAAGGTTAAAAAATGGTTTGCTTTGCTCCTACTACTTATTGGAATATCAATGTGTCTGAATCATTAATTAGATCAATTAAATCAATAACATGCAAAATTAAATTTTTCGCGTTTGGGACTTAATTTTAAAACAGGTATAATGTCGCATTATTTTTTACTAGTGCTAAATCTATATTCGGTAAAGTTTAAGTAAAATCAAATTATAAATTGGAGGAAATATGTCAGTAACTGAAATATCTGTAGTGCAACTAGCCATTGGTGCGGCAATACTTGCGGTACTTTATGGGGCATTTATGTCTAAATGGATTGTTAATTTACCAGCTGGTAATAAAAAAATGAAAGGTATTGCAGAAGCTATACAAAAGGGTGCTTCAGCATACCTAGCTCGTCAATATAAAACTATCGCTGTCGTTGGTATTATCCTTGCGGTGTTAATAGGTTATTTTATTGACCAAGCAACTGCTATTGGTTTTGTTATTGGTGCAGTGTTATCGGGTGCATGCGGATTTATTGGTATGAATGTATCAGTTCGAGCTAATGTAAGAACTGCTCAAGCGGCAACGAAGAGTTTGCCTCAGGCCTTTGATGTTGCTTTTAAGGGTGGCGCTATTACTGGAATGTTAGTTGTTGGTCTTGGTTTGTTAGGTGTTGCTGGTTTCTACGAATATTTAGGGGGAGCATCGCTTGAATCAACTGAAGCTTTAAATCCTTTAATTGGCTTAGCATTTGGTTCATCACTTATTTCTATTTTTGCGCGACTTGGCGGAGGTATCTTTACTAAGGGTGCAGATGTCGGTGCGGACCTTGTAGGTAAGGTCGAGGCGGGAATACCTGAGGACGATCCACGAAATCCAGCAGTTATCGCAGATAACGTTGGTGACAATGTTGGTGATTGTGCAGGTATGGCAGCTGATTTGTTTGAGACATATGCAGTAACCATTATTGCAACGATGGTCTTAGGAACATTAATGACATCGGATGCGAATGGTGTCCTTTACCCACTTATGCTAGGTGCAGTTTCAATTATTGCTTCCATTATTGGTTGTTTTTTTGTTAGAGCAAATGCAAAAATGGCAAACGTAATGCCTGCTTTATATAGAGGTCTTGCTGTTGCAGGGATTTTATCAGCTATCGCATTTTATTATGTAAGTGTTGATATGTTTCCTCAAGGTATCACCATTGATGGAGAGACTTTTTCTGCAACCGATTTGTTTAGTTCGGCTGTTGTAGGTCTAGTGCTTACTGCCCTTCTAGTTTTGATCACAGAATACTACACAGGAACTGAATATAAACCGGTACAGCATGTAGCAAAGGCTTCTGAAACTGGTCATGCCACCAATATTATTGCTGGTATTGGTATATCAATGAAATCTACAGCACTACCTGTTTTATCAGTTTGTGCTGCTATTTACTCCTCATATGATTTTGCAGGACTTTATGGAATTGCTGTAGCAGCTACTTCAATGTTAAGTATGGCTGGGATTATTGTTGCCTTAGATGCTTACGGTCCAATTACAGATAATGCCGGTGGTATTGCTGAAATGGCAGGACTCCCTAAAAAAGTTAGAGATATCACCGATCCACTTGATGCAGTGGGTAATACTACAAAAGCGGTCACTAAAGGATATGCTATTGGTTCGGCGGGTCTCGCTGCTCTAGTTCTGTTTGCTGATTACACACATAAATTAGAATTTTACAATATTACGGCATCTTTTGACCTCAGTGAGCCAATGGTAATTATTGGCCTATTTATTGGGGGTCTTATTCCTTTCCTTTTTGCTGCTATGGCAATGGAAGCAGTTGGAAGAGCAGCAGCCTCTGTTGTTGAGGAAGTTAGACGTCAGTTTAAAACCATCAAAGGTATCATGACTGGTAAAGGGCAGCCGGATTATGCTAAAGCGGTAGATTTGTTAACCACATCAGCTATTAAAGAGATGGTGGTTCCATCAATTCTTCCAGTAGCAGTCCCAGTTCTTGTTGGAGTTTTCTTGGGACCACAAGCATTGGGTGGACTATTAATGGGGACAATCATTACTGGTCTTTTTGTAGCTATTTCGATGTGTACCGGTGGTGGAGCATGGGATAACGCCAAAAAATATATCGAGGATGGTAATCATGGTGGTAAAGGTTCTGAGGCACATAAAGCTTCAGTAACTGGAGATACTGTAGGTGATCCTTATAAAGATACTGCAGGTCCTGCCATTAACCCTTTAATAAAGATTATTAATATTGTAGCGTTACTTATTGTTCCAATTTTATAATTTTATAATTTACAAAAAAAACCTGCCCTTTCGCAGGTTTTTTTATAAATTTAAATGAGTAATCTTAATTAGTCATAAACATCAGGTAACTCACAAAAATAACCCAAACTGAAATAAAAAATGTGAGTAATGACTCAAGTTTATAGTGAGTAAATAAAGCACCTGAAATAAAACTTGCCAATGCTATGGTCAATAAGTTTCCTAAAATCATATTTGGTAAAGAAGAGAAGCCAAGGGTGTAAATTGGGTAAAGTACGCATAATAAGAATAATCCAAAAATCCAAGCAGCATGTATTGTATTTTTTTTTACTAATCGTGAAAAACTAAATGCTAGACATGCTACTAAAAATGACCAAACAGAACCAATGATTTTAGATGAGGGGAAAAAAAATTCACTGTCTTGCGCATTTATTCCTGTAACACCATCTGTTTGATAAGAAAATATTGCTCCATTGATAAGACCCGTTATCCCCAGAGCTAAAAGAATGGCTTGCAGTGCAGATATCTTTTTTATATTCATAAGAAATTTATCCACTTAAGCGCGAATAAACTTCAAGATATTTAGCAGAGGTATTAGCTACGACTTCTTCTGGAAGATTTGGTGCTGGAGCACTTTTATTCCACGTTACCGACTCTAACCAATCTCTTACATATTGCTTATCAAAGCTTGGAGGTGATATTCCAGTTTGATAATCCTCTTTGGGCCAAAATCTTGATGAGTCAGGGGTAAGTACCTCATCAATTAAATAAAGCATACCATCTTTGTCTAAGCCAAACTCAAATTTTGTGTCCGCAATGATAATTCCTTTAGATTCTGCAAATATAGCGGCAGCTTGGTACAACTCCAAGCTTATTTTAGAGATTTGCTCTGCTAAATCTTTTCCAATCAATGTCTCACATGTCGAAAGGGATATATTTTCATCATGCTCTCCCTGAGATGCTTTACTTGATGGTGTAAAAATAGGATTTTGTAATTTTGATGCCTGTTGTAAGTGATCAGGGAGATTTATACCACATACAGTTTTTGATTCTTGGTATTCATTCCACCCACTTCCTGCTAAATATCCTCTTACAATAGCTTCAATGGGTATTGGTAATAGTTTTTTTACTACAATCGAACGGCCTTCAATTTGTTCAATCTCACTCTCATTTACAAAGCTTTTTGGATCATCTTCAAGCAGATGATTAGGGGTTATATGTGCCAACTTCTTGAACCAAAAGTTAGACATTTGCGTCAAAATTTTACCCTTATTGGGTATCGGTTCGGACATAATGACATCGAATGCTGATAAACGATCTGTTGTGACAATAAGCATCCTGTCATCATCAATGCTGTATATATCCCTCACCTTACCTTTATTAAGAAGCAATAAATTTTTTAATTGAGATGAGTATAGCGCCATCCTAACTTGCTCGTCGCTCAAGAATTTCAATGGCAGGTAATTTTTTTCCTTCAACAAATTCTAAGAAAGCACCACCGGCGGTAGATACATACGAGAGATTACTTGCCATTCCGTAAGATTCTATCGCGGCTATTGTATCTCCACCCCCAGCCAAAGAAAAAGCCATCGAATTAGCCACAGCGTGGGCCAAAGTTTCTGTACCACTTGCAAATTGTTTGAATTCAAAAACGCCAATTGGGCCGTTCCATAAAATGGTTTTAGCTTGCTTTATTTTTTCAGAGATAGAAATCATTGATTTAGGGCCTAAATCAAAAATCATATCATCCTCCGATACCTCATGGATACTCTTAATGACTGCAGGTTCTTTCTCATTCAATTTTTTGCCACACACCACATCATCCACAATAGGAAGTGATGCTCCTCTCGACTCAAGTTTTTGGATAATTTTTTTTGCTGAGGGAATAAAATCATCTTCACACAGTGATTTACCTATATTAAACCCTTGGGCTTTTAAGAAAGTATTTGCAATACCTCCACCTAGAACTAATTGATCTACCTTGTCTGAAAGTTTATCTAGAATAGTTAGTTTTGTTGAAACTTTGCTACCCCCAACTATCGCTAACATAGGTAATTTCGGTTCAGAGATGACTTTTTCTAATGCCTCAAGCTCACTTTTAAATAATAAACCGGCACACACTTTTGAACAAAATTCCGCAATACCGTACGTTGATGCTTGTTTACGATGGGCTGTACCAAAAGCATCCATCACGAATACATCAGCTAGATTTGCATATAGCTTAGCAAGGGATTCATCGTTGGCCTTTTCTCCAACATTAAATCTACAATTTTCTAGAACAACTATTTCTCCTGACTCCACCGTAAATGATTTTTTCGTCCATTCTTTAATCAGTAAAACTTGCCTCCCTAATGCTTTACTGAGATACTTCGCGACAGGTGCAAGAGAATCTTTCTTAGTAAAATGTCCCTCCTCAGGTCGACCTAGGTGGGATGTGACCATCACTTTTGCTCCAGCTTTCAAAGCATATCTTATAGTTGGTAATGAGGCTTTAATCCGATTTTCTGATGAAATAATTCCTGATTGCATTGGTACATTCAAGTCAGCCCTGATGAAAACTTTTTTATCTTTAATTATGAAATCGGTAATTTGATTCATATAAGGTGTTAATTTATTTTGCACTCATCATCGCTACCGCTGTATCAAGCATACGGCAACTAAAGCCCCACTCATTATCATACCAACCAAAAATTTTAACTAACTTACCATCAGGAGAAACTTTGGTTAGGGTGGAATCAAAGTAACTAGATGCTACGGTATGATTAAAATCTATAGAAACTAAAGGCTCATCATTAAATACTAAAACACCCTTAAGGTTTGTTTCTGCTGCTTTTTTCATAATTGAATTAATTTCTTCAACAGAAGTTTTTTGATTAACCGTACAAGTTAAATCAACTAAAGAAACATTGGATGTGGGAATTCGGATAGCAATTCCATCAAGCTTTCCGTTTACCTCCGGAATTACTAAACCCACTGCTGATGCAGCACCAGTTTTGGTAGGTATCATGGATACCGCCGCAGATCTTGCCCGACGCACGTCATTATGCATATTATCTAAAATTACTTGATCATTAGTGTAGGAATGAATTGTATTCATCAGGCCAGCTACGATGCCAATATTATCTTGTAAAACTTTAATAATTGGGGCGAGACCATTCGTTGTGCATGAAGCATTTGAGACTACCGTATCAGATGCTTTTAAAATATTATGATTCACGCCATAGACAATAGTAGCGTCGATATCTTTTTCGCCTGGTGCCGATATCAGTACTTTTTTAGCTCCATTATCTAAATGAAATTGGCATGATTTTTTTCCACGAAATGCTCCTGTACATTCCATTACTAAATCAACATCAAGCTCACCCCATTTTAAATCATTAGGATTACGTGTATTAAAATAATGAATACGATCACCATTTATAACAAAAGAATTGTCGGTAGTATGAACATCAGCATCAAATCTTCCATGCTGGCTATCATAACGTAATAAATGTGCATGCTTTAGGATGTCGCCTCTACTGCAATTAATGGCGACAACTTTT
>Ga0257110_1001571_pt1 | contig 10727 bp, 11 predicted proteins | sample LP_taG_7_FD_190184 | JGI IMG/M metagenome (GOLD analysis project Ga0257110, IMG submission 190184) | Marine microbial communities from Northeast Subartic Pacific Ocean, Canada - LP_J_2015_P26_10m | ecosystem: Environmental > Aquatic > Marine > Oceanic | place: Canada: Northeast Subartic Pacific... | reverse complement strand
TTGTGCAGTCATCATCCAGGGGATAATACCTAAGCCTTCTTGACCATGTGCAACTGTTCTAACTTTTGAAATATTCAATTCAGTATCTGTTTCACTTTCAAATCTAGCAACTAACTCCTCACCACTGTTTAACTTAACTGTGACGATTGATCCGTCTTTGATTGGTTTTTCTAATAACATAATTTTTCCTATTTGTACTATTATATACTGTTTTAATTGTTTGTCAACCGTAAATTTGGCTTAAAAAATACCATATTCAGGTCAATTTTAACGTTTTTTGTAAATATTAGTATGGACAGACTTAATTCAGTCTAACAAAATAAAATATTGCCTCCCTCTTAGAATAGGCTACATAGTACAAGAGTACTGCAATATCTGTCCAGACTTAATAAAGTTATGTGGCGCCACAATACTTTTAGAGAAACAAAGTTTCTTCTAACTGCGGAATTTTACCTTCTGCAAAGTTTTCCATTAGGAATAATCTATCCGAACTTCCTCTACTTCCATGCACATGAACAGCCTGTGCTTCATTGAGATCTATTTGATTAAACTGTTTGTTTATTCTATTGCCTTCAACTATTGCAGGGTCGTGTAAACATTGGTACGCAACACGTGGATCATATACATCGTCAGGTTGTATATCTTGGCTCCACAGCATGGCATTATATATAATTTGTTCACTATCCCATCTTTCTGAATTCCAATTTTCAACCATCTTGATACCTAAGTCCCATACCTCTTGGCTCATGTCTTTGGGATAGTATCTAATTCCACAATTGAAGTATGCATCGAACTGTACGTTATAATGATCGCATGATGTTTGTGCAGGGTCTGTGAGATTATACATTCTAAAAATGTTATCACTTGCAAAGTAGTCTACGGGTTGTGTAAATATAACGTCTAGGTCAGCATATAATATATTATTACCTTGTTGCCACAACTCGTATATTTCATAAAAGTTCTTTTTAAAAACTTCTCTTATATCTGTTTCTTCTCCCCTAAACACTTTTATTTCGTTCAGGCGTTCAACATTTTTAAGTGCTGATGCTGTAGCAATTTTTTCCATTGCTTTATAATTATCTACAAGATCTATTTCACTTGTTCTATCGTTATACCATTTTGTATGGTCTGTGATATTATAATTTTTGAATACTAAAAAGTTTTTACTCATTCGGTACCCAAACATACGAAGTTAGATCGTCGTCTGCAATTTTGTAATTCATATCTTCCATGAAATCTGAGATGTCTTCGTCTTCCATTGTTTTAACTTCAACAAAAATAGTAGGTTGCCATTTCTTAATAGTTTCAACCGCACCTTCTAACACTTCTAATTCATACCCTTCAACTGATATCTTTATAAAGTCTAAACTTGCTGGTCCATCAATATCTTCGTCAAGCATTTTTGCTACAAATGTGTCCATTGTATATTCAGTAGATTGTTCTTCGCAAGAGTAATCTGCTGTGGCTGTAAGTGTAGAGTTTGTTTTTACACGGTCAATTTCTAAACAAAGTTCGTCTTCACTGCCTAAACCAATACCATGTATTTCAAGTTTATGCTCTAGCTCTTCTGTGTTTACTTCTAAGCACCTAATAAAGTCTTCAACTGGTTCTACTGCAATTACTTTATCAAACTCCTGTAATAGTCTTGTAGTCCAGAAGCCAACATGAGCACCTACGTCTATTGCTACACTATTATGCTTGAAGAAAGGCTTAGCCATTTCAAACTCTTCTTTCTTATAGTTTGGCTTCTTTGGTAAGAACGTGTCGCCTGTTGGTATATAAAAGTTTGTATTTTTAATTTTTTTCATAATGCAATCCTAATAAGAACTATTTATTGGTGAGTAATGCTCTATCATATAATTGCTGGCTAGCCAAGTTTTTAGCCTTAGCCTCGCATTGTATATCAAAGGAATCTAAAAAGGTCAATGCCCAGTCATTTGTTTTCTCGTTAGGGTAGTAGTCAGAGTGTGCTCTTAGTTTTTGCTTCTTGGCACCTGTCTCTAATAACTCAGGTATGGAATGACAGGTATCATGCCTGTTTCCTTCATCAATTCTGCTTGATTGATTAAGCCATTCGTCCCTGCTGTAACTGTAATGTAGAGTAGGCCTAACACCCCTCCAACTATCAATAACCATTTTAACACGGTCATCATCTGCTTGTATATATTCTTCATCTCTAATCCAGTGGTGGTGTATATCTAAAACGAGTGCTACATGATCTTTTAGCATGAGACTAGCATCGAGGCCATGACACATCTCATCGTTTTCTATAGTGATTATATTTCTAGCCTCTGGGGAAAGTTTAGGTAGTATGTCTATGATACCTTGGTAACCTTGTCTACCTGAGATATGGATGTTGCACTTGAAGTCTTGAAACTCTTTGCCATAGCCCATCCAACGTGCCATGTTCACATGATACTCAAATTCATCGATACTGCGTTCTACTACGTCAGGATTGTCTGAAGCCAGTACACAAAACTGACCAGGATGAAAACTGAGCTTAACGTCACGCTCACGAGCATGATCACCAATTCTTCTGAATCCACGTTCAAGTTCTTTAAGAACTGTTTTATCTTCGAATACATAACGCCAGTCGGGTTGTGTTGCCATCGGTATTTGATTGCTACCTAACCTAACCATTCTCCTTTGAGCAGGCAATGTGCCTACATATTCTACTAGGTTGTATGCACTTTTCATATTGTGCCGTACAATTTCTAGTAGGCGATCTTCTGCAACAGAACGTTCTTGTCTGTTACACCATGCTACTGTGGTCTGTCTTTCTGTGTAGTTCTGTTGTATTTCTTTAAGTACCTTAGGCTTTTGCGTTTGGTCCTCATCTAAATATTTACAACAGAAACCAATTCTTTTAACGTTATTGTTAAACATTTCTTAGCATACCCAGTTTTTTATCAAGTTCATTAGTATCATCGTGTTCAAACATTATAGCATCTAATACATTCTTTGTCAAGGCATCTGCCATCATTTCCATGACATCTTTTAACTCCTCTTCTGTATCGCCAAACGGTATAATACCTTCTACAGTCATCATTTCTGGATTTCCATCGTCATCATAAAATACTTCATGTATTTGATAATACTCTTCGTTTATGTCGTTATGTGTATGTATGTGCCTAATGACACGATAATTCCATGACATGCTTGATCTCCTACTTTAATATGTATTATACATGATATTATCTTTGTGTCAATCTATAAATTTAGATAAATATGTTATGTAAAACTTTCAAACATTAGGAATTATAACTATGGCAACGGTAAAAAAATACAATTTAGCAGGTTTAAATGCTAATGTTGAATTAGGTAAACAAGGCTCATATATAACTGGAGCATCTGGTAAAGTTGGCTTTTATGCTAACGGCGGTGCGTTAACTAAGTTAGAAATTGCAGATGCGACAACATCGACAGAAGCAGTTACTAAAAGTCAGTTAGATGCAGTAGCGGCAGACTTAATACAACATATAACTTTAGACTTTGACTACGATTCAGCAGACACTAACATTGCTAGTATCTCAGCAGGTTCAAGGATTATCAGTGTAACTGTTGACATTCCAACAGCATGGACTTGTTCAAATAACACTGGAACATACATCGAAATAGGTGATGCTTCAAATAACAGTAGATTTATAAGATCAGGAGATGTTGACATTAAGAAAGCAGGTCAATATCATTCTCAATACCAATATGAATATCAATCAGCAGACAACTTGCAGATTAATATCATAGAAGGTGATGCCTCAGCAGGAACAGGAACAGTAAGTATTGTAATGGCAGGTGAAGCCACAGTTACTGATTACGGTTCAATTAATTCAGCACAAAACAGTAATAGCGACTTAGGTAACATTGCCTAATAGGAGTAGCAAATGGTAGATGCAGTTAAAAATTATGGCTTAACAGGTGTAGCAAAAACTGTTGAACTTGGTAAAGAGGGCAATAAGATTGATGGAACAACTAGTTCCTCAAAAATTAGTCTTAGAAATAATTCCGATGCCCTTATAAAAGCCGAGATAGGAGATGGAACTGCGTCTAGTCATGCAGTAACAAAAAGCCAACTAGATGCCGCAAGTTTGAACAAAGTTGGTGTTAGTGAGCATACTGTTAACTACGATGATAGTGGTGCACAAGATTTGTGTACTGTTACAGCAGGCACTAGAATATTAAGTGTAACTGTAGAGAAAGGTGCTGGTAACTGGACAGGATTTAATGATACAACAAACATTACAGTAGGTGATGGCGTTGTAGCAGACAGACTGTTTAAGTTTTTTGATGCATCAGGATCACAAGTTATTGATCAAACTGATCATACTTATTCAGCACAAACTGTTTTAAAATCAACAGTAACACAAGGTGGTGCTTCAGCAGGTACGGCAACAATATTAGTTAGATACGCCGGCTCATTAGTATAAACTATTATGCGTTTGGGTGATATACAAATCGAGGCTAAGCAGGTTAAGGCCAAGAGCAAGAAGCCAAAGATAGTAAAGCCAAATAAGGGTGGCAGTTCGAAGCATCCTTATCAAGGTTCTCTTGTTGGCGAAACAAGTATTAATACTGGTAGTAATCCGCATAAAGGCAAGTATCAATTAAAACTACAAAAAGATCCAAAGTCTGAAGCTCATGACGTTGTGGTCTTGCAAAAACATCAAGTAACTTCATACTCTAAATTGTTACAAGACAAATATCCAGATGCTAAAGTTTGGGCAGAGTTAATAGAAGCAAATAACAAAAAACCTGAACTACCAAAACAAAATAATCCAGTAGCAAAGCATAGCAGAAATATGCCTGGTGCTGGTGCTCATAAGTCATCTAAAGACTATGATAGAAAAAAACAAAAACAAGACTTCAAAAAACAATTAGAAGAAGCACCATTAGTAGTCACTAAAACAGAAGCAGTAAGTACTGCTTTAGATAGGACAAAAGAGTGGTTGCAATCGCTATGGACTAAAAAAGGTGATGCACAACTAGAAGGATTAAAAGAACTAGGTGTGTTAGTAGGATATACCGTTGAAAAACGAAGCGAAAACGGTGTAACATTCAATAGATTTTTTACACAGACAGAAAACAAGAAACGTTAATAATAAAGGAGTGCAATCATGAATTATTTAACATTAGCAAAAGCATGGGTTATGGCCAGAATTGGCGAAAGAACATCATGGGACGGTGGAGTTATTATAGGAGTTAGTTTACTAGCACTTATGGCATCACCATTAATCAAATGGGCCGCATGGGGTGGATTACTCTACGGTGCATGGACATTATACAAGGAAGAATCTAAATAAATTTATTTTTTCCTTTCTTTGATAAATACTACTATGAAGTTTAAAGACATAGTAGTTTTATCAGAGAGTCCAGAAGATCAAGCCTTACTAGACAAGATTGAGTCTGCAAAAGACGAAGTCAGAGCAACTACTAAAAATATCAAATACGACGATACTGCTATTGAGATTATATCAAAAGTAGCCGGAATTGCTGATGACTTAAACATAGAAGAATTAAAAAGCGAAGTAGCATACTTAGAAGATGCTGTGTTTAAAGCAAAAAACGATTTAGAGTCCGCTGTATACGAATTAGAAGCACCTTTTGAAGATGCAATTAGAACATTACAAAATAAAATTGATGACTACGAATACGATCTAGAATACGGTGAAGAAAGTGTAAACAACGAAGCAAGTTTATTAAATCCTGCCATTGATGCAGAATTTATTAATTGGTTAAAAGCCAAAGGCAACGACACTATGTTTCCTTATACTTTAGGTGATATGGATAATCCCGAGACTCTAGAACAAATGAAACAAATGTATCATCAAGAAACAGGACAACTAGCAGGCGACGGTGGTACTCTTAAACATGGTGCTCCTGGTAGTGATAGAAGAAACGCATTTAGAGAAGACGAAGCAATTGAAGAAAAGGCAACCATACCTGTAAAAGGATATACCGATGCAGAAGAATTTATAGTTGATTTTTGGTTCTATGGTCATAATCCAAGCGAAATGGTAAGTCACACTGGGCCCAGAGCTAGACCAACTTCGATCTTTATAAAAGATCCAAAGCATGAAGAATTAGACAAATTTTTAGATGACAACAACATGTCGGCTTCAAAACTACACGACGACGAACTTAAGGTTGTATTATGGTTAGCAAAGAAAATGAACATTAGCCCTATGACAGTTTTACGTTATGGTAGTGATGCAATTAGATTTGACACTGATACTATTAAAGCAGTAAAACAAATAGTAGCAAAATCAAAAGAAGCAGTAGAAGAAGATGAAATAGATGGTGCAGATTATTCACAAGACGGAATGATTGGTACACCCGATGGTTACTACGATGCTGAACAAAGACAAGAAGCATACCGAGACTTAAAAGATGCATTAGGTTATGCAAAAAATTGGCAAGAAGATTCAATCAAAGATGGTATATGTCCAGAGTGTGCTGGTTCAGGATACATGGACGGCGAGTACGAGGACGAAGATGGAAACGAAGGATCGGAGTGTTATGGTTGGGGAGACTTTGGCTGTGATGAAGGCGAAATGACTCAACGTGACGACGGATTACCTAACTGGGCAGAAATTGCCAAACATGATGAGAGACAAATGGCAAAAGCAAATAAAGGTCCAGCACCAAGCAACGAAGAATTAAGCAAATTAATCCCAATGTTACATAAGGAATATGTAAAATCAGGAAGATACAATGCATTTGAATTACCTAGCCTACTTAGACAAATGTATCCAGAAGTTGGAAAGCATCAAGCAGTAGAAGTTGTTAGTGACTTTTTGAATAACTTCTCTGAAGGTAAACAAGGTCCAGACTATGATGCGTCAGATATCCACAGAGGCGATGCTATTACTTGTGATCCATGTAAGGGCAAAGGGTGTACTCGTTGTAATTACAAAGGCGTTATACCTAAAGAAGAAGGAAAATCCCCACACAAGAAAGGTACTAAGAAATATAAAAAACATATGGCGGCTATGCATGCCGGGGAAAGTATTACAGCAGGGCCTACTAAGACTAATACAAGAATAACAGAATTAACTCCAGCAAGAGATAATAGTGCAAACGAAATGAAGGTTGCAGAATTAATTAAAAAGTCTATCAAAGACCCTAAAGGTCAAGATGCATTTGAACTGTTTGCTGAACTGCAAAGTGAGAATCCAGAATTAGCAGAACTATACAAAGATGTTGCACTTAATCAATACGAAGTACAACTTGAAGAAGGCAAATTTGGAGATGTAGTTAAAACTATAGGACAGGCAGGTACCGCAGTTGCAGGTGCTGGCTTAATTGCATTTTTACTAGGAATAGCAGGACAGTCATTCAATACAGCCAAAGACGGCGAGTTAGGTAAGGCTTTACAGGCTCACGTTCAACAAGGTGGCGAAGATTCAGACTTAGCAAAACATTATTACAAGTCTTTAGATTTATATGCAGATCAAGCCGATGAGAGAACATTAATAAACTTAAATATCAAGTTCAACCCAAACTTTGAAACTAACAGAGTAAAATACGATCCTAGCAGAACAGACGTAGAAAACTTTTTAAGAAAACAAGCAAAATTACCAGAACCAACAAACGAAAGACAATTAAAAGATGTTGGTGCTGATGATATAGTTACAGTTAATATGGGTGGAGTAGATCGCCAGTTTATTAGAAAAGGCGACATGTGGGATTCAACAGATCCTAAGTATCCAATGCAGTTTAAAGTAGGTTCACCTACTCATAACAAATTACTAAATTTAGTAAGAAAACAACAAATGGCACGTTCAACACCAAGTGCTCAAGCAAAACGTTCAAAATACATGTTTGGCGAAACTTGGACACCTAGCCCAGCCGACAAAAAGTATTGGTGGGAATAATATCCTATAAATAGTAGCATGTCACATGTTATTAAACTTGATTATCAAACAGATCCTCAACAATTACAACAAGCACTTGATGACTTGCTTGAAGACGTAGGGTTTCAAAATCCAAATCAAATAACACTAACCAGTGTACTTGGAAACAATGAATGGCATGAAAGCACGGGTAAAATTAAACATTTACAATTTCCCGAAAAAGCATATTGCACACTAAACAAACGCCTAGAAGGCACATACTTTGAAGAATTAATAAGTCAGTTTCCTGAATATGTACGTTGGAGATTATTAAAACTAGACTCTCATACCAACTACAGCATACACACAGACAGCGATAATGGTAAAAGAAACACAAGATTACACATACCAATGGTAACAAATCCTAATGCATACATGATGTTTTTTGATGAAGTCACAGAACCTAAGATGTATCATTTAGAAGCAGGTAGCACATACCAAGTAAACACCACAGGATTGCATAGTGCAATTAACTTTGGTTGGGAAAGTAGATATCACATAGTAGGTGTAAAGTATGAGAAAGGGAATAACTAACTTCTGATAAATAGTAATATGAAGAAGATTATTATATATCCAGGTAGATTCCAACCTATGTTGCCGCATCATGCGGAAGTGTTTCGCACACTACAATCTAATAATCCTGATGCAGAAGTATATATTGCTACAGCAAACAAAGTAGAAGCAGGTAAGTCACCATTTGATGCACAAGAAAAACTCAGCATCATGACTCAGCAACATGATATACCTCAGGATAGAATCATCATACCAGCAGGAAATAACTTATACAACAAAGATTCATATGCAAGTACATTTACTCCAGCAGAACAACATTCGTTGTTTTTTGCAGTAGGACAAAAGGATATGGAAGAAAGTCCAAGGTTTGCATTTAAACCTTTGAAAGATGGATCTGATAGTTACCTACAAAATGGTACAGATGTGATAAATACTAATAACGCACAGTCTATGCTAAAACACGGTTATGTGGTACAAGCACCAACTGTTACAGGCATAAGCGGAGATGTTGCAAGTGCAAGTGCATTTAGAAATGCATTACTTAGTGCTCCAGACTTAGATAGTGCTAAACAAACGTATACTAAGTATATGGGAGAGTTTAACCAAGAAATATTTGATTTGGTTTACGACAAAATAACAGGTAAAATTATGAAAGAATCATTAGAACATTTAAAAAAATTAGCAGGGTTGCTCGACGAAGCACCAGTTAACTTTGCTCCAGGCAAAGGTGCAATGGACTATGAGCCTGGCGTTAGTAAGAAAGATCAAAAGGCTTCTGCAGAAAGACCTGCAAAGGCGGCGGCAAGTAATCCTGATACAGTAGGCTTTACTAAAATTGCTCCTAAAGATATGATCAGTGTTGACACAGGCAAGCCTATCAACAGCAGACAAAGAAATAGAAGCATGGCTAATCAGTTTCCAGATGGTGCTGATATAAACGACCCAGCAGTTAAAAAAGAAATGTTTTTAAAACTATTAGCACAATCTCCAGGATATGTGCTAGGTGAAATTAATGCTAGACTGGCAAACGACGATGACGGCTTTGCAGTTAGTGACAGATTAAGTAACATCATTGATAACATGCCAGAAGGTGGCATAATGGCGTTAGGTGATGAGGACAAAAAATGGACCGTATCACTAGTAAACAATGCAATCAACAATATGGAATTGCATAAGAAAGATGCAAAACTAGATTACTTTAAAGATTTAGATGGTGAAGAAGAACCAGAAATGGATACGGATATGGACGAGCCAGAAATGGTAAGCATGGATGATCCAGAGTTTGATGCACCAGAAGATGAATTAGAAATGGAAGCCAAAAAAGACGAGCCTAAGAATTGTGGCTGTGGTAAGAATCCATGTGAGACATATGGTAACCCAGAAGAAGCAATTGAAGAAGAAGACGATCTCAACTACATGAGACAAATGGCTGGTTTAGATATCAAAGAAGGCAAACTGAAAGACGTATTAATAGATGTCGATCAAATGAGCAAAGAAGAATTTGAAGATGAATACGGTGATACTTGGGACTACGACGAACTTAAAGCACAATTAGATGATGACGATGAACCAGAAATGGAAGAAAGTTTTGATCCACAAGCAGAACAAGGTCGTGAAGAACAAGCATACGACGAACTAACTGATGCTTATCAAAAGGGTGGCGAAGAAGGTCTTTGTATAGCCGCTAAATGTTCAATGGAAGAACTTGATCAGGAAATGGGCGAGATTTCAAGAGACTTAAACTTACACATGGATGACGACAGAGATGAAATCATTCAAAGATATATTGAAACTTTAGTTGATAATGCAGATTGGAAGGACCACGGTGAGCCAGCAGAAGCATTAGACCTTTCAGACATGTATAGCGAAGAAGAAGAAGTTAATGAATTCCAGCAAGGCGATTATCAAAATGATGATCTAGATGATCCAGATGGTGACTATGTATTACTAGATAAAATGGGCAAAGAAGTTAAAATGTTAGGACAAGTTCCAGGATTAATGAAAGGAACTCAACTAATAACTATTTCTCCACCTACACCAAACAGTCCAGCATTTATTCTTATTAAAGGTCCTCAAGGAAAACAACAACAAGTAACACAAGATAAATTAGATCAAGTAGGATTAAAAATTCAAGCAAGAGGTCAAGGACCTGAAGCGGCAGTTCAGCAAAGAACTCCACATCAACCACAGTTGCCAGGTATGAATACTATGAACGATGAATCAATTGATCATGCAATAGACAATGCTTTAGAAGAAACAATGTTAGAACTTAAAAAATTAGCAGGATTATAAAATGAACGAAATAGAAAAACTACAACAACTTGC
>Ga0257110_1001569_pt1 | contig 10741 bp, 15 predicted proteins | sample LP_taG_7_FD_190184 | JGI IMG/M metagenome (GOLD analysis project Ga0257110, IMG submission 190184) | Marine microbial communities from Northeast Subartic Pacific Ocean, Canada - LP_J_2015_P26_10m | ecosystem: Environmental > Aquatic > Marine > Oceanic | place: Canada: Northeast Subartic Pacific... | reverse complement strand
TTCCAGTTTCATTTAGTATCTTTATTATAACAAGGATTACAAATACTACAAGGGTAAATTTTAACCCACCTGCTTCGAGCATCTGCATAAAGTAATACATGCCCCCGAAGAGGAAGAGAACAAATAAAAATCCTAACATAAGTTTCTCCTTCTTATTAAACACTATTATAACCTAAAACCCACGTTAAGTCAACCGTTTTTGCACTAAATAATAGCACTATGAAAAATAGACGCCGCAGTAGGTACATATCCACTGCTAAAACAATAACATGGCGAGTTATTGCTTCACTAGACACATTCTTACTCAGTTGGTTGGTTTCAGGTAGTGCAACTGTTGGTATGAGTATTGCGTCATTAGAAGTATTAACAAAGATGTTCCTCTATTATTTCCATGAGCGTCAATGGGAAAAACCACGTGTCCTTAGTTTTGTTGAGATAAACGGCAAACGTTTAGAAAAGCTCTTCAAAAAAAAGAGGACCTAAGTCCTCTTTTACACTAAGATTAAACTTAGAACAATTCTTTTGAGAAACTCAAAAAGAACGTGTCTTCGTCTAATAGCATTGAGCTATCGTCTGCTAAGAATTCTGTGTAACCAAGTTCAACTTGACCACCTAGCAAATCCATAGACTTACTAATTTTCCAATTAGAGCCTACGTCACTTACAAATCCATAACTTACATCAGCAACTTTGAACATGTTTAGACCTACTTCAGTATAGTCTAACGCATCGTCCATGCCTACAAAGTGATTGATTTTGACTTTATCGTCAAACAAGCCTAAGCCTATTCTAACTTCTTCAAAGTCCAAAGCACTATCGCCTCTGTAACCGTAGTCGATATATGTAAGGTCAACTGACACACCACTTATAGATGTTTTGTAACCTGCATACCAATCTAGTTCTTCTGTTGCATCACTACCGTCAAATTCAACTTGGCCTACCCATGCACCTGCATAAGCACCTAAGTCAGTATCTAAATGCAAATTAAAATTAGCACTCGGTCCCTGTGATTGATTAATACCTCTCCAGATATAATCACTCTGCATTCCTACAGTTCCTGATACATCTGCCGCCCTGGCGTTATTTGCCAATAGAGCTAAGAGGATTATTCCTCCAGCAATAAGCAAATTTTTCTTTGTTAAATAATCTTTCATTTAACTAACTCCTTTTTACGTCACCACTATTACACAGAATGCGGAATTGCATCTGTATGTGATAACTTTGTTTCATATGTATTATTTGTGTGTCAACCATTACAATCAGTAAATACACAGTTACTACATAATCACTGCGATATTTATACAGATTGTAACATTATTTAATGAATTTTATGGTCTGAGTAATAATGAGTGTTTTAGATCTGTGTACGGAGGTAAATATTATTACATGATTAACAACCATTCAAAAAGTTGTAGAAACACAAACATTAACCTTAAGACGAGTTACGGCGCCATGCCATGCTCGTTTTTTTATGGCGACTATATCGGGAGAGTAACATGTCCAGACGAGCTAGAAAACAAAAGTGTAATAAATACAGAAAAAATAAACAACAAGGAGACCATTTGAGAGTAATACAAGGCGGCGCACCATTAGAAAGAATCCGCAATAAATCAGTCACAATCACACCAAGAAACTTCCATCAAGACGACCTCATAGGACTACTGGAAGACAAAAACATTAATATAGTTTTTGCAGTAGGACCAGCAGGTACAGGTAAAACAATCATATCAACACTACAAGGAATCAAAGCACTCAAGACGGGTGGCTGTGATAAATTTGTAGTTACTAGACCAGCGGTCTCAGTTGATGAGCAACATGGCTTTTTACCAGGAACATTACAAGAGAAGATGGCGCCATGGACGCGACCTATCTTTGATGTGTTTGAGGAATATTATACGCCAGATCAAATTGAATACATGCTAGGCGATAACAAAGTAGAGATAGCACCATTGGCATATATGAGAGGTAGAACATTTAAGAACTCTTATATTATTGCAGATGAAATGCAGAATGCTACAGATAGTCAAATGAAAATGCTACTAACTAGGATAGGAGATAATAGTAAATTAGTAGTAACAGGTGACTTAGCTCAACATGATAGGGGATTTGAATCCAACGGTCTTAAAATGTTTATCGAACGTTTGTTGTCAAGACAATCCGATAGAATTAAATTAGTAAACTTTGATAATGGGGATATCGAAAGACACCCTGTTGTTGATGAAGTCTTAAGGATTTACGACTCAGTTTAACAGTTGAACCTTTTTTAGTACGATGTAACTCTGGATATGTTCTTCCGGAGTTGCATCACCTAATGCATCTTCACAAATCTTTTCCCAAGGATCTATAGGCACAGAATATGTCTTTTTAGAAACCATCTGCTGTGCTATCTTTTGAGCAGAGTCAAAGTCACAATGTTCGTGTCGGTAATTGTATAAAGCATTTACACCATCAGCAGTTTCACGTTCCTCTAATACTGTGATACCATACTTCTCAGGATTCTTTACAAAGTCTGAATTATGGTTTCCTCTGCCATGCATTTTTTCTAACAGCAGTGGTGAAAGATGCAAGCCTGCTAAGTCGTTTTTGTATATGTAATTCACAGACTCCCACATGTGTTCTATTGGTTCATGAGGTAAGCCTATTATTTGTGTTGCAAATTTATGCCAATGAGGATATGTTTCTTTTATGTGATGCATGTTGCTAAAACTTTTTTCTCTGTTCATAGTCTTCTTAATGCCCTTACTTGCTTCAGGGTGAAATGATTCAGTACCCCAAAAGTGATAATGTACACCACATTCATCCAACCAATCCATCTGTTTCTTCTTGCCAATCATTACATCAAACCTAATAAATGCTGATATCTTTGGTTGATAGTTTAATTGTTTAACAGCCTCTAGTAAGTATAGTATTTTTGTATCGTCTTCATTAAGAGTATCGTCTACGCAATTAAAGTGTGTGATTCCATATTTTTCATTTGCTACTTTAAAAAACTCTAGTAATGCATCAGTTCCAGCATCATTGGTATTTTTAACATTACGGAATTCAAATGCACAAAAACTACAATTAAACTTACAGCCTAGTCTAGTTTCAAACCCAACTACATCGCTAGGTTGTAAACAATAGTCATCAAACAGTTTACTAACTATAGGCATCTCAACAAGTTCGGAATCGCTTTTTGGTCTATAGACTGGAACGTTGTCGTACTCGTATGATAAGCAATCACTACTGATAGGCAAACCGTCCATCCAGTGTTCAAACAAGTGTATTGATCGGCCCATAAACATTAAATCTGGCTTTACATCGTCGAATGTGAACCTGTTGTTAGGACCTCCAACAATAACTGTTATGTCGTATTTTAAACGTAATTGCTTAATGATATTGTATGTTACAGTAGTGTTCTTGAACATAGTAGTGTTAAAAAGTGTGCTACAGAGCACTAGAGGGCGTCTAACAGCATGTTTAGTACACCATGCTACTATGTGTTCTAGTATCTCATTAGGCTCCCAAAATTCAACCCAATTAATAACGGTACTAGGAACATCTCGTTTCAGTATCATTTCATGTAATGCAAAAGGTGCCAGTGGACGCATCAGCATGTCTTTGCCGGCATCATATCCTACTGCTTTATTTGTGTTAGTTAACTCTAGAATTAGAGCACCATCAAAATGGTTAGCCATTTTACCTAGTCTTGCGTATTTGGTAGTCGAATGGTTCCACTGTTTTTATTTCAAAAGGTTTACCAAATGCATCAACTCCTACAATCCATGTTGGTTTCTTTTTAGTTATTTTTTTAAGTAGAAATGTTTTCATTGTACGTTTAATTGTTTTTGTACCTCTGTCACTAATTTCAGTTTCATTGTGAAACCATACTGTTAGTTCGTATTCATTAACAAATAGAGCAATAAACCATTCCCACAGTCTTTTGTACCAAGGCAGACGCTTGATAGTAGTATGCGATTGCTCTACTACTTCTTTTTCAGCCTGTTTTTTAGTTGGTACTTCTGCCACCGTGTTCTCCTATGTAGTAGTATTTATCTACCCTGTAGCCATTTACTCTTATTTTTGATGTACCGCTTCACAATAAAATTGCGTTGTTGGTTTGCTAAATTGTAATGATCGTTATACCAACCCCATTTTTCTCCAGGAATAAGTGTTTGCAGTCCAAATACCTCATGTGAAGTAAACTTAGATTCTAAGTTGTCGCCTAAGTATACATCTATTTTTGATGATAAGTCATCTGCTCCGTCTGAGTCTGTCCAATCGTTTTTCCATATTTGTGAACTATACCCTAACTCTTCCCATTCCTTGTCAGATCCTATAATTTCGTATCCAAACTTTTCAGGATTTTTATCAAAGTCACTCTCAACGTCTGGATTTTCTAAGTTGCTGTATAGTCTCAAAGGATTACAGCCGCCGCTTGTTAGTAACTGCTCCTCAACAATTTTTTCACAGTTCTTCCAGATGCTATCTGCATTATCGCCAGTTAGTCCTATAATAAGATTACCAAATGTAAATGCTTCTGGGTATTCATTTTTTACCATTCGTAACGACTGTAGCATTCTTTCTGGCTTGCCGCCTTTACGAATTATTTTTGTTACCTCAGGTGTTAAACTTTCTATGCCAAAGAACATACTATTGATTCTTGCTTTTTGTATTAGTTCTATTTGGTGAGGTTTTGCACCAAGTACATCTACTCTAGTAAATGCCATGTAGTTAGGTTCAAAGTCTAATTGATCATTAACTTTTGCTAACAGTTCTAACTTTGTATCAACTTCGTTAATAGTATCATCCGCTAATACAAAATTAGTAATACCAAATTTATCATGTGCAGACTTAATACTGTTAAACAACTTCTCCTCATCTATAAGTACAGGATTTTTATTGTTACGAAAGTCGTATCCACAAAAACTGCAATTAAACTTACAGCCTAATGCTATTTCAATAGTGTGCGTTTCGCCTTCATGCCAAAAGTCTTCTTCTTTTAGTATGGGTGCTACTGGCGTTTCTAGTATCTCACCATGTGGGTTTTTATATGTTAACGGATTGTTTGCAAACACATACTCACTGATGTCTTCTTTTTGTAACCACCTAGTAAATATATTTCCACTACGTCCTATGAACGCCATGTCTACCCAACTGCTTTCTCCAGTAGGAACACGATAACCTCCAAGCATAACTTTGAGTTGTGGTACTTCTCTTTTTATTAAATGTACTAGTGTTTTAAATTCTTTTGTACTGCTACCGTCAATGGAGCCGCTTAGTCCTATCCATGGTTCTTCGTCATCACCAAACCATTCTATAATGCTGTCTCTGATCAGCGATGTGGACCAACACCTCCAATAGTCAATGTTAGTTGCTTCAACTCCTAAGTTGTTTGCAACTTGAACAATGTGTAGAGCACCGGAGGCTCTACTATTGTTTTGCAGTTGTCCTGCTCTTGTTGGCTTAGTGCCTAAATCTGATAGCAGAATAAACTTCATTGCTATCCCGAATTCATTTGCAATTCTATAAGTGTTGCACTTAAATTAATTTCTGGATCAGCACATGATACACTTTTAACAATGCCATCTCTGATAATAACAATAGCCTGATCCTGTTGTAATGCAGTTGTACCCCACAAGTCTAAGTTACGATACATAAATCTATACACTTCCTCATATTCCTCAGGCCTTGCTTGGTTAACAATAAGTTCTCTTGCTTTCTTGTAATCCCCTTGCTTAAACAATGCTACAACATCAAGCATCCAGTCACTAGTACCGCTATCGCCTACCTGTGGCGCTTGTAAGGCACCCTCTACAACGTTTTGCTGTACCAGGTTAATACTTTTACGCAAGTCGGGATAACTTGCTTGTACATAAGTATCTAGTGTTTCTAAGTCAATAGCAACACCTTCTTCAATACAAATAGTTGCCAGTCTTGCTGTAAACTCTTGTATGTCTAACTTCTCTATATGGAAGCCCTGACACCTACTATGTAGTGCAGGAATAATACGTTGTGGGTAGTTGCATGTTAATATAAATCTACAACTAGTGTGATACATTTCCATAACACCACGCAACGCCGCTTGACCATTGGGAGTAATATAATCTGCCTCATCTAGCAATACATATTTTAAATCACCAAAAGGCATAGTGCTACTAAAGTTTGTAATCTTATTACGAATAGTATCAACATTATTTTCATTACTAGCATTTATTTCTAGTATGTCCATGTTGTCAACATCTAGTTCTTTCAGTAAGACTTTTGCTAATGTAGTCTTTCCTGTTCCAGGGGCACCACTGAATAGCAAGTGTGGGAGTGCCCCTTCTTGTACCCAGCCACTTACCTGCTGGCGTTGACCTTCATCTCTAAAGACATAAGTGTCTATGCTTGAAGGTCGATATTTTTCTGTCCAAAGTTCTCTCATTTAATCACCAATTGTGTATATTTCCTGCTATAATAAAGAAGCATGTAATAAAGTTAACACCAACAATAACTGTTCGTATCATTGCAATCTTATCTGCTTCTGCATCTGTTGTTCCTTCCTTTTCGCCTATGGCTTTAGCCCACAGTCTCCAAATCTTTCTCATATGGTTACGGTCTCCATAAACTAAGTTCCCCTACTTCTATGTGTTGCGGTTGGTTAATTGCCCAAGCAATCAATCCAGCACATTCTTCTGGTGTCAGCATATCTATATCTTCTGATAAGTCTGATACCATCTCTGTTCTTACATAGCCAGGATTGATATTTATAATGCGGCATTTTTTCTTTTCTAGAAATTGAAATACCTCAGCCATATCACTTAATCCTCTTTTTTGCATACAGTACTCATCGCTTCGTGTTGTGCCAACTCTAAAGTATTTAGATCTACTAACAATATTAACTATAGTCTTACTTTTGTCATCTCTCCAAATATTAAAAACTTCTTTTAGTAATTCAGTTTGATTAAAGCCGTTGAATGCATTGTTTACAAATACATCAGAGCCTTTTACTGCTCTAACTATCATATTAGTTTGTTGTATGTCAAAGCCGTTACTTCTACTAAACCCTTCTACTTCGTGTTCTGTAGAGAGTTCCTCAAACAATGCTTTGCCAATGCCTTTACTGTGTCCTGTAATCGCAATTTTCATAATTAATTATACTATTGTTTTGTCTTGTTGTCAAGACTTATTTGTAAGGAAGTGTTACGTTCTTTGGTAATAGATGCTTATACTTATCAGGTATTTGTCCTATTTGTCCGCCTGTATTTTTTAATCCAAAGAATGCCTGTACAGTACACCTTTCTATATCGTGTGTAACTTCTAGAACTCTGTGCATTGCACCTACAGTCATGTCGTCATATACATCTATCATACCGCAGTTATACTTAGGAGTGTATGCTATCTCATTCTCCTGTTCAGTGTCCTCGTCTTTGTACCAAACGAACTGACCTCCCCATTCTTCTTTCCATTCTTTGTTCAAGAATAAAGTTAATGAAGCCCATACAGTATCAGTATGTGGAGGCAAAGTGCCACCAGGTAAGAAGTTGTTTATCCTCATAGGAAAACCTAGTCCTCTTAGCATTTTTTTATTTTTGTATAATGGTAAATTTTTGTTGCTGTATAGTTCGTCGAGTATACGCATTTGATGGTCTGATGTAAGGTTAACTGTAGCAGGCACAACACCTCTTGCATCACTGGCCAGGTACCAATCAACTACATCTTGACCGTGTTGCTTTGCTGATAAGTTTAGTGTATTACCACAATAGTAATTGTGTAGTTCTTCTATTAATTCTTTGCTTAGTATATTTTCATAGAAGGTAAACTTTTTCTCAGTCATGGTGCCCTAACCGTCGTATAAGTTCAGCATTATCGGCATTCCATTTACCACCATCTTCAATTAACTGTGTAAGTTCTGGTAGTTGTAATGCCCCTGACATTATTGCCTTTTCTGTTTGGTTTTTATTTGTATCTGTATAAGAGGCAGTATCCTGAAAGTTTCTAAATGTGTTTGCATTGCCAGACATAGTGCTATGCTGTTCTTGTGCAGGACCAAAGAACATTTGTATTGCATATCTACTAGTGTCGGTTTCGTTATATTCAACTCTGTGATACGGATTATATTCTGGTGCCTTAGATTCATCTGTTGTTAAAAAGAATGTACCTGAATTACAATGTATATCGTAGGTTTTCTTGTGTGCATCTAAGTTGGTTAAATCCTGTGTGCCGTAGTAAATAAATTTTGGGCCTGGATTATCTTCAGTCCAGTCTTCATCGGGATTGAGATATATTGTTAAAACACCATAACATCTTTCTCGGTGTAACGGTAACCAACTGCCAGGAACGAATCTCTGTAAGTACATATGATGATGTCTCATCATTTTGTTATTATGATGTGTAGGTAAATTTTCGTTGCTATACAGTTCGGATACTATTTTCTCATGATGTTCCTCACTAAAATAACAAAAGAACCTACCAAAATCTCTGTGTGTCCATTTAATGTCATCAGTCATGTAGGTGTCTTGCAAAGTCTTGAGCAAGTCTGCACTTAAAAAATTATGATATTGATGAAACATAGTCTCTCCTATGTTGTTATTTACCGGATTTTGTGCGGTGTTTACTGTTGCTATTTACAGCAGATTGTAATATGGATAACGGCGACTTACCTTTTGATGTTTGCTTCGAATAGTATAATAATGCATTGGTATCCTTGGGAAAACATGAACCACCATAACCAAACTCTCCGTCTGGGCCAGGTACTTGCATGTGACTTTTACCAATACGTTCATCGTTCCTAAGCATCTCTGTAAATTGTTCCCATGAACTGTTTGAGCCGCTTTGTTCAAATAGCTCGTGAAGTTCATTAAAGAATGCTACTTTAGTTGCTAACCAACTATTAATTGTGTACTTTAAAAAACTTGCTGTAATAAGGTCTGTTTTAAATGTAGGTACAACTTTTACAGAACTGTGTCTTACATAAGCCTTCTCAACAATTTCACACTCTTTCCATTTGCCACCTAGTATCTGCATATCAGGATTTATAAAGTCGTAATCTGCATTTGTTTCTCTGAGGAATTCTGGATTGTAAACTATTTTTAATTCAAAATCTTTCTTAAACTTGGTTAAGTAGTATGGTGTGATAGTGCTTTTAAGTACTACAATACCTTTATATGCTAGTGCTTCTAGTTTTGATAACATCTCTCTTACTACAAACACATCAACGTCTTGGTGGGTGTCTTGCTGTGGGGTAGGTAAGCACACAAACGTAATACTTGGTCCTGCATCAACAAGTTCTTCTAGAGAGACACTATTATCAACTTTAGGGTCAACTATAAATTTCTCAACATCCTTGTCAAAGCCTTTGTTCACTGATCCGCCTACAAAGCCGCAACCAATGATACCAAGTTTGAGGGTACTCATTATACCAAACTTGCTATTAACTTAACAGCATCAATGATTTTGCCAACCATTACTGCATCTGCTTCAGTTCCTATCTTAGCACTAATTTTAGCAGAGTCTGTGATATCCTCAACTAACTCGCTGTATTCGTCCTCTGACAAATCGCCTGCTTCTACTAATGTTTTAAGTTCTAGTACTTGTGATTTTAAATCTTCTTCTAACTGTGTGTAATCGCTCATTATTTTTTCCTGTCTCCAAATGTATCCATAGCCTCATCTACTAACTTCGAGATGTTGCCTCTTTTAATCTTACAGTATGCGGCTGAAGGATTTTCTCTTTCAGTTAGTTCTACTGTTAAGTCATGTATGCCTGCATATATTTCTGCTATGTTTTCTTTAAGTGTGCCTTCACTGTACTTCATAAGTACAGCACTATTAAATCTCATACTTGCCATTTCCATGCCATTGCATGACTCACTTAGATCTGATAGTACAGAAAGTTCTGCAAGTTTCATATACTCGTTGCCATCAAAATCTTCTGGAACATAGTCCTTAAAGTTTGCACAACCACTTATCATGACTGTAACAAATAAGAATCCTATAATTTTATTTTTCACATTGCTCTCCTATGGAACGTAATTTATGGACTTTGCTTTGCCTTCTAATACTGCTTGAACACGTTCTTGCTTTTTCTCTTCAAGCCATTCCTCTTCACCTGCGTATGTAGGTGCGTTATCCATAATCTTTTGTAGTTCGAATAATACTTCGTAACACTTCTTCTTACAACCCCAACCATTGAATCCATCTATGCGTGGATCAGCCATAACATGATACCATTGTTGTAACTGTTCTTTTACAGTTTTAACTCCAGTCTTTTCTATGTATGGCATCAGTCTTCCTTGTTTTGTTGTATTTGTAAACCTTGTCCTAACAGTATAAAAATAAATGCTGGAAGAAAGTACCACTGACTAGCACCTGTAAATAGTACTGCTCCTAAGAACATTAGTCCTGCAAGTCCAAACGTATTGAACCATGGGTTAGTTTTGGGTTTGTTATTTTCATCTATCCATTTCATAATTTTTATGTGCCGTATTTGGCATTTCCTCTTAGTGCAAAGTAAAGAGCACCTACATATAAACTAACATGTAAGTAGTCTCTCCAAATGACGTCCCATAAACTGTTAGGCGCCATTAACCATATAACTCCAGTAACTACGCAGGTCATTGTGATAGCACTGAACCTAGTAATTAAGTCTCCTATGTTCCATGCAACTGATCTCCAAAAGTTACTTAACCATCTGTGCCAAGGAACAATACCTATAACACCACCAACTAGCAGTCCTATGGCTGAACCTATTTCTCCCCAAGTTACGAACCACCATACTAT
>Ga0257110_1001567_pt1 | contig 10743 bp, 10 predicted proteins | sample LP_taG_7_FD_190184 | JGI IMG/M metagenome (GOLD analysis project Ga0257110, IMG submission 190184) | Marine microbial communities from Northeast Subartic Pacific Ocean, Canada - LP_J_2015_P26_10m | ecosystem: Environmental > Aquatic > Marine > Oceanic | place: Canada: Northeast Subartic Pacific... | reverse complement strand
CATTTTATTGCACATGTTCTCAATTTCAGACCTAACCTCATTTTTATTAGACCCATCAACCTCTAGCTCTATTACCTTACCCTGTCGAACTCCAGAAACACTTTCAAATCCAATATTATTCAAAGCCTGTTTAATTGCCGCCCCTTGCGGATCGAGGACACCACTCTTCAACATTATTTTAATACGAGCTTTCATTTTATACTTATTTAATTGCTCTTGCGACAGGAGGCGGTGAATTAGGCAGCTGTATCACCCCTAGTCTCATTGCTACTTCGGTATAAGCATCAGTTAAATTACCCAAATCTTTACGAAAAACGTCTTTGTCTAATTTTTTACCAGTTTCGACATCCCACAATCTGCAGCTATCAGGGCTTATTTCATCTGCAACTACTAATCTTTGAAAGTCCGCCTCAAAAATTCTGCCTATTTCAATTTTAAAATCCACAAGTCTGATTCCTACCCCATAAAATATTCCAGACAAAAAATCATTTACTCTCAGTGCTAAACTAAGAATTTCATCCATCTCTTGATGGGAGGCCCATCCGAATGCTGCTATATGTTCCTCCGATACTAACGGATCTCCTAAACTATCGTCTTTATAGCAGTACTCTACCAAAGGCCTAGATATCTGAGTACCCTCGTCCAATCCGAGCCGCTCACATATTGTACCAGCAGCAAAATTTCTTACTATAATTTCTAAAGGAATGATCTCACAGGACGATACAAGCTGCTCTCTCATGTTAAGCCTTTTTAAAAAATGTGTAGGAATTCCTACATTATTTAGCCCAGACATAAAAAACTCACTAAGCCGATTGTTTAAAACGCCTTTACCATCAATTATTTCTTTCTTTGTTGCATTAAACGCTGTGGCATCATCTTTAAAATGCTGTACCAGCGTACCTGGTTCAGGCCCCTCATACAATATTTTTGCTTTACCCTCGTAAACTTTGGTACGTCGTGCCACTTTAAATCTTTCGAACAAATTCTCTAAACTGCATCTTCTTTACTAAATGAAAAGTGTGAGAGCAACCAGTTGAGATCCCATAATAAAAAATACTGTCACTGGATGCAAAAGATATATGCAATATCCGATCAGATCGACTAATTATCTTAAAACCTCGAAAGTTTTAATTTAATCTGAGTTGCATTACACGTCAAAGTATTGAAAGAAACTCTTCAATAAGATCGAAATAAAAAAACAACTTGATGATATTTCTGTTAACCATGATTTTTTTCATTAAAATCATGGAGATAGCAAAAACTAAGGTTCAAAGCCCCAATTATGGTCGGCTTTGAATTAATCAATGTCGTAATTTGAAAAGTCCTAGCCATACAAAGAAGTGAAAGGTTATTTAACTAGATACAAATTTGTATTTTATTTCAGGGAAAAAAGTATGGAAGAAGAAGAAGATATCATTCTAGCCGACTTGGATGATGAGGAACTTGTCCAGCAAATGTTCGACGACCTTTATGATGGCCTAAAGGAGGAAATCGAAGAAGCTGTCCATATTCTTTTAGATCGTAAGTGGGAACCTTACCGAGTTCTCACCGAAGCTCTTGTAGGTGGTATGACAATAGTGGGGCAAGATTTCAGAGATGGAATATTATTTGTTCCTGAAGTATTGCTTGCAGCAAATGCTATGAAAGGTGGAATGACGATCCTCAAGCCACTTTTAGCAGAAACTGGCGCTCCACGAGTTGGAAAAATGGTGATAGGAACGGTGAAAGGCGATATCCACGATATTGGCAAGAATTTAGTTTCAATGATGATGGAGGGTGCTGGATTTGAGGTTGTGGATTTAGGAATAAACAATCCAGTTGAAAACTATTTAGAAGCTTTAGAGGAGGAGTCTCCTGACATCCTAGGAATGTCAGCCCTGTTAACTACTACAATGCCCTACATGAAGGTCGTTATTGATACGATGATAGAACAAGGTATAAGAGAGGATTACATTGTACTGGTCGGAGGGGCCCCTTTAAACGAAGAGTTCGGAAAGGCTGTAGGAGCCGACGCGTACTGCCGAGACGCTGCTGTGGCTGTCGAAACAGCAAAAGAGTTTATGGCACGCAAGCACAACCAAATTTCTGCATAAATTTTAACACAAAGCAGCAAAAAACTATCTGTAGCGATTTAAAAGAATGCTATTAATTGTAAAAGAGCTATCGATTAATTAACTCACCCTCAGCTATTTTCTTAATTTTAGTGACCATTGCATTTAAACCATTTGATCTTTGAGAAGACAAATGTTCAGTCAGACCCAGACGATTTAGTTCAGTTACAGCATTTATATTTGCAACCTCTGATACAGATAGACCACTGTACAAGCTTTTCAGCAGAGAGATTAACCCGCGAACGATAATTGCATCACTATCACCCTCAAAATAAAATATATCTTGCTCTACAGTAGAATGCATCCAAACTTGACTTGCGCATCCATGTACCTTTGTGGCTTCAACTTTCAGTGCATCATCAAGAGCAGGCATACTTTTTCCTTTCTCAATTATGTATCGATATCGATCTTCCCAATCATCGATAAAATCAAAATCTTCAACAATCGCATTAAACTCTGCTGTTGACATATTATTCTCCCTAATGGCCTTTATACCATATGATTAGCAATTGTTTGATAAACCTTAATGAGCTATATTTAGGAAAATTATCAACAATTTCAAAATTATAAAATTTAATATTTCAGATGCGTATTTATCAACAATTTTTATTAATCCTAATTTTGTGCTCAGGTTGCGCCTCTGCACCCAGTCTTTTGGGTTTTAGAGAAGAAAAGTTACCCACAAAGGAATATAACCCACTTATTCCAAAAGAAAATATAATAACAAAGAATAATCAAAAACAATATATGGGTAAATTGGTTTACAAAGTAACTGACGCAGAGCTGAGTAACACTCAAGCCAAAGACTTCATATTAGTAGTTTTCGGACTAACAGAACACTCGGTAGTTTACGACCCTCGCCTTCTTTCAATTTCTACGGACCAACCTAATATTTTGAAGTTTTCTTTTAAGGCGGTTCAAGTAACTAATAAACAAAGTGAAAGCATTAAAAAAAGAGTGGTCGCTTCTGCTATCACTATAAGTCCAAAAAAATTAATAAATATTGATAAAATATTAATTGAAAGTGAAAGTGGTGTTTTTGAGTTAAATCTTAAAGCTAAATCTTGAAAGTTTTAATATTTTTTCCATCCAGAAATAACCCAACTTTTCCATCGCACAAGTCAAGGGCGTCTTTACCAAAAACTTTGTGTCGCCAGCCTAACAAAGCCGATGCTGTTCTTTCGCCTGATGCTAGGCTATCTAAATCAGCACTAATTGCTATTAATTTTGCTGCAACACCAAGCTCTTCTGATTTTGCCTTCAACAAAACGCGCAACATCTCAGATAATGCTGAATTACCGTTTAGGTTTTTAGCTAATTTTACTTCCTTATTAACTTCTTCAAAATTGGAGTCCTGAGCAGTCTTTACAGAATCCAAAATGCCAGAGGCAATCCTTCCCTTTCGGGCATCACGCAACAACAGCCTACTACGACTTAAATCATCAAATGATTTTGGCTTCAAAGATGCAATCTCCATTAAAGCATCATCCTTAAAGACTCTGTTTCTGGGAATATCATTCTGTTGGGCGTATTTTTCGCGAAACTCCGCTAATTTAGAAACTATTCCCAAAAATTTACCAGAATTTGAGCGGGTCTTAATTCGTTTCCAAGCTTCATTTGGACGTGTTATGTACGTCTCTGGATTTTTGAGGATATTTAACTCTTCTTGAACCCACGCTTCTCTCTTATTTTGCTTCAACTGTGATTTTAGATACTCATAAATTTGCCGTAAATGTGTTACATCAGCTATAGCATAGTCTTTTTGGCTATCTGTGAGTGGCCTTAAAGACCAATCGGTAAACCTAGATGATTTATCCAGATTTACCTTGCAAATTGATCGAACTAAAGTCTCGTAACCAACTTGTTCTCCAAATCCACAAACCATAGCAGCGAGTTGGGTATCAAAAAGTGGGTTGGGAATTATATTTTTGTCATGAAAAAAAATTTCTAAATCCTGACGTGCTGCATGGAACACTTTAACAATATCATTATTTAAAAATAGCTCATACAGTGGAGATAAATCTAATTGATCATTTAATGGGTCTACTAAAACAGCACTAGCTCCTTGATCACTAGGAATTGCTAATTGTATCAAGCATAATTTTGGATAATATGTTCTTTCTCTTAAAAACTCTGTATCAATGGTTAGATAATCAAATTTACTCGCATCTATGCAAAATTTTGATAACTCTGATGTCGTTTTAATAATGTTCATTTTATCTCACATAATGACTGGAATAGACTTTCCAAGACAAAAATGTTCTAGCGTCTTGGGGTATAATTTGTGTTCCTTTTCTAGTACTCTTAATTTCAATGACTGAACAGTATCATTAGGCAATACTGGCACAGTCGCCTGGCCTAAAATGCGACCACAATCTAATTTATGGGTAACCTCATGTACTGTACAGCCAGTCAAATTTTCATTATTTTTTAATACCTGTTCATGAGTATGCAGGCCTGTATATTTAGGTAATAAAGAGGGGTGAATGTTCAAAATATTACCCTGCCAGACATCTACAAATTCTTTCGATAGAACCTTCAGAAAACCAGCTAAACAAATGATATCAATTCTATGATTTCGTAATTCTTTTTGAATTACACTTTCAAATCTTAAATCAAATCCTTTTACTTTTTCAGGTTCGACACAAGCCGTAGGTATTTTTAATGCCTTTGCCTTTTCCAAACCACTTACATTTTTTTTGTTTGATAATACAAGGCTTGGCCAAGCAAATTGAGATTTATACATTTTTTCAACCAGTGAAACCATATTTGAGCCACCACCTGAAATTAAAATAGCCACCTTTTTCTTCACAGAAGCGCTCCAGAAAATGAGACTCCCTCTGCCTCAGTAACTATCCCTATCTCAAATATCTGATCATAAAAATTCTCAAGTATATTTTTTACTAAAACCTTGCGAGAAGCAGGGACAATTAGCACCATTCCAATTCCGCAGTTAAACGTTTTCAACATTTCCACTGGGTCTACAGACCCCTCTCTGGCGAGCCAATTGAAGACTGGGGGAAGAGGCCAAGTTCCTAAATCAATCTCTAGACCTTGCCCTGGTTTCAGAATTCGGATAATATTTTCAGTTATTCCACCCCCAGTGATATGAGCAAGACCTACTACCTTTCCCGTGCTTATAGCTTTTAAACAAGGTTGAACATAAATTTCGGTAGGTATTAAAAGTTCATCTCCCATATTATTTTCCGAAAATGGACATGGGGAGTTATAGTTGACGCCGGAAAGTTCAACTATCTTTCTCACAAGAGAGAACCCATTTGAATGAACACCACTAGAAGGTAATCCAAGCAGTAAGTCCCCCGCATTTATGGAACTTGGAAGGTGAAAGCCTCTTTCAAAAGCACCCACTGAAAAACCAGCAAGATCAAAATCCTCTCCAGAATATATACCAGGCATTTCTGCAGTCTCACCGCCAATTAAAGCACAATTAGATATTGAGCATCCTTCCGCAATACCATTAATTATCTTTGTTGCTTTATCTAAATCAAGATTACCAGTTGCAAAATAGTCTAAAAAAAATAACGGTTCTGCACCTTGGCATATAAGATCATTCACGCACATCGCTACTAAATCTATCCCAATAGTGTCTAATTTTTCTGCTTCAATGGCGATCCGCAACTTTGTTCCAACACCATCTGTAGCAGAGACTAATATTGGATCAACAAAACCAGCATCTTTCAAATCAAATAAGGCACCAAAACCACCTAATCCAGAAACCACACCGGATCTAGAGGTTTTCTTTACAGCAGGTTTAATATTTTCAATAAGTTTATTTCCAGCCTCGATATCTACCCCTGTCCCAGCATAAGTTAAACCGGTAAGATTTGATTTCATAAGTGATATCCTTCTCGAATTAAAATGGGCATAAATGTAAACAAGAAAAACTTCAACGCGAAACACTTGACGTCCGTTTTAGATGTGATAGCAAACAATTATGGAGGGCCTGTAGCTCAGTTGGTTAGAGCAGAGCGCTCATAACGCTTTGGTCGCAGGTTCGAGTCCTGCCGGGCCTACCATCATCAAGCAAGTTGCTTCTCCGCAGCTATTCTGAATTCTGCTCTTAGGCCTCCATGTACCTTTGATTTAAGTAGTTTTAGACTACCACCATGTGCCTTAGCTATATCTGATGCAATTGGCAGCCCCAAACCAACTCCCATACCTTTATCTTGGTTCCTGGCAGGATCTAGACGACTGAATGGCTTGAGGGCTTCAGAAAACATTTCTGGTGGAATTCCTGGCCCATCATCTTCAATAATAAAATTAACATGACTGTCATCAATAATAACTTTTAAGTGCGCAAGGTTACCGTAACGAAGCGCGTTACCAATTATATTATCCAAGGCTCTTCGGATCAAAGAAGGTCGCATCAAGTAAAACCCAGTATCTTTTATTTCTTCTATGTGCAGTCTAGCATCAGACCTGTTGTAGTCGGCCTCTAAGCCTTGGAGTACGATTGAAACTGACAAGAGTTCAAAATTTGACTTTTCGTTATCTTGCGCTTTCGCAAAAGTCAAAAATTCATCTAGCATACGACCCATTTCTTCTAGGTCACGCTCTAAGGGTTCTTTATCATTTATATCCAGAAGTGAAATACCAAGCTTAAGTCTGGTTAAAGGAGTTCTAAGATCATGGCTAACACCCGATAAAATCATAGTCCTCTGCTCAATATGTCTTTCAATTCTATTACGCATTTCAAGAAAAGCGTTTCCCGCAGCCCTGACTTCGATAGCTCCTGATGCGGAATACGGAACCGTTTGACCACGACCAAAAGCTTCTGCTGCAGAAGCTAAGCGCGTGATTGGCCTCAATTGGTTTCTTAAATATACAAAGGCTATTAAAGTGAAAAAAGCCCCAAAAACAACCATATTTACAATCAACTGATGTGGGTTGGATGCGGAAACTCTAGCTCTCTCAAGGCGAAGCAGAAAGCCCATATCAGCTAATTTTAAACTTATAATCACATAATCATCGTCAAGCAAATCCAATCCTTGTACCCATTTTAATCCACTCAATTCCCTGATAACAACCATACCCGACACATCATAGAAACGTCGTTTATCTACTCCTATCAGCCCATCAAGGTCTATTTGAAGAAGTTCCATATTCAAAGCTTTGCTTAAGCCAATGGCAGCTTCAATTTCCGCATTTTCAACCGTATTTGCTAACAACTCAATTTGAGATGCTACCGTTCGTGTCATTTGCTCAGTGACACCTTCAAAATGACGCTTAATAATTACAAAGGAAACAATAAGTTGAAGAAAAATTACAGGAAAAAGCAATATGAATGCTGCTCTCCAGTAAAGCCTCTTCGGCAGATATCGTTTGATCCACTTGAACATCAACTATAGGTTTAACTTATTCTTTGTGATTAAGGAATGTAATATTGACATTGAATTCTTCAGGATCTGACGCAAAAGGAACAAGCGTAAAATTGCAAGATGGACTAATTCGGCTCACTGCTCCAAACCCATCTCCCATGACATATAACGGAACAAATACTTATATTTTGGGTAAAAAAGAACTTATTGTCATTGATCCAGGCCCAAATTCTAAGTCTCACTTGCGTAACTTAATCGAAATCATTCCATCTAAGTCTAAGGTCACTCATATTTTAATTACACATTCTCATTTAGATCATAGTGAGCTTGCAAACGACCTATCAAGAATTTTAGATGCACCAACATTCGCATATGGAAAAGCACTAGATGGTCAATCTAAACAGATGAATAATCTTGTTAAAATGGGCTTAAAATACGAGCCCATTGGAGTTGATCAAAGCTTTAAACCTGATTACTTTTTGAAGGATCAAGAAAGATTAGTTTCATCAGAATGGGAAATAATAGCACATCATACGCCAGGTCACCTTTCAAACCATATCTGTTATCAATATTCTGATTATTTGTTTACGGGAGATCATATTATGGACTGGTCTACATCGGTTATCTCCCCTCCAGAAGGCGATATTTCACAATTTATGACATCATGTAAAAAACTATGTAAGTTCAACTGGGGGAAGTTTTACCCTGGCCATGGGTTTACTGTGGAAAGCCCCAATAAGCGTCTAATAGAGATAATGCATCATAGAATGACAAGAGAAGCCGAAATCATCAATATTCTAAAAGAAACAGAAGCAACTATTTCTCAAATAACAAAAACTGTCTATTTCGACATAAATAAAAATTTAATAAGAGTTGCATCGAGAAATGTTAAAGCCCATTTAATCGATTTGATAATAAAAAAACAGGTACAAGTTGACAATATATCCTCCGATAATGCAATATTTTCATTAATCTAAAGATTTTTTAAAAAAAAATTCCTTACCACTAGACTACCTAATTACCTATTGCTATACGCAAAGAGTGTTCCGGCGTAGCTCAGCGGTAGAGCAGTTGACTGTTAATCAATTGGTCGTAGGTTCGACCCCTACCGCCGGAGCCAAATAAAAGCCCTGAGTAACAATTACTTAAGGGTTTTTTATTTTATCAGGACTATTTAATTTTGTCTATTTTCTTCCCAAGGCAGTGTTGAAGCCGTGATTTAGATCATCTTGCATGATTTTGAGCATCAGTTATTCTGATATTAACTTTGGAGGCGCAAATGGATACTTATACGAAAACAATGGTCACGATTATAACTGTATGCGTTGTCGTTGTTACTTTGTTGCTAATTGGCAGCTTAATATTTGAAGATCACGAAGATGATCACGATTATGGTTATGTTGAAGAATTCCATGAAAAGTTGGAATATATAATCCACCGTATTGATGACCTGGAAGAACGTTTAGAAGAGTAAACCCCAATGCGAACCATCCTGGCAATCATATTTGTGGCCTTCCCAAAACTGGTACTCTTATGGGGTGATCGCGTTGCGACAGAATTAAACTGAGAGATGGCATTTTCAATTATGCAGGAATTACATTTGATCATATGAGGTTAATATCCACATTTTGCGAGAAGCTCTAAGCCACAGTGCAAGCACCCTAAAATTTTTAAGGGTAGATTTTAACAAAACTATCTAAGAAATACTTATTCTGGTTCTTTGAGGGTTCAATTAATCAAATGTAAGCATAGTTAGAAAGATTGAAATACAATATAGCTGTCGATCCCTCTGATCTATGTCTGCGCATTGTCTGACCAAGCTACTTGCATGATTTCAAGCATGAGTTATCGTGGGTTCTAAGTAAGCGGCCCAATGTCGTTTTATATAAAAGGCACTACTAAAATGAAAATATCTCTTAGATATCTAATATTGTTAAGCTTTCTATTTGTGATGGCTCCAGCACTTCTACTTTTATCTTACACTGATTACTCAAAAGCAAAGCAGGAGTTGGAAGATAATTTCGAATTTATGGTAGATCAAACTGCAGAGAATGTTATTGGGGCTTATGACTTAGTTGAGGTAGGATACAGAATATTATCCCTTAGCCTTGAAAATAAGATGCTGAGTGCTTTTGAGCCCTTTAAAGCAGCTTATTTTACAGCAAATGGTGTTGTAAGTAATATCGATTTATCCGGCCTGAAGACAGTTTTAGGCGAAGAATTTGACCTATATATAATAGACGAATTTGGCGTTATTATCCATACTACTTTTGCAAAAGATCAAGACTTAGACTTCTCGAAAGTTGCACCTAGTTTTAATGAGAAATTGCAGAAGATAAGAGTGGAGAGCCGATACCAAGGCGATAGAATTGCAAGCGAGACTGTAACAGGGAACGTTCGAAAATATGCATATTGGGGTACTCCAGATAAAAAATATATTTTGGAAATCGGCATCAAGTCCTCACAATTTGAGGAGCCATTAAAAAATTTAGATTTGCTCACAATTTCAAGTAGTTTTGAAGATTTTAACCCAGAATTGAATTCGGTTATAATTTTTAATGGTAATGGCAAAGTATCAAACAAGCCAGATTTTATAACATCAGACAAACAAAAAAAGAATATTTTACAAGTATATGAAACTGGGGAACGGCTCGACTTAAAAGTTGTGGAAAAATCTGAGCGATGGGTTTACGTAAAAACGGATGTTGACGACGTTGATGGCAGTGCCTCACAGGGTGATAAAGTTATAGAACTTATTTTTGACACCTCAAGTTTAGAAAATCAGTTGGCTTCTTTAGCCTCGAACCAGATTTTGATAACAATAACGTTTGTAATCGTTGCAGGCATAGTATCATTACTTTTGGCCAACCGAATTTCTAAACCAATTTCATCACTTACGGGATCAGTGGGACAAATTGCTGGAGGAAACTTAGAAATCTACATTGATAAAGACAAAAGCTCCAAAGAGTTATTAGATCTGTCTTCAGGTATTTCGAAAATGAAAGATAGTATTAGAGACAAAATTAATGATATTGAAACTATAAATACATCGTACGAAAGATTTGTACCAAAAGAATTTCTGACACTACTTGAAAAAGATGCAATCACAGATGTCAATATTGGTGATAGTACGTCCCTGAAAATGGGGGTTTTATTTTCCGACATGCGGAACTTCACAGGGATATCAGAGAAAATGTCACCTGACGAAAACTTTAAATTTTTAAATAGGTATCTAGAATTTATGACACCTGCGATTAAAAAATATAATGGTTTTATCGACAAATATATTGGAG
>Ga0257110_1001566_pt1 | contig 10748 bp, 11 predicted proteins | sample LP_taG_7_FD_190184 | JGI IMG/M metagenome (GOLD analysis project Ga0257110, IMG submission 190184) | Marine microbial communities from Northeast Subartic Pacific Ocean, Canada - LP_J_2015_P26_10m | ecosystem: Environmental > Aquatic > Marine > Oceanic | place: Canada: Northeast Subartic Pacific... | reverse complement strand
CTATGGCTTCAATGTATTGATTGAACCAAGTAATGACATCTTCATGATTAGTTACGTATATTCCATTATTATTACTAAGTGAATACAAATAATTTTGGTTGATTTGTTTATGATGTTTATAAAATGCAGAACTATATGTTTCCGCACCAATACCCACGCGAGTAATAAGAAACGGTTTTTCTGACTGGATTAGTTTGGTGACGTATTTGTTGGACAACTCAAGATTCATAATGGCGGACATTATGTGTATATAGTGAATGAGTGATCATTTGTTTAATTCGTTTTTATTTAATAATTTGAAAAACTCAATATAATATAATGTCGACTTTAGTCGTTTTGACGCAATACAAACGTAACAACTTGGAAAAACAATTACAGAGTTTACATAGTCAAACTACACGTCCTGATTATTTGGTCGTTTTTCAAAATGAAAATCATGTTGATGTAGAGAATTTAAAAAGAGAATATAAATTTATTCATATCAAGAGTGATTATAATACAAAATACTTTGGTAGATTTGCTGCTTGTTTCACATTTCCAGTTGATTATTGCATAGTAATGGACGATGATATAATTCCTGGAGAAAACTGTGTGTGTAATTATGTCGAGCAATGCAAGAACATTAATGCAATTATAGGTGGAAATGGAAGAATGGGTTACGCTAATGTATCTAGATTGTATAAACCACCGGATGTCGGAAAGCGAAGCAAATCTACAATGGCTGATTTTGTAGGTCATTTATGGTGTTTTAAGAAGGAGTGGCTACACTATATGTTTGCTATAAAACCATACACATACGACACAGGAGAAGATATGCATTTATGTTATTCCGCAAAAGTACTAGGAAACATAGCCTGCTTTGTAGGAAAGCAAGATAAGATAGACGATGAATGTGATCTTTCAAAAAACAGATTGTCTAATGATGAACATAGTTCTTATAAAACTACACCAACTATTCTGCGCAAAGAAGTAGAAAAATACTTTATTGATAATTACGATTTAAAATTAATTCAATCTAATTAAATATTATGTATTTGATATGTTTTGGTACACGACCTGAAATTATCAAATTAATACCATTAATACGTGAATTTAAAAAAAATGATATTCAATTTAAAACTCTATTTTCCGGGCAACATGAGAATTTGATTGAAAAATTTTATTCCTATATTGAAAAACCAGACTATACGTTAACAAATATAATGAATCACAATCAGACCTTGAATAAACTATCTAGTAAAATCATCATGAATATGGATCAAGTGTACGATAGCGAAAACTTTACACATGTTATCGTACAAGGAGACACAACCACTGCATTTTCGATTGCCTTGACTGCATTTCACAGAAAACTGAAAGTAATACATTTAGAAGCCGGACTAAGAACAAATAACAAAAACAGTCCATATCCAGAAGAGTTAAATAGGCGTTTAATTTCGCAAATAGCGGATATTCATTTGTGTCCAACCGAATTATCCGTAAATAATTTGAAAAAGGAACAAATTACACACAATGTATTTTTGGTGGGAAACACTGTTGTAGATTCATATAAATATATATATGAGAATACAACACCCGACAATGAAATTGAAGACATCATAGGCAAAAATAAATATATTGTAGTTACATTGCATAGAAGAGAGAATCGTGGCGACAAGATAGAGTCAATGTGGTCACAATTGAATAGTATTTCTGAAAAACATAATTTTATATACATCATGCATCCATCACTACCAGATAGCATAACAAAACTGAATGAAAATATTACTGTATTAAAACCTCAAAATTACGAAAATATGGTACATTTAATTTCCAACTCTTTTGGAATAATAACAGATAGTGGTGGGTTACAGGAAGAAGCGGTATGTGCAAACAAGCGAGTATTGATATGCAGGGATACTACGGAACGTCCTGAAACGATTGAGTGTGGACTTGGAAAACTGATTGATACAAATATAGCAGATAATATTGATTTCTTTACAAATGATAACTCGGAAACTGTAATTAATCCGTATGGTATCAATGTTTGTGAGAAAATAATAGATGCATTAAATGAGTTGGTTTGAAACTTGTAAAGAATATATGATATATACTTATATGGAAATTATAGATTTCAGGTTTATCCATAGAAAGGATACATTTGAGAAAAAGTATATTGCATGGTCTAGAATTTACGAATATCCTGTTGTATTGAAAATGATTGAAAATTTAGGTGGGAATGTAAATTCTAATATTCATAATACTAGTTGGGGCTTTGAGGGCTGCCATGTAACATTTAAAAACGATTTAGATAGGTTATATCCACATACAATACACAGTGATATAAAAGCATCCGAACTTAAAAAGACGACAATTTATGACATAACGAAGGAACCAAGTGATGACTTGAAAGGAAAATATGATTTTGTCATCAATGTGTCAACCGTTGAGGAAGTGAATTACTCTCATGTGGAGATAATTAAAAATCTATTGTCACAGGTAAAACAAAATGGATATTTAATAATTACTTTCGATTATAAAAAGTCTAGTCAGAAACATATTGGATCCATTAATTTATCAGAGGTTGAAAAATTTTTAGGTGCCGTCATTTCAACTGATGAAAATATCATATCTGGGTTGAATAGTGAAAACCCAGAGGAACGAAACAAATTGCTGAATTGTGGACTATTAGTTATTAAAAAATATTAACTAAGATTATATGAGTACCGAAAATTTTTGGGAACAAAGATATAAAAATAATGGTAATTCTGGTGCAGGGTCATATGGAGAATTATGTAATTTCAAAACATCAATAATAAATTCTTTCATTAAAGATACGAATACAAATAGGATTATTGATTTTGGTTGTGGTGATGGTAACCAATTAAAAGGATTAAAAATCCCTTCTTATCTGGGAGTAGATATAAGTGAAACAGCGATAAATAAATGTAAATTAATATTTTCAAATGACAAGACTAAGAAGTTTGTGAAGTACTCGGAGATGAATTTTGATATGGGAAAATATGACGTTTCAATGTCATTGGATGTAATATACCATATATTGGAATACAATTTGTATGAAAAGTATTTGAGCAATTTATTCACAAGTACTAAAGAATTTGTTGTTATATACTCCAGTGATTTCGATAAGAAGCCATCTGGACATGTACACCATAGGAAATTCACAGATTATGTTCAGAAACATTTTACAGAATTCAAAATGATTAAACACATTCCGCAAATACACCCTAATATTTCATGTGCCGATTTTTTTATTTATCAGAAACAAAATAACTAAATGTTCCAATTTTGAGGCTCTTGTTGAATTTTATAAAATATACAGAAAGATATACATGATCAACTAGTTAAACCGCAGAAAATTATAACATCATAGATATTATAGATGTTATACTTAAAATCATATTGTTATAGTAAGCATGAGTTACCTTTCATTATCGCTAATCTTGATGAAGGGTATGAGCACATAGACAAATTAGTTCTCTATGAGTATAACTTTACTCATACTGGTTTACCAAAAGAATATGAGATTGAAAAGGTATTGCATTTAATACCGGAACGTTTACAATCCAAACTATTGTATAAAAAGATAGATCTAACAAATTACATCGAATATGCCGTCAATGACGAGAACAAGTGTCATGAAATCAATGAAAATATTCAAAGATCTTGGCTATTTAACGACAAAGATATTTTTCTGCACGACGAAGATATCATTATTGACATAGATATCGATGAAATTATCTATAAAAAATGCTACGAACCATTAATTCAAGAAATGAAGAAAGCAAACACGCCAATAAGTATAAAACTCAACCAATTTTTTTTCAAAAATACATATTTGTGGAGCAATTTGATATTTGACGCACCTGCAATATACAAATACAGCATGGTGAAAAATATCACAAGAAAAATAAAATCATTAAACATTTTTTATAAACGTTATTGTCAACAAAAAACGACAAAAGTATATGGATGTCATATGTCATGGGTTATGCCGATCGATGATATGTTAAAAAAAATTTATAGTGGCGCACATACAAAATATCATTATTTAGGTAAAAGAGAAATATTAGAAAAGGCTATTGAAGAGAAAAAATATATTTTTGATCCAAAACGTCCATTTAATATTATCGAGTTAAATATTGATGACCTGCGTATACCAAACACGCTGCGAAGAGACAATATATTCGATTACTTGTCATAATTTCAAGTATATTCCAACATTAATTTTCGTTGCTCTGGTGTATTTCTCCATTCTCCTACTCTTATATAACCTGGTAATTCGACTATAGTTACTTCAATATCATGTCCCCAACTTCCACGTGGCAGCGCATCCGCAAAATACTTTGGTAAATATAAATGCTTTAATTGCAGGTTAATCAAATACAATAAAAAACCGAAGGTACCGAAGCCAATTACCAAGTTTTGCGCTGATCCCAATATTTTCAAATCATTTTCTAATGTGGTACTTATATATTCTACATTATCTAGTTTCATCAATTCCTTTATACATGGATTCGAAACGTCTTCGCACACTAATTTGATTTTATCGTAATGATTTGCTGCACCTGTGTAATAACTCAATGGTGGCTGCACATAGGCCTTATGGGGATTACTTGAAAATATATCACCTCCACGAAAATGAATATGCAAAACATCCGTATTTTCCATATTTTCCAATGATGGTTGAACTTTGAATACAGGCAACACATATTTCTGAAAATATTTCTTCATTATGTAAGGTTCAGGATCTTCCATATTGAAATTCTTTAAATAGAAGAAATTGTTTTTGATTGTGCTATGTACATCTGTATTTCTATTTAATACAATGTCTTGCTTTAAAAACATTTTATGACCAGGTATTTTCAGAGAACTATGATTATGTGTCAAGCCGTAGTGTATTGCGCGAAGAATCTGCAATATGTTGTTTCCGAGTCTACCAAACCATGAATCAATGATTAGCATATTTATATACATTTACGTTAGACTACCAATTATTATATGTAACGTATTTATAATGACTTTCATTTTTTACGGAAGACCCGATGGAATAGGCAATCGAATAGAACAAATCATTTATATACAGGAATATTGCAAACGTCACAATGAACACTGTATATATATTTGGAATAATAGTAATTATAGAAATTATAAATGTATGATAGAATTTGACAATGTCATTGTAAAAGACAAAGTATATACAGAAGACTGTAATTTGCCAATAAAAAGCAATGAAATTTTCATGAGAACTCCTAATTTTTTAATTGATTATAAATTTACATTTAATATTAAAAAAAATATTCATTATGAAACAATTATACATGTGAGAGCGACTGACAGATTAAATGAAGCGTTATCAAAAACAAACGGTGATTTTTCGAATAAAAACGATTTGATGAATTTTATCCGTAAAACTATAGACTTTATAAATCAAAGTGATATAGAAACATATACGATCGTATCTGATGACGCAAAATACTCTGATTTATTGATAAGTAAAATAAATAAAACATATGTGAAATTGATTTACGATAAAAACATACCAAATTACTGGATGGATTTTTATTATTTAACGAAACCTGTTAAAAATGTCATTATGTGTAGCAAATTTTCATCATACTCAATTACAGCCTCAATATTGGGCAATGTACCTATATATGTATTTCCTGAAAGTCTAGAAAGCAACTTGAATCGTTATAAAGCAAATACATTTATAATTGAATAATACGACAAACTATTGCGCAAATTCTCTCACACATTGCTTCATTTTTACTGTCCAGTCGTCAAACCTACAGTTGTCCATATACCATTGGCGTGCATTGCGTGATAAATCATGACGTTGTTCCCAAGCCTTCCGTATATTCGAGCAAATATAGTCATAATCAATATTGTCGCCATAGCATTTTTCCCAATCCAATTTTACAAAGCAATTATCCGATACGTCTCCGAAAAATGCACCCACATTCGTACAAATGGGAACTAAACCACATATCATCGCATCATTTGTTGCATACGAAAACCCCTCACTATTGGCTATTTGCAAAAATATATCGCAATTCAAATATGCATTTTGTTTACGCTTATTGAAATCACTCAGGGTTTCATTAATGCGTGGCATTACTTTCAACTCGCGAAATTCAAACTCCGATAGCAGATTTTGAAGAGTAGGAAATAAATGTTTGCCCTTTTTCAGATGGTTCCAATTACCTAGTATAACCGGTTTTTCATTGAAAGAGTTTTTATACAATGATTCATTAAATTCCGATGGATGAATAATATGTAATCGTTCAAACTGTGTATACAATTCACCAAAGTGTTGGGTAAAATCATATGTGCATGCTTCTGATATTGTGATTATTTTAGTTGTCTCTTTTTTCCTATGTGTCAACATTTGTTTTTGTCCATTACAACACAAATCACGCCAATAACGGTCCCATGTTGGATTACGTTCTGCCGTTGTAAGAGCACAACCATGATGGACTAAAAATACTTTATATTCATTAGGTATATCACAAGCCAAATGATTATCAGTAATAACTATTGGATTTACACATTTCTTCAAAAAATCAAGCATATGCGTTTTTTGTTGTGGACCTTTAAAAAATACGCGGCCAGGAAATATCATTTTTAATTGTGTATCGTATCGTGGAACTCCACCGATATTTGGCCATGTATCACAACAATAACTCACAAGTGTGTATACCGGATTTTGACACATATAATCCGTCCGGAAATCATTATAGATTTTCAAACAATTCTCTCTCATAATCCGTTCTTTCTCACCGTCTATACCACGCAAAATAGAATCCAGTAGACCAATGTCTTTCTCCTTCAAAACCACAATAGCATCTTTCCACAATTCGTGTTCTGGTAATTCCAGTGTGTCGGCCAGTAAAACGGGTATTGCGCCAACAGCCAAACTTTCCCAAAAGCGAATCGAATTCGGTCCACTTCCCGAGGGACATAAACTAAATCGACTGTCCAGCAACAAGCGATTGTATTTTTGGGTATTTTCTATTTGCTTGGTAGATTTCACCTCTTTTAAATCAAGGGTTTGATGCTTCCCATAAACTGTGTCATTAAAATGCCATCCACCAGTATTTTCGATCAACGTATCGTCCTTCGCCGGTAAATTAAATATATCCTGACGGATTCGTGACAAATAGATCTGCTGATACGCACCGGAAAAACTATACAAGTATTTTCGCTCGCACTCTACATAGTCTACGTCCAAAAACTCCTGATTGCGACTCTCATCTTCCACATTGACCGCATAAAGAGGACATGGTTTGATTTGGACACCATCCAACATATCCATATCCTTCGTCTTATGACATGCATAAACCATCGTTATATTGAGTGCTTTGAACAGTGGTACCAAACGATGAAAATAAATATGTTGACAACAAGTATAATACTGAATTTGAGGGTTTGCGGCTACAATGGGTTGTAAAATCTTATAAATAATTTGCGCATTGTATTTTTTATCAATTACAGTGGCCCATGGAAAGCCTAAATAATGGACATTGTGTTTTTGTTGCTCGTAAAAGGTCTTCTCAGTAATCACCGGATATTGCCAAAACAATTTGAATTTTTCAATGACTTCGGATGTACTCATTCTATCACAATAAATAATATAAAATCGTTATTTTTACATTATTTTTTCATACATATTCTAATAACCTCGGGAAACAATGGCATGTTTGCCCAATTCTTGGTGTGCATAAAAGGCGAGTTCATTGTCGTATTCTTTCGATACCCACACGATCAATACATCGAATCCGTCCACCATCGATTTCATTCGCTTACACAATTCTTCCTTGGATTCGTCAATTGATCGCGCATCGTCCGCTTCCCACAACGTATTCATGTCGATATATTTCGCCTTTTTGCTCTTCCATAGTTCCGGAAATTTCACATGGGCCTTTAGATTCTCCGTATTGGCACAAATGAAAAGCGGACGCAATTTATCAAAACACCGTGTCCAACTATAGGGTTTCAAGAACATTGTATCACTAGGTCCCTGTAATGTTCCTCCCCAAAACTGAATCTTATCATCATGAGGCCCGCGCTCCTCATAAAAACTATGATAATGTCCCATAGCCGGGCCATAAATTTCGCCAATAAAATATCCATCACACACATTGAAAAACCGCATATGTTCGGTAGTATTGATGCCAAATGCATGGAGTACCAACATCGGTGATTCGTCGTATATCTTTTTATTGCAAAAATCCACCAATTTGATATTGTCGTCTACGTAATTCCATTTCGTGAAATTCTCACTGTGATGTTTCATGGAAGGATAATCAAAATGGACACTTTTTGTTTCAAAGTGGACGCCTTCAGGGATGACATATCCGTATGGAGGTGGAAGAGGTTTTTTGCCGTAGTTTCGTCCGCGCTCCTCATGAATATGATACGTGCGAAACATGGATGGATTGTTATTTATATCATAACCCAATAGCGTGAAAATATGTATCAATTGATTATCGCAACCGGGTTGCCCAAAGCATATTTCGAATTTACAACAATCAGTGGTTTCCACATTTTGGGAACTGTGAAATACCCACGTGTCTTGACTGTCCCATCGAGGACCGAAAATGTTGCAATCAGTGAGTTTCTTCTCACCTCGATACTCATATCGCAACAGGGCAAGTATTTTTCGCGTATTGTGAAGATCACTATAATGTAGACGTTCAATACTGTTGTCGAAAAAAATGTCACTATTGCATGTAATAATATATCCATTTAACTCTTTCTCACGGACAAATGAAAACACGCGATCAAACGTCAACCACGTTCCAATATCGATTTGTTCCACAATATCGGATGAAACGCCCAATTCTTCATCGCTGTAAATACGCTCATTTAACAAATATATTTTGGAAATATGTCGGTTCTCAACATTGCGTCGCAACACTTCTTTGATCTCAGCGTAACGAGATCCATTTGACGGAATGAAAAATTGCGCAATAATATAAATATCGTCAGTCTTATTCTGATCGGTGTGTAAAACAATACTATCCGAGTATTTCCTGAATGCATTTCTCACGAGTGGTGAGTTCATGTATCGCAATATTTGTTGTTTTTTGGCGTCCATATCCATAATAGAATAGTTCATGTTTAATTTTTTAATTCTTTTTCTCAAAATATACATAATACACACGTACATATATGGTTTATTTCCCCCCTGAAATATTCCGAATCATTTACAGTTATGATGCCACATATAAAAATATTTACAAGGAATGCATGGAAGAAATGAGGTCTAGATTCAACTATAACCGATGTATTTGTTTACTTAATTCGTTGTTTTACAAAACGCATTATGGTAATTTATCGACATACCATGAAATATATAGCAAGAATACTTTAGCGCAATATGTGAAAAACCATGCAAAAAGATTCAAACATATTTGTTTTGCAGAGGTTTTGGATCATTATCGTGCTATTTATAACCAGATCACGTGTTGTAGATATTGTCGTAGTGTGAAAGGACGTTTATATGTCAATGATTATAGGTGCAAAAAAATTGAATGACTTTTTCTTCGATAAATTTGTTAACATAAAACAAAGTCATGTTAACAAAAGTTCTGTATTTGATTGGAATTGCATTTTTAGGTTTAGAACCTTCGACTGCATACTTGTCGAAACCACAATGGAAAGTAATCGATCACACTATACAACATTACAAATCATCTGAGTATGAGAAATCATTCTTACAGCCCATAAAAAATTATTTGTACATCAATCATCATAATTGGACCCATCATTATACTAAACAATTTATAAAAACCAATGAATTATTCCTGAGACAATCACAAAAACATGAACTCAACTTGTATGCTTCTCGTGGATTGATGAAGGCGATCAATAATTACAATGGTAAGGGAAATTTCTATGAATACAGTAAATATTATATGAACGGTGAATTGTTCAAAGGCATATCTGATGTGGGACCGATGCGACTTTTGCCGCACTGTTACCGTGTAAGCAAGAAATGGCGTGCAAAAAATCCGGAATTATATGATATTGCAAACAAGCCCATTGTATCTTCTATGTCGCCGATTTTATGGAATCGCTCGCATTTGGGAAAAGTGCAAAATGATAAAATGATTTATGAGATTCATGATGCAGTGAAACAACTCCCTAATGAAAAGCGTTTATTATTTTCATTAAGATATGACGTGGATTTGAAAAAGAAAAATACGTTGGTACAAATATCCCAAAAATACGGTTACAGTCCACAAACAATACGTCTGAAACTCATTCAAATACATGTAGACATTCGAAATTTGATTTATTAAAATCGGGATCCGAAAGCACCTCCGACTACGGAGTTGGCAGCCATGGGACCCATTGACATCATATCAACCGGTTGCTCTGGTCTTGGTGCAGTAGGGGCTGGAGGAAACATATTTTCTTGTAGGGCAGGATTGTCAAATGTATCGGCTTGACTGTTTTGATGTTTGTTTTTCATGGATTCTTTTTTATCTTCGCATTCGAAGTTCTCACTAGGACCGTTCCACATTTCATTGAGACGATCAAACAAGATATTTGCCTTAAGACCGATCTTCGATTGGATGCTGAATACAATTACCATGAATGTGAGAACAGCGTTTGTCAATGTAAGATTTTCATATTTGAAACCACTGTATGTTGGTACATAAGTGATGATACGATGGACGACGATTATTCCGATAAAAATGATGAGAAGTTGGATGACAATTTCGACTAAAAGTTCG
>Ga0257110_1001564_pt1 | contig 10751 bp, 8 predicted proteins | sample LP_taG_7_FD_190184 | JGI IMG/M metagenome (GOLD analysis project Ga0257110, IMG submission 190184) | Marine microbial communities from Northeast Subartic Pacific Ocean, Canada - LP_J_2015_P26_10m | ecosystem: Environmental > Aquatic > Marine > Oceanic | place: Canada: Northeast Subartic Pacific... | reverse complement strand
AATAGCACAAAAAATATATACGAATTCTCCGATGGTTGATGAGGTTGAGGATGTGAATAAAAAATCAGAATCTGTTGAGACGGATTACAGTAAGTATTATGTGGTGGCTCAAGACTATAAAATGGTCATGCCTAATTTAAAGGGGATGTCGGCTATGGATGCTATTTCTATATTAGAAAACATGGGCCTTAAGGTTCAGACATCTGGAAGTGGTCGTGTTTCAGAACAATCTATAAAAACGGGTCAAAAAATCATATCTCAATCTTTAATAACTCTCGAACTATCTTGAAGGTTTTAAAAAACATATTATACAAAGTATCTATTGAGTCTGTCATAGGTAATACTGATCTCCCAGTAGCGGCTTTACAATATGACTCTCGAAATGCGGGGAATGACGATGTTTTTATTGCTATTAAAGGAAGTGCTTTTGATGGTCATGAATTTATCTCTAAAGCAATCAGTCAAGGGGTGGCTGTTGTTGTGTGTCAGGACCTTCCGGTTGAGTTGGTTGAAACCGTTACTTATGTGGTGGTTTTGAACTCGGGCAAAGCCTTGGCAATAATGGCTTCTAATTATTATGAAAATCCTTCGGAAAATTTAAAACTCATTGGAATTACTGGAACAAATGGAAAAACAACCATTGCTACGCTTTTGTATGAGTTATTTAAAAATGCTGGATATAAAGTGGGGCTTATTTCTACTGTAAAAATCATGGTGGATTCTAAAGAATATCCGACCACTCTTACGACTCCTGATTCACTAGTTATTAATGCGTATTTGAATCAAATGAGTTTTGAGGGAGTTGATTTTTGCTTTATGGAAGTGAGTTCTCATGGTATTCATCAGCATAGAACAAAAGGACTAAACTTTGCAGGAGGTGTTTTCACGAATCTTTCTCATGATCATTTGGATTATCATGAAACTTTTTCAGAATACAGAGATGTTAAAAAATCTTTTTTCGATCGGCTTCCATCAACAGCATTTGCTTTAGTTAATGGAGATGATAAAAACGGCTCTGTGATGCTTCAAAATTCCAAAGCAAAACAGTACACCTATGCCCTAAAAAGCTATGCAGATTTTCGAGTTCAAATTTTAGAAAATCAGTTTAGAGGGCTTTTGTTGCAAGTAAACGACAACGAGGTTTGGGTGAAGCTAATAGGAAGTTTCAATGCCTATAACTTAACGGCTATTTATGGCGTTGCCGAACTATTAGGGCTGAAATCTTTTGAAACGTTACGTCTTATGAGTGCATTGGACAATGTAAATGGCCGGTTTGAGTATTTTATCTCAGACACCAATATTACCACAATTATAGATTACGCACACACACCGGATGCTCTAAAAAATGTTTTGGAAACCATCAATTCAATTCGCACCAAAAATGAAACCTTAATTACCGTGGTAGGGTGTGGGGGTGATCGCGATACGACTAAGCGGCCAAAGATGGCTCAAATTGCTTCTGCATTGAGTACTAAAGTGATTTTTACGAGTGATAACCCAAGGTCAGAAAACCCAGATCAAATTATTGTTGAAATGGAAGTTGGTGTTGAGGCTCAAAACTTCAAAAAAACGATGTCCATTACCAATCGCAAGCAAGCGATTAAAACGGCCTGTCAGTTAGCGGAGCCTAATGACATCATTCTTGTAGCTGGAAAAGGGCACGAAACCTATCAAGACGTTAATGGAGTTAAAAGTGAGTTTAACGACTATAAAATAACAGAAGAATTTTTAAAAAAATTAAACAAATAAGATGCTGTACTATTTATTTAAATATTTAGAAGAAACGCACCAATTCACAGGGGCCTCTCTTTTTGGGTTTCTTACTTTTAGGGCGGCTGTTGCTATTATTTTATCACTATTAATTTCTACTGTTTTTGGGAAGCGTATTATTAGTTTTCTTCAAAAAAAACAGTTAGGTGAGACAATAAGAGATTTAAATTTAGAAGGTCAAAAAGAAAAAGCTGGAACCCCAACTATGGGTGGCGTAATTATTATTTTGGCTACAATAATCCCTGTTTTATTGCTCGCTAAGTTGGATAATATTTACATTATCTTATTACTTATTACCACACTGTGGATGGGTGCTATAGGCTTTGTTGATGACTATATCAAGAAATTTAAAAATGATAAAGAAGGATTGAAGGGTCGCTTTAAGATCTTGGGTCAAGTAGGGTTAGGTGTTATTGTTGGCACGACTTTGTTTTTTCATAGCGAAGTGACTGTCAAGGAAAAAATACCAACACATTTGCAGTTCGAATCTGTATCAAAAGAGGCACCCTCTGCCCAGTTTTATCCAGAAACAAAATCCACCAAGACAACGATTCCGTTTGTTAAATCAAACGAGTTTGACTACGCGGATCTCATCACTTGGATTCACCCGGGCTTGGAAAAGTATGTGTGGATTGTGTTTGTATTGGCAGTTATATTTATCATAGCTGCGGTGTCCAATGGTGCTAATTTAACAGATGGCATCGACGGACTTGCTGCAGGCACCTCTGCTATTATAGCTTTAACCCTAGGGATCTTTGCCTGGGTTTCTGGAAATATCATTTTTTCTGACTATTTAAATATAATGTATATCCCAAGGGTGGAGGAAATTACAATCTATATAGCGGCATTTGTAGGAGCTTTAATTGGTTTTCTCTGGTACAATACCTATCCCGCTCAGGTTTTCATGGGCGACACGGGCAGTTTGACTATCGGAGGTATAATAGCGGTTATTGCTATTGCGGTTCGTAAGGAATGGTTGATTCCAGTTCTATGTGGAATTTTCTTAGCAGAAAATTTATCAGTCGTTATGCAAGTTGGGTACTTTAAGTACACGAAAATGAAGTATGGCGCCGGTCGTCGCATTTTTAAGATGTCACCTCTGCATCATCATTACCAAAAATTAGGCTACCACGAAAGTAAAATTGTAGCTCGATTTTGGATTGTGGGAATCCTTTTGGCAATACTTACGGTAGTCACTTTAAAAATTCGCTAAATGAAACGATTAGTGATTCTTGGCGGTGGAGAAAGTGGTGTTGGGGCTGCCTTGCTAGGGAAAGTAAAAAAGTACAACGTATTTCTATCTGATTCTGGAAAGATTGCGAATAAATATAAAGACGTTCTTATACATAATGAGATTGAATGGGAAGATGAGGGTCATACAGAATCTGAGATTTTAACTGCAGATTTAGTAGTCAAAAGTCCTGGTATTCCGGATCATGTATCCATTGTTCAAAAGTTACAAAGTGCGACGATTCCGGTAGTATCAGAAATTGAATTTGCAGCATTATATACCACTGCTAATATCATTGGGATTACGGGTAGTAATGGAAAGACCACAACGACTATGATGGTTTACCATATTCTAAGACAGGCTGGCTTTGATGTAGCAATGGGTGGAAATATTGGTAAAAGTTTTGCAGAACAAGTCCTTACTAACAAGTCCAATTATATTCTGGAATTAAGTAGTTTTCAGCTAGATGGCATACAAGATTTTAGGCCTCACATAGCTGTTATAACCAATATAACCCCTGATCATTTGGATCGTTACGATTATAATTTTGAAAACTACATAACTTCCAAATTTAGGATTGTCATGAACCAGACTTCAGATGATTATTTACTATACGATTCAGATGACGAGGTTATTACATCCTATATAAACAGCCATCCAATTCAATCAACATTAGTCCCTTTTTCGCTATCTAAAATAGTAGAAAACGGTACGTATTTAGAACAAAATAATATAATAATAGAATTTAACAATAGAGACATAATTATGCCAACAACAAACTTAGCTTTAGAAGGAATACACAACATAAAAAACGCGATGGCTGCAGCCACGGTTGCACATCTGTTGAAAATTAGAAAAGCCACTATTAGAGAAAGTCTTGAAGGGTTTCAAGGGGCTGAACACCGTTTGGAGCAGGTTTTAACAATTAATAAGGTTAAATATATAAATGATTCTAAGGCAACTAATGTAAACGCTACATATTATGCTTTGGAAAGTATGAATGTTCCTACTGTTTGGATTGTTGGAGGGGTTGATAAAGGAAATGAATATAGCTCATTATTCCCGTTTGTAAATGAAAAAGTAAAAGCAATTATATGTTTGGGTAAAGATAACGAGGCTTTGTTTGATGCTTTTGGAAACATGGTTGATGTCATAATAGAAACACAGTACATGAGTGAAGCAGTTAAAATTGCTTACAACGTTGCTGTTGCTGGTGAGGCCGTATTACTGTCTCCTGCGTGTGCTAGTTTTGACTTATTTGAGAGTTATGATGACAGAGGAAAGCAATTTAAATCAGCGGTAAGAAAGTTATAATGAAAACAGTATTTGATAACATAAAAGGAGATCTGATTATCTGGGCTATTGCGGCGTTATTGGCAATATTCTCATTCCTACCTGTGTATAGTGCTGCTAGTAATTTGGCCTATATAGGGAGTGGTAGTAATACCTTTAGTTATTTTATTAAGCATTTTGTGCATCTGTTTCTAGGGTTCTCGATTATCTATGGTGTTCATAAGATTCCATACAGGTATTTTAGAGGGCTTTCAATGGTTATGATCCCTGTTGTCTTGATCCTATTAATAATTACAGTGCTTCAAGGCGCAACCATTGGAGGTGCCAACGCGAGTCGTTGGATTCGAGTGCCTATTGTTGGGTTTACATTTCAGCCATCGACCTTAGCTGCTCTGGTTTTAATGGTGTATGTAGCTCGTTATCTGTCTAAAGTTAAAGATGAGATTATCTCATTTAGAGAGTCTGTTTTGCCATTATGGCTGCCTGTTTTTATTGTTTTAACATTGATTCTTCCAGCTAATTTCTCAACTGCAGCACTGATTTTTTTAATGGTAATTTTACTAACGTATGTTGGGGGTTACCCATTAAAGTATTTATCAATTATTATCGGATCTGGGGTTGTTGTGCTTGCTTTGTTTGTTTTAACAGCGAAGGCTTTCCCAGATTTAATGCCGAACCGTGTGGATACTTGGAGCAGTCGAATTTCAAGTTTCATAGATTCTGAAGTTACTCAGGAGGATTATCAGATTGAAAAAGCAAAAATAGCGATAGCTACCGGTGGATTACAGGGTTTAGGGCCAGGAAAAAGTATTCAGAAAAACTTTTTGCCACAATCATCTTCGGATTTTATTTTTGCAATTATTATTGAGGAGTATGGGCTTATTGGGGGTATATTTTTACTGATTCTTTACCTATGGTTATTGTTCAGGATTGTAATCGTTGCCCAAAAGTCAGACTCTGTTTTCGGAAAGCTATTGGCGATAGGTGTAGGGATTCCAGTTATATTTCAAGCCTTAGTTAATATGGGGGTGGCTGTACAGTTGTTTCCTGTCACGGGACAAACATTGCCGCTTATAAGTAGCGGAGGGACTTCCATATGGGTCACCTGTTTAGCAATGGGTATTGTGTTAAGTGTGAGTGTAAAACGAGATGAAGATAAAAATAAAGAAATGGATGATCAGCATCCTTTAGAAATACTAAGCGAAGGATTATAATGAAATCGTATAAAGTTATATTATCAGGTGGAGGAACAGGGGGGCATATATACCCTGCGATAGCCATTGCGAATGAATTGAAATTTCGATTTCCAATGACCGAATTTTTATTTGTAGGGGCAAGTGACAAGATGGAAATGCAAAAAGTGCCGGAAGCAGGTTATTGTATTGTTGGTTTATGGATCTCAGGTTTTCAAAGAAGAGTGACGTTTAAAAATTTATTATTTCCATTTAAGTTATTGTTTAGTTTGCTAAAATCAGTTCAGATTATAAATACCTTTAAGCCCGATGTTGTTATCGGTACCGGGGGGTTTGCAAGCGGTCCTGTTTTGCAGGTAGCCTCAATGAGAGGGGTGCCAACACTAATTCAAGAGCAAAACTCATTTCCAGGAATTACAAACAAATTATTATCCAAAAAGGTTGATAAAGTATGTGTTGCTTATGAGGGATTGGAGCGGTTTTTTCCAAAAGAAAAATTAGTACTAAGTGGCAATCCAGTTCGACAAGATCTTTTGGATTTGGAACAAAAAAGAGCAGAAGCTATCGAGTTTTTTAATCTGGAATCAGAGAAGAAAATACTATTGGTGCTAGGCGGAAGTCTCGGAGCACGTCGTATTAATCAGCTGATAGAATCTAAGCTTGACTATTTCAAGGCCTTAGGGATTCAGGTCATATGGCAGTGTGGGAAATTATACTCAGATTACTATAATCAATATAACTCGAGTGACCTTGTACAGGTTCATGCTTTTATCAATCGAATTGATTTGGCATATGCCTCTGCAGATTTCGTGATTTCACGAGCTGGTGCCAGTTCAGTCTCCGAGCTTTGTGTGGTTGGAAAGCCGGTAATTTTCATTCCATCTCCAAATGTATCTGAAGATCATCAAACTAAAAATGCAATTGCAATAACAAAAAATAATGCCGCGCTATTGATTGCTGAAAAGAACCTAGAGTCAAGCTTTGAGTCTGAATTTTCGATAGTTTTAAACTCAAAATCACAGCAAGAGTTATTGTCAGAAAATATTAAAAAACTAGCGCTAAGAGAAGCGACTAAAACCATTGTTGATGAAATAGAAAAATTACTAGTTAAATGAATTTGAAATCTATCCATATCATTTATTTTATAGGCATCGGCGGTGTAGGGATGAGTGCGCTCGCTAGGTACTTTGAATCAGAAGGCAAAACAGTGGGTGGATATGACAAAACGGTCTCTCCAATGACGGATTCTCTCATTAAATTGGGAATCTGTATTCAGTTTAACTCCGACCCTAGTCAGATTGATGGATTGTTTATGGATCCTTTGAAAACGTTGGTGGTGTATACGCCAGCGGTGTCGGATACTAATCCTCTTCTCAGTTATTTTAAATTTAATAATTTTCAAGTCTTAAAACGCTCCGAGGTATTGGGAATCGTTACTGAAAACACGCGTTGTTTAGCAGTTGCTGGAACCCATGGAAAAACAACCACAAGCAGTATTTTAGCACATCTACTGTACCAGTGTAACGAAAAAGTTACTGCATTTGTTGGGGGTGTTTCAGAAAACTATCAATCAAACTTTATTCAGCGAGGCACCGAAGTTTCTGTCGTTGAGGCGGATGAGTACGATCGCTCATTTTTAACACTTAGTCCAGATTTTGCATGCATAACCTCAATGGATGCCGATCACTTGGATATTTATGGTTCAGAAGACGACTTGGTTGCTACATTTGAAGAGTTCGCTCAAAAAATTAAACCCTCCGGTAAATTATTTACAAGAAAAGGATTGCCATTTGATGGTATAACCTATGCGGTTAACGAAGATGCGGACTACAGCGCTGTCAATATTCAAATTGTGGATGGTATGTATGTTTTTGATGTACAAACTCCATCAGTGTTGATTGAAAATTTACACTTTAGTCTTCCGGGGGCTCACAATTTATCTAATGCAGTAGTGGCTCTGGCGATGGCTGTTGAGTTTGGGTGTTCAGAGTCAGGCTTAAAGATTGCATTGGCATCTTATAAGGGGGTTCAAAGGCGTTTTACTTATCATATTAAATCAGAGGAATTTATATTTATTGATGACTATGCACATCACCCAACAGAAATTAATGCGGTACATCAAGCCGTCAGAGAGATGTATCCATCCAAAAAAGTAGCGGTGGTGTTTCAGCCACATCTTTTCTCGAGAACAAGAGATTTTATTGACGCGTTTGCAACAAGTTTATCTCAGTTTGATGCCACTTTTTTATTGGATATTTATCCGGCGCGAGAGTTACCTATTTCTGGAGTTGATTCTGAGTGGTTACTGGGGAAAATTAATAGTCCAATTAAAAAGCTAATATTGAAATCTCAGATAGTGGATGAAATAAAGGATTTGGGGTACCCTGTGTTTATAACAATTGGAGCTGGAGATATAGGATTTGAAGTGTCTGAATTAAAAGAAAAATTAAGCTATGCGTATTAATTGGAAATTTATTAAAGGTCTGTTTTTGGTAGGTTTACTGTTGTTTTTATATGCCTTTTCATCTTTCAAAAACAACAGTCGTCTAATATCAAGTGTAAATGTTCAGTTTACAGGAGAGGATAATGTTTTTATTACTCCTGAAATGGTTAATAAATTGTTAATACAAAGTCAAGAAAAACTATATTTTGTACCAAAAGATGCTATAGATTTGAGGAAGATGGAGTTTTTACTTGAGTCAAATGATATGATAAAGTCGGCTCAAGTGTATCTTACTGTAAATGGAGAAGTTAGAGCTAAAGTTGAGCAAAAATGTCCTATTGCAAGGGTTAGTTATTGTGATGTCTTTTACATCGATGAAGACGGTTTTAGAATGCCTTTGTCGTCTCAACATAGTGCACGTGTTCCATTGGTATATGGAATTGTTGGTGAAGCGGATTTAGAAACGGTCTACAAGGTAGCATTGATGGTGTATAATGATTCGTTTTTAAAAACGTATGTGACTGAAATTCATCAGAATGAAAATAAAGAAATAAGTTTAAAATTAAGGTTGTTAGATTTTGAGGTTTTAGTCGGAACTCTGTATAACCTAGAAACAAAATTACAAAATTTAAAAGCATTTTATCAAAAAGCCAAAAAAGATAAGATGCTAGATGTTTATAAAAGCGTGAATTTGCAATTTGAGAATCAAGTTGTTTGCACAAAAAAATAATTGTATGGAAGCTCAGAATATTTCAGTAGGATTAGATATTGGTACCACAAAAATTGTGGCCATGATAGGTCGTAAAAATGAGTATGATAAACTAGAAATACTCGGTATTGGGAAGTCTAAAAGTCTTGGAGTCCACAGAGGTGTTGTGAATAATATTACACAAACGATTCAGTCTATTCAACAAGCTGTTTCTGAATCTGAGGCCGATTCAGGTCTAAAAATTGGTGAGGTTACCGTAGGGATTGCAGGTCAGCACATACGTAGCCTTCAGCATAGTGACTATATTACCAGAGAAAACTCTGAATTAGTAATTAATGAAGAAGATATTGATCGTCTGATTAATCAGGTTCATAAGCTCGTAATGTTGCCAGGAGAAGAAATTATCCATGTCTTACCTCAGGATTATAAAGTAGATGGACAGGCTGAAATTAAAGAACCTATTGGCATGTATGGCGAACGTCTTGAAGCCAATTTCCATGTCGTTGTTGGTCAGGTATCTTCGATTAGAAATATTGGAAGATGTGTGCAAACAGCAGGCTTGAACTTAGAGGGCATCACTCTTGAGCCTTTGGCTTCGGCAAATGCTGTACTAAGCCAAGAAGAAAAAGAAGCTGGAGTTGCTTTGATAGATATCGGAGGTGGCACTACAGATTTAGCTGTTTTTAAAGATGGAATCATCAGACATACAGCTGTCATTCCATTTGGAGGAAATGTGATTACTGAAGATATCAAAGAGGGTTGCTCGATTATAGAAAAGCAAGCTGAATTATTGAAAATCAAATTTGGATCTGCCTGGCCAGGAGAAAACAAAGACAATGAGATTGTTTCAATCCCAGGTTTAAGAGGGCGTGATCCTAAAGAAATTACACTCAAAAACTTATCAAAAATAATACATGCTAGAGTAGTTGAAATTATAGAGCAGGTGTATGTTGAAATTAAAAATTATGGCCACGAAGAGCAAAAGAAAAAATTAATTGCCGGCATCGTATTAACAGGAGGTGGTAGTCAGTTAAAGCACTTAAAGCAGTTGGTCGAATACATCACAGGAATGGATACGAGAGTTGGCTATCCAAATGAGCATTTAGCAGGGGACAGTGACAGCGATATTACAAGTCCAATGTATGCCACCGCAGTAGGATTAGTGATGGATAGCTTGATGCGACAAGAAAAAATATTGACAGAAATGCCTGAAAAGAATGATAGTGAAGTGGACAAAGAGGTCACTCCAACTCCAGAAGCCCCAAGAGATAATTCTAGAGGGTTTTTAGATAAACTAACAGAAAGAGTTAAAGACTTTTTGGATAACGCAGAATAAAATAATAACCAGTAAAATTAAGTATATGAGCAGCAGTAATGATTTTGGAATCACATTCGACTTGCCAAAGAACCAATCTAACGTCATAAAAGTTATTGGCGTTGGTGGGGGAGGAAGTAATGCTATTAACCACATGTTTAAACAGGGAATCAAGGGGGTCGATTTTGTGATCTGTAACACCGATTCACAGGCTTTAAATAATAGTGGAGTTCCCAATAAAATTCAACTTGGAGTCAATCTTACTGAAGGTTTAGGAGCTGGAGCAAATCCTGAAATTGGAGAGCAATCTGCAGTCGAAAGCTTAGAAGATATTCGAACCATGTTAACGTCTAACACCAAAATGGTATTCATCACCGCTGGTATGGGAGGTGGAACAGGGACTGGTGCTGCCCCAATCATAGCTAAAATGGCTAAGGAAATGGATATTCTTACGGTAGGAATCGTTACAATGCCCTTTGAGTTTGAAGGGAAAATCAGAAATTCACAAGCCCACCAAGGTATTGAGAAGTTTCGTAAAACGGTTGATTCATTAGTGATTATAAACAACAATAAGCTTAGAGAAGTTTATGGTAATTTAGGGTTTAAAGCTGGTTTCTCTAAAGCCGATGAAGTTCTTTCTACTGCTGCACGCGGAATTGCAGAAGTTATTACGCATCACTACATGCAAAACATTGATTTACGGGACGCTAAAACAGTACTGAGTAATAGCGGAACTGCGATTATGGGTTCTTCAACTTCTTCAGGCCAAAACAGAGCACAAGAGGCCATTACAACAG
>Ga0257110_1001559_pt1 | contig 10784 bp, 9 predicted proteins | sample LP_taG_7_FD_190184 | JGI IMG/M metagenome (GOLD analysis project Ga0257110, IMG submission 190184) | Marine microbial communities from Northeast Subartic Pacific Ocean, Canada - LP_J_2015_P26_10m | ecosystem: Environmental > Aquatic > Marine > Oceanic | place: Canada: Northeast Subartic Pacific... | reverse complement strand
ATCGAATTTGGTATTACATACTAACTGCTACAAGTATTATTGTATTATTTATCTTTCTCTTTACAAGTGTTTTAAGAAGCGCCTGGTACCCTACTTTTTTTAAAATAGCTCGGATTTGGGCTTATATTGTCTTAATTGGTATGGGGTTTAAGCCTGTAATTAAAAGAGAATTTGAGCTAAAAAAAGGGATTAGCCACATGATTGTCGCAAATCATACTTCAATGATTGACATTATGTTAATGCTTTACATTACTAAATATCCAATTGTATTTGTTGGTAAAAAAGAACTGAGTAAAATCCCTTTATTTGGATTTATTTATAAGCGTACATGTATTCTTGTTGACAGAAATGACTCAAAAAGTAGAAGAAATGTATACAAAAGCGCACAACAAAAAATTAACCAGGGTTATAGTATTTGCATATTCCCTGAAGGAGGAGTCCCCTTCGATGAGAGTATTGTTTTGGACACCTTCAAAGATGGCGCTTTTAGATTAGCAATAGAGCACCATCTTCCAATCGTTCCAATGACATTTCACGACAATAAAAAAAGGTTTTCATATACTTTTTTTAGTGGAGGGCCAGGTAAAATTAGAGCATTGATACATGCACCTTTATTGACAACTATTTATTCTTTAGAAATGAAAAGTGAATTAAAAGCTAAGACGCATGCTATTATTTTAAATGAATTGGAAAATCCTTCTCTATAAAAAAAACCATCTTATGGCGAAAGATGGTTTTTCTTAAATGGTTCGCTGTTTGCAAACCCAAACAAACTTAACCTAAACTAAAACTTAAAACTCAAACCACTGTAAACACCTATATAATAGGGTTGAAAATCAACAGAAGAATCTGTATATGGATTAAGTTGGTACTTGAACATAGGTTCGATAATAAACATTAACTTTTTTGAAAAACTATAATTCAAACCCAGTCCGATGTTAGTTGTAAAGCTTAGAGATGATAAATTACTAGCCTCACCAAGGACTTCATTAAAATCACCCGCTTCTACAGATATTTCATTATTACCTAGTATTAAGGTACTAAATCCACCTATAAGGTTGATTCCAAATTTTTTATTTATGATTGCATAATTTAATTCTAAAGGCATTTCGTAATAACTTATATCTTGATTTAGATACGTTTCTCCATTTGTTGATTTTGGGGTAATATTTCCAAATGGATTGCCTGAATCTTGAGTTGCCAGTGCTCCTTTGTCTACAACAATTGTGACATTATTTCTTTCGTAATAATCGATACCAGTTGTTGAAGCTGCACTAAGGGGGCCGGTTCCTAGCTCTAAACCAGTTGTTGAATAACTTAAATTAACATTGCTAACTCCGGAGCGAATACTAAATCTTCTGTTTAAATTATAACTTACTTTGATCCCGTAGGCAATGTTTAGATCGCCATTTTTACTATTATCAGAAAACATAGGGTCTATTGAAGACCCTTCACTTAGTGTATTGTAATAAACTGGTGCTACATTAGGAGTTAGTTCCCAACGATGATCTGGCGAATCATCTGCTACAATAACTGTTGATTCATCTGAAACTTCGTTAATCGCATCAAAAATTGATTTTTTATTTTTAATGATGTCCTGCTCAGCATTTTCTCTTATAAGGTCCTCTTCTTTGCTATGTTTAGGTTTATTGATTGCAGTTGCAGAAATTGTTCCGGCACTAATTTCTTTATCTTTAATATCTTTATTTAGGGTGGTATTTGTAGTTGGTTTTGATTGAGTGCTTATTTCTGAACCAGCTATTTTGTTGTTCATGCCTTTTAGATTATTTTGAGGTATTCCTTCTTTTTTTGAATTTTTATTATTAGAAATAACTATTTTTGAGCTAGCAGCACCTTTTAAAGGTGGCTTATTTGTTGACTCAGTATAATCATCTTCTTGGCTGGATGCAGTTTTATTTAAAGGTGATGTAATTTCTATAAGTTTTTCATCTAATAAATCTTTATTTATTTCTAAGTTAGTTTCATAAACAACAGGTGTGTTTGTATGATTAAATGAATCATTTAGTAAAGACTTGCCAATAGTAAAAAACAAAACTAAAAGGGCGGCAATTCCACTAAATTTAACCCAAATTGGAATTACCTTACGCTCATCTTCTTCTTTCAGTTTTGTTCGAATATTTTTCCAAACGTCTGGTGAAGGAACAGCCTCAAAATTTTTAAAGCTATCTTTAAATAAATCGTCTATATTTTTTTTAACTTTCATTGATCCTTCAGATGGATATTTTTTGATTTTACTTTGTAATAATCTTCAATCTTTATTTTTAAAATCCCTCTTGCTCTTGCAAGGTTCGATTTGGAGGTTCCCACTGAAATCCCAACAGAATCAGCTATTTCTTTATGTGAATAATCATCCAAAACATACATGGTAAAAACCAATCGATATCTGTTAGGTAGTTCCTGGACTATTTTTAATAAAAAATCCAAAGGAACTTGATTATCCTCGACTTCAACAACCTCTTCTTCTGCTTCAATTTGTTCTTCATTCGAAAGATGAAATATTTTTTTCTTTCGATATTTTTGAAGCACTGTATTGATGGCTACTCGTTTCATCCAGCCCTCAAAAGAACCCTTACTCTTAAATTGCTCAATACGTTGGAAAATTGTTAAAAAAGCATCCTGTAAATTATCCTCTGCTTCATGATAATTTGGAGAATACTTTAAGCAAACAGCGAAAAGTATACCTGAAAATTTCTTGTATAACTCTTCCTGAGCTTTTAAATCTTGCTTTTTACAATTTAATATGAGCTCTTCTAATGTCAAACGTAGTATCTTAAACTTTTAAAAATGTTGAATTAACTAAATAATAAACAAACAACAACTAAAAGACATCTACAAACGATAGATGCCTAATAAACAAATAGGTTGCGTAAGAAGAAAAAAATACTATTTATTTTCTGCAATTGCTTCTTTTATTTTTTGCTCAAGCTCATCCATTAACTCAGGATTATCTAAAAGTAAAGACTTGACAGCTTCTCTACCTTGGCCTAGTTTCGTGTCATCGTAACTAAACCAGGAGCCGCTCTTTTTAATGATTTCGAAATCAACTCCAAGATCTATGATTTCGCCAACTTTTGAAATTCCTTTTCCATAAACAATGTCAAATTCAACAGTCTTAAAAGGAGGAGCAACTTTATTTTTAACAACTTTGACTCTTGTTTTATTACCCAAAACCTCATTATTTGTATTTTTTATTTGAGTAGATCTTCTTATATCAAGTCTCACAGATGCGTAGAATTTTAGGGCATTCCCCCCTGTTGTCGTTTCTGGATTACCAAACATAACTCCAATCTTTTCTCTCAATTGATTAATAAAGATAACTGTACATTTTGTTTTACTAATAGATCCTGTTAGTTTACGCAAAGCTTGAGACATTAAGCGAGCATGAAGTCCCATTTTAGAATCTCCCATTTCCCCTTCTATTTCACTCTTAGGGGTTAAAGCGGCTACAGAATCAATTACAATAATATCTATAGCTCCGGAACGAATTAAATTATCGGTAATTTCTAATGCTTGCTCACCATTATCGGGTTGCGAAATAATTAAATTTTCAACATCTACTCCTAGATCTTCTGCATAATATCTATCAAAGGCATGTTCAGCATCAATAAAAGCAGCTATTCCCCCTTTTTTTTGAGCCTCAGCAATTGCGTGTAAAGTTAAGGTAGTTTTACCCGACGATTCAGGCCCATATATTTCGACAACTCTCCCTTTTGGATAACCCCCTACCCCTAAAGCGACATCTAAACCTAAAGAACCTGTTGGAATAATCTCCATGTCTTCTACGGCTGCATCTCCCATTTTCATTACAGTTCCCTTACCATATGTTTTATCTAATTTATCTAAAGTTAACTTTAATGCTTTTAATTTTGCGTCTTTTTCGTTGCTCATTAGTCTGTCTTTTTTTATTGAAAATGTTATTATGCTAATGTACTATTTCTTTATTAGCAGTACAAAGGTAAAAATAAGAAAAACAAAAATACCTTAACAAGGTTTGTTTAGAATTAATATCTTTACTCCAAGTATAAAATTTAAACGATTTTATAAAGTTTAATCGACGTCTCTTATGTAATTAAGGGCTTTTATATATAATTATGGGCTGTACAAGTTGTAGTTCTGGGGCTGATGGGCAACCAAAAGGTTGTAAAAACAATGGCACATGTGGATCTGATGGTTGTAACAAGTTGACCGTTTTCGATTGGTTATCTAATATGTCATTACCAGGTGATCAAAAACCATTTATTGGAGTGGAAGTTCGTTTTAAAAACGGAAGAAAACACTTTTACAAAAATTCAGAAAATTTGTCTTTATCAATTGGAGATATTGTTGCTACTGAGGCAATGTCCGGGCATGATATTGGAATTGTTACTCTTACCGGTGAATTGGTAAAAGTACAAATGAAAAAGAAAAGCCATGATAAAACTACTGATGATCTTCCAAAAATATACAGAAAGGCAACTCAAAAAGATATTGATATTTGGCAAACGGTCAGAGCTAAAGAGGCTGAGATTCAAAAAAGATCACGTGAAATCGCTATTCATCTTGGATTAAAAATGAAGATATCTGATATTGAATATCAAGGTGATGGATCTAAAACAACGTTCTACTATACTGCTGAAGAACGAGTAGATTTTAGACAATTAATTAGAGATTTTGCTAGTGCATTTAGTACAAGAGTTGAAATGAAACAAGTTGGCTTTAGGCAAGAAGCTGCTAGGCTAGGAGGTATTGGATCCTGTGGCCGCGAGTTATGCTGTTCCACCTGGTTAACTGATTTTAGATCTGTTAAAACATCTGCCGCTCGTTATCAACAACTTTCTTTAAATCCTCAAAAATTAGCAGGTCAATGCGGAAAACTAAAATGCTGTCTAAATTATGAGCTAGATACCTATCTAGATGCCCTAAAAGATATTCCTAAAAGTGATATTAAATTAATAACTGAAAAGGGAACTGCTATATGTCATAAAACAGATATTTTTAAAAGATTCCTCTGGTACGGTTATGAAAAACAGGGTATGAATTGGCATAAGATTAGTGTTGATTATGCCAATGAGGTTATTGCGCTAAACAAGAAAGGTATTAAAGTTTCAAGCTTGGAAGAGTTTGTTGTAGAGGAGCATATTTCTGAAACAAAAATATTTGAGAATGTTGTTGGTCAAGACAGTCTTACTCGCTTTGATAAACCAAAATCTAAAAATAATAGAAAAAGGAATAATAAAAATAAAGCCAGAAATAAAAATACCCACCGAAATAAAAAAATCAAAAAGAATGTCTAAACTTTTTGCCTTTTTATTTTTTCTAATCCTGATTTTTTCATGCGACTCAAAAACTTTAATTAGTGTGAATAAAGAGTTGTCAGGAGTTTGGAAAAAACAAGAGATTATAACGTTTAATTTACCAGAGTTAGATAGTTTGAAAGGTTATGATTTATTTATAAATCTAAGGAACACCAACGATTATAAATTTAATAATTTACATCTAATTGTTGCGATGAATTTTCCATATGGTAAAATAGTTACAGATACATTGGAGTACAAAATGGCAAAGCCTGACGGAACTTGGTTGGGAAATGGAATAGGTGATGTAAAAGAAAATAAGTTGTGGTATAAAGAAAATGTTACTTTCATAGAAAAAGGAACTTATAAAGTTAGTATATCTCATGCTATGCGCAATAACGGCGAAGTTACAGGCGTTAAAAATCTTGATGGGATTATTGATGTAGGATTTAGTGTTGAGGAAAAAACATTCAAATAATTTATGGCTAAGCGTAAAACAATAAAAAAGAAAAGAAAACCAAAAACTCAATATAGAAATATTAAAATGTTTTGGGGATTTTTTGGTATTGGCCTTTTTGTTATTTTTTTTGTATTTCTTCTGGCTTCTTGGGGATTTTTCGGAAAATTACCAGATGAAACAAGTTTAGAAAATCCCGAAAAAAATCTTGCTACTGAAATCGTCACTATCGACGGTACAACCATAGGAAAATTTTATAAAGAAAATAGAACTCCTGTGAACTTTAAAGAGTTGCCTGAGCATCTTATAAATGCGCTTCTTGCAACTGAAGATGTTCGTTTTTATAATCATTCTGGAATTGATGCAAGAGGAACCTTAAGAGCGATTGCTTTTCTTGGAAATAGAGGGGGAGCTAGTACAATTACACAACAATTAGCAAAATTATTTTTTACTGAAAATGCTTCAAAAAACATAATGGCAAGAATTCTTCAAAAATCTAAAGAGTGGGTGATCGCGATTAGGCTTGAAGAACGCTACACTAAGGAAGAGATTATTACAATGTATTTTAATGAATATGATTTTTTAAATCAAGCGATAGGGATCGAATCTGCTGCTCATATTTATTTTGATAAGGCTCCAAGAGATCTTACCATCTCAGAGTCTGCAATTCTTGTGGGAATGTTTAAAAATTCATCGTTATATAATCCTGTTCGTAATCCAGTAGGGGTAAAAAACAGAAGAAATGTTGTTTTAAGTCAAATGGCAAAATATAAATTTATCTCAGAGAATATTAGAGATTCTATTCAAAATACTGAATTAGAAATCAAATTTACTCCGCAAGGGCATGATAAGGGAATTGCCACCTACTTCAGAGAGTACACTCGAAATTTCATGCATGATTGGAGTAAAAAAAAATTAAAAGCAGATGGCACAGAATACAATATTTATAGTGATGGATTAAAAATCTATACCACAATTGATTCTAAAATGCAAAGATATGCTGAGAGTGCTGTTGACAGCCATATGCAAAATCTTCAAAACGAATTTGACAAACAAAACAGAAACAATGACTTAGCCCCATTTAGAGAAGTCACAAATGAAGAAGTTGATTTTATTCTAAAATCTGCCATGAAAAGAAGTGATCGATGGAGAAAAATGAAAAAGCTTGGAAAATCTGAAAAAGAAATTAAGGCAAGTTTTTATAAAAAAACTAATATGCGGATTTTTGCTTGGAGTGGTGATATAGATACTTTGATGACTCCCGTGGATTCTATCAGGTATCACAAGTCAATTCTTCAAGCCTCATTAATGTCTATGACACCTCAAACAGGCGAAGTAAAAGCTTGGGTAGGGGGAATCAATTATAAATATTTTAAATATGACATGGTTAGAAAAGGAAAACGTCAGATTGGTTCTACTTTTAAACCCTTTGTATATGCAACCGTAATTGATCAAATGCATATGTCACCTTGTGACACCTTACCCAACACTTTGCATACAATTGAAGTTGGAAAATATGGCTTAAATGAGCCTTGGACTCCAAAAAATTCAAGTGACAAATATGGAGGAATGTTAACTTTAAAAGCTGCTTTGGCTCAATCTGTTAACACGGTTACCGCAAGACTTATTGACAGAGTTGGGCCAAAACCTGTACTAGATTTAGTTGGGAAAATGGGAGTTAATACAAAAAATATATTAGAAGTTCCCTCTATTGCATTGGGGACTCCTGATGTCTCTTTATATGAAATGGTAGGGGCATACAGTACATTTGCTAACAAAGGAGTTTATATTAAGCCTTCATTAATTACTAGAATTGAAGATAAAAACGGCACTGTTTTATATCAACATGTTCCAGAAACTAGAGATGTCCTTAGTGAAGAAGCAGCCTATGTCACTATTAGTTTAATGGAAGGTGTTACGCAATCAGGATCTGGTCAACGATTAAGATCAGACTGGGCATCGAACCTTCCCGTTTATAAAGATATTATTACAGGATATCCTTGGAAGTTTACAAATTCTATTGCAGGAAAAACAGGAACAACACAAAATCAGAGTGATGGATGGTTCATGGGGGTTGTTCCAAACTTAGCAACTGGAGTATGGGTAGGAGGCGAAGATCGCTCCACCCATTTTTCTACAATTGCCTATGGCCAAGGAGCTTCCATGGCACTACCCATTTGGGCAAATTACATGATCGATTGCTATAAAAATGAAACTCTGAGAATTTCAAAAGAAGACTTTTCGGTTCCAGAGGTTCTTTCCATCGAGACGGACTGTGAAAAATGGAAAGAAAATCAACAAGTAATAGAAAACGAATATCCAGATGAGTTTTAACTTAAGGCAAACAAAGGTTTTAGTAATTTAAAAAATATGTTAATAACTGCCATTTTATTTGTTTTTTTTGGAATTTTGATAAAATATGGGAAAATGTATTTCCTGATAGCTGGTTACAACACCATGTCAAAAGAAGAAAAAGAAAAATATGATATTGAAGGAATCGCTACTGTTTTCAAAAATGTTATGTTTGGAATGGCTTTCATCATAATATTAGGAGATTTTGTTGGAGACTTAACTGAAAATGATAATTTAGTGAATTATGCTTTTTGGACCGCTATGGCAACTGGAATTCCTTACTTGTTATTACAATCTAACTCAAAAAGATATAAAAAATAAAAGTATAGCTATGATTAATAAAACTGTTCCTAATGTTCAAATAGCTTGTCAAGGTGTAAAAGATGCAATGACATTTATGTTAGGAGGATTTGGTTTAAGCGGAATTCCAGAAAACGCTATTGCAGAACTGGTACGATTAAATGTAAAAGATGTTACTTGCATATCTAATAATGCAGGAGTGGACGAGTTTGGTTTAGGTTTGTTACTCCAAAAAAAACAAATTCGAAAAATGATTTCGTCTTATGTTGGTGAAAATGCGGAGTTTGAGCGGCAAATGCTAAGTGGAGAATTAGACGTTGAATTAATTCCTCAAGGTACTTTGGCTCAACGTTGTAGAGCTGCCCAAAGTGGAATTCCTGCTTTTTATACTCCCGCAGGCTATGGTACCGAAGTCGCACAGGACAAAGAAAGCAGAGTGTTTAATGGAAAAATGCACCTGTTAGAACACGCTTTTAACGCTGATTTCGCATTTGTAAAAGCTTGGAAAGGGGACGCTGCTGGTAATTTAATTTTTAAAGGCAGTGCGCGTAACTTTAACCCAAATATGTGTGGGGCCGCAAAAATTACAGTTGCTGAAGTGGAAGAGTTGGTTCCTGTTGGATCTCTTGATCCTAACCAAATTCATATCCCTGGAATTTTTATCCAAAGAATATTTCAAGGAAATAACTATGAAAAACGTATTGAACAATTAACGGTAAGAAAGCGGAATTAATGGCATTAAGTAAAGAACAAATAGCTCAAAGAATAGCAAAGGAGGTTAAGGACGGTTACTACGTAAATTTAGGAATAGGCATTCCGACTTTAGTGGCAAATTTTGTGAGAAAAGATATCGAAGTAGATTTTCAAAGCGAAAATGGTGTATTGGGAATGGGGCCTTTCCCTTTTGAAGGTGATGAAGACCCAGATTTAATTAATGCAGGTAAACAAACTATCACGACATTGCCTGGAGCTTCTTTTTTTGATTCAGCTATGAGTTTTTCAATGATTAGAGGGCAACATGTTGACTTAACGATTCTTGGTGCGATGGAAGTATCTCAAAATGGCGATATCGCTAATTGGAAAATTCCCGGAAAAATGGTAAAAGGAATGGGAGGAGCTATGGACTTAGTTGCTTCTGCAGAAAATATTATTGTAGCTATGATGCATACAAACAGAGCTGGCGATTCTAAATTATTAAAAAAATGTAGCTTGCCCTTGACAGGTGTTAACTGTGTAAAAAAAATAGTAAGCAATCTTGCAGTGCTTGAAATTGTTAATAATTCCTTTCATCTTTTAGAGAGAGCACCTGGTGTGAGTATCGAAGAAATTAAAGAAGCTACAGAAGGGAACCTCATCATTGAAGGAGATATTCCAGAAATAAAGTTTTAAAAAAATAGATATGAGAAATATTACCTTAAGTATAATATTTATGATCATAGGTATTATAAATGGTATTAGTCAAGATACGTTTTCAATAGTAGCCATGGATCCAATTACAGGAGAGATCGGTAGTGCTGGAGCTTCTTGTGTTGACTTAGATGCTAACAATCTTCCAACAGATGATTTTTTAGGAGAATTATTTCCTGGTCTTGGGGCTATAAACACACAAGCATATTATATCCCTGCAAATCAAGCAAACGCAAGGGCGAGAATGAACGAAGGATATACGCCAAGTGAAATAATTGAATGGTTAATTAATAACGATGTTCAAAATCAACCTCAATTTAGGCAGTATGGAATTGTTGGTAAAGTTGGAGAGAATATTGAAACAGCCGCTTATACAGGTATTGCTACTGATGACTATAAAAATGACATTACAGGACCAAATTATTCTATTCAAGGAAATATTTTATTAGGAGAAGAAGTATTGAATGGTATGGAAGCTGGGTTTTTAAATACCGAAGGTGATCTTGCGTGTAAATTAATGGGGGCATTACAAGGCGCTAATATTGTTGGTGCTGATTTTCGTTGTACAAATAATGGAACTTCATCTTTGTTTGCTTTTGTAAAAGTTGCACAACCTTCAGATATATTTGGAGATCCTTCTTTTTTATTATCTGTTAGAACCGGAAGTAATGATCAAATAGAGCCGATTACAGAATTACAGATTTTGTTTGACGAAAGTAGTGATTGTGAGTCTCTTGGTTTAACTGAGTTTGATAATGACTTCCCTTTTTCTGTTTATCCTAATCCATCAAATGATTTTGTTTCTTTAAAAGCATTAAATAATTCAGAAACGTATAACCTAACGATAATATCTATAACAGGTGCTGTTGTGTACACCTCCGATTTTATTTCAAATACAGTTATTGATGTTTCAGGAATATCTAAAGGTATTTATTTTATAAATATTAGTAATAAGATTGCTTCCTATACCTCTA
>Ga0257110_1001557_pt1 | contig 10804 bp, 11 predicted proteins | sample LP_taG_7_FD_190184 | JGI IMG/M metagenome (GOLD analysis project Ga0257110, IMG submission 190184) | Marine microbial communities from Northeast Subartic Pacific Ocean, Canada - LP_J_2015_P26_10m | ecosystem: Environmental > Aquatic > Marine > Oceanic | place: Canada: Northeast Subartic Pacific... | reverse complement strand
TCGAAGAGGGAGACAGCATCACGGTCGATGCCGATCAACTCTCGCTTCAACTCAACGTTGACGAGCCGGAGTTGGCCAAACGACGGGCGGCATGGTCCAAACCAAAACCTCGTTACACCACTGGTATTTTGGGAAAATATGCCCGACTGGTCTCCACGTCCAGCAAAGGTGCTGTGACCGATCAACCTGATTAATTAGCGGGCTGCAAAAGGGAATGCAACCGTCGACCTAAGGCTTCTAGCGGTCCTGCGTCCTGAGGCGCAGAGAGTCGCTGGCCACTTTCTCCATGCATCCAAACGGGATGGCGGCCCTGCCAAAGCATCGGCCGCTCTGGCTGATCCCACCAACTCAGCATCAAGTTGATGTCGTTGCCGCTGCGATAAATCTCCAGCTCCAAGTCCCGTTCAGGGCAGCGTTCGCCCTGGGGATCGCGGCATTCGATCCGCACATTCAAATCATCCAAAACAGCGGGAGCTGAAGGGTCGATGGGCACAACCGCATGGATCCAGGGCTTGAGACAGACATCTGCCGACTTCGCGATCAGCTTTAAAAGATCCATGGCGTTATGGCAACGCTCGAATCGATCGAATTAAAAGTCGAATGTCCCCTGGCCTGAAACCAGGATTGAGAGCCCCGGCATCTCCAAACTTGGAGTGAAGCACCTGGAGGCGGGTAATACCGCTGGTATCGAACTTCAGCGGCAGCCCCACTGGCTTGGCGCGAATGGTGGGATGCAAATCAGAAAACGGGATCGTGAGACGGGTTGTTCCTTTCGGTTCTGTTGGCACATCGATAACCCAGCGCACGCCTCCAGGAATCAATTCGGTGAGTCCCATGGCGCCATCTCTGCAACCCAGAGCGATTTTGAGAGTCCGACCTTCGCCGTCCACATCGATCTGAAGAGCAGAAAACGGAGAAAGATCGAGGGGAGGTTGCAAACGCGGTGATCGGCAACTCACGAATCCACCTCCAGCCTCGACGAGCTGTCCTTCAAGCAGAAGGCCATCCTCTGTAGCTCGACAACCGGCACGGGAATTTCCTCCCATGATGGTGTCGTTCAAACTTGCCCATTCAGCGAAGTCGCTGCCTTGGAATAGAACGTGGTCAGAGGCCGGCGGTTGCATCCTGATCAGCAATGATCAGCACATCATTAGCAGGTTGAACCAGTCGAGCGGGAGTGCGTTGCGAAGATTCTTTTGGATCCAGAAGACGTTTCAAGGCCTCTTGTTTGTTGGCACCACTCACTAGAAAGATCACCTGACGGGCAGCGCTGAGCACAGGTGCTGTGAGAGTGATGCGGTCAAGGCCTTTGCCACGGCCAACGGTTGCCCACTGGTCGATCACCCCAGGGGCTTCCGTGCCTGGGAAGAGAGAAGCCGTATGGCCATCGTCGCCAAGGCCCAACAACATCACATCAAAAATGGGCGGTCGGGACGGACAAAGCCGTGACACCAAATCAGCCATCGCCATGGCACTGGCCTCCGCATTCGCCAGCTCCACAGTGGGGACCGGATGAAAGGCCGCACCAGAGGCAGGGCCTGCAGCCAGCAATGTTCTCCGCAACATGAGGGCATTGCTTGAGTCATCATCGGCTGAAACCCAACGTTCATCCCCAAGGACGACGTCAACCCTGTGCCAAGGCAGATGTTCTTGCCCGAGCAGGGCATATGCCTTGCTCGGAGTTGATCCACCAGAGAGAGCGATCTGACAGCGATCGCGTTGATCGAGAGTCAACGCAATCTGAGCAGCGATGGCCTGACAAGCCTGTCGAGCAAGATCCTGGGAATCACTGGCTCGAATAACGCGGTAATTCGTCATCGATGAACCGCTCAATCCAGCCACTCGGTGTGGAAGCTTCCCTCTTCATCCACCCTCTTGTAAGTGTGGGAGCCAAAGCAATCGCGCATGGCTTGAACAAGGTTTTGGGGCAAACGGCCTGTGCGGTAGCTGTTGATGTAGTCAAGAGTGCTGCTGAAACAGGGCACGGGAATACCTGCTTCAGCAGCTCCGGCCACCACCTGGGCCAAGCCCGGCAAACGACGGTTGACCTGCTCAGCAAACCAGGGATCGACCATCAAATTTTCAAGCTCAGGCTTGGCGCTAAAGGCGTCTTGAATGCGCTTCAACAGTCGCGAGCGAATAATGCAGCCACCTTTCCAAATCTGAGCGATGGACGGCATATCCAAGGCGTAATCAAGGTCGTTGGAGGCAATACGAAGCAGCTCCATACCCTGGGCATAACTGGCCACACAACTGAGAACGACGGCGTCCATCAACGGAGACATTCCATCCTCAGGTTTGCCAAGGTCGAAATCTTTGATCGACGGACCCTTGAGAACCTGCTCCGCATTAACCCGCTGGGGTTTCATCGAACTCATCACCCTGCCATTGAGGGAGGCATAAATCGTGGGAACAGAAGCACCCATCTGCAAAGCAGTCACAACAGTCCAAAGACCTGTGCCCTTTTGTCCGGCCTGATCCATGATCTTTTCAACCAGATCGGCGCCGTCCTTGGGATCTTTGGTGCGCAGACAAACCTCGGTGATTTCCACCAAATACGAAGCCAATTCCTCTGTGGAATTCCACTGACCCAGAACATCGGCCATTTGGTCGCCATTCATCCCTTTGACCCGCTTCATCAGGTCGTAGGCCTCGGCCAAGATCTGCTCAATCCCGTACTCAATCCCGTTGTGAACGGTCTTCACCAGATGACCGGAACCTCCAGGACCGATGTAGGTAACGCAAGGGCCATCTTCCACCTGAGCGGCCATTTTGGTGACAAGACTTTCAATGGCGTCGTAGGACGCTTTGGTACCGCCGGGCATCATGCTTGGACCTTCCAGAGCCCCTTTAGCGCCACCGGAAACACCCATCCCGATGAAGCCAAAGCTCTTGCTTTCCAGCTGCTTTACGCGTCGCTCAGTGTCTTGATAATCGGAGTTGCCTCCATCAATTAATAGATCACCCTCTTCAAGGAAAGGGGACAGCTGATCAACAACGGCATCCACAGCGGGACCCGCTTTGACCATCATCAAAATTCGACGTGGACGTTCGAGCTTTTCTACGAAATCTTGAAGATCAGTAGCTCCTTGAATGTTTTTACCAGCTCCTTGGCCTTTTAAAAAATCCTCGGTTTTGGAGTACGTACGGTTGTATACAACGCTAGAAAAACCATTCCGCTCAGCATTGAGGACGAGATTCTCGCCCATCACACCGAGACCAATTAAACCGAAATGAGATTTGGTCATGCTCTGAGGGCCACCAACGACTGATGCCAGTGTGAGCATCTAGGAGGCGATCCGCCGCATATCCAGGGGGTTGTGTCAGGGATGGAGGATGGTTGTCCAACAGACTCTGATCACATCCAGATGATCAAATCACCGTTCCATCCTGGATGGTGGCGTTCTTCTGAACAACGACAATTCCATTGCGGATGTAGAAGCCGAGGTCTGCACGATCAGCCTCCTCAACATGATCTTTGTTGATGATGGAAACGTTCGAACCAATACGGGTGTTTTTATCGAGGATGGCCCGCTTCACAGTGGTGCCTGGGCCAACACCAACTGGGATACCCCCTTGCTGACGGATGGAATCACGCTCTTCATTTGATTCGAAGAAGTCAGCACCCATTACAAGAGTGTCTTGCAACACCACATCTGTTTCGATACGGCTTCTGACGCCTAGTACGCAATGGTGAATGCTGCAAGATTTGAGAATCGAACCCTCACCAATAATGGAATTGATGATTTGTGCATCCACTAATTTGCTGGGGGGCAAATAACGGGGACGTGTGTAAATCGGGAACTTCTCGTCGTAAAAGCTGAATGGAGGCGTTGGTTGTTGGGTTAAAGCAAGGTTGGCTTCATAGAAAGCACCAATGGTTCCGATATCTTCCCAATAATCATCAAAGACATAACTCTGAAGCTTGTCTCCACGCTTCAACGCCTCGGGAATGACTTCTTTGCCAAAGTCTTTGTGGTTGGGGTGCTTGTCGAGCAGATCAAACAGCGTGTCGCGGCTGAAAACATAAATCCCCATTGAAGCCAAATAGGGTCGCTCCTGAGCAGATTCGGGCGTTAAACCAAATCGCGATGTATCCACCGCCATTTCACGAAGGGAGTCCCCTTTGGGCTTCTCGCGAAACTCTTGAATATTTCCATCACCATCGGTTCGCATCAATCCGAACGACTCAGCCTGCTTCGCATCAACCGGTAGAGCGGCAACGGTGAGGTTGGCACCAGTACGTCTGTGATGCTCAAGGAATAAGCTGTAATCCATGCGGTACAGCTGATCACCCGAAAGAATCAGATATTCATCAACATCCCATTCCTGAAAAAGCCATTGATACTTCCTGACAGCATCAGCAGTTCCCTCGAACCACGAGGGACTATCAGGGGTTTGTTGTGCTGCAAGGACTTCAACAAATCCACCTCCAAAAGAATTGGAAAGATTAAATGTTTGGCTTAAATGACGGTTCAGCGATGCGCTGTTGAACTGCGTCATCACATACATCTTGTGTATGTCGGAGTTAATGCAGTTGCTAATAGGAATATCGATCAATCGATATTTGCCTGCCAAGGGCACTGCAGGCTTCGCCCGCATCTTCGTAAGGGGATAGAGACGGGTACCAGCACCGCCGCCAAGAATAATCGCCAGAACTCTCTTCATGCCGCTACCCAAATCGGCGTTGCCGGAAGAACTTACCGGAGATTTCGACCGGAAAACCACCCTTGGGCATGAATCGGACGAGATTGCTGGGAATCATCCCTGGACAGGTCGACTGCAGCGTCATGAAGGGTCGAGATCAAACAGTCTCTCAACAGTGCGAAGCGCCTGTTGACGTTCGCTACGGGCTTGTGAGGCTCTTAGTTGTGTGACAGGGGTGTGCAGGATTTTATTGATGATGCCCTTGCTTAGAGCCTCGACAACCTTGCGCTCACGAGCCGAGAAATCAGGCCCCATGCGACTCAGAGCTTTTTGGAGTTCCTCGGTTCGAATCGTTTCCATCGACGATCGCAATTGATTGATTGTGGGAACCGCCTCAAGGCTGTCCCACCAGTCCAAGAATTGCTGAGCTTCATCGTGAAGAAGATGTTCAGCCTCGCGAGCAATGGCCTGGCGTGCTTCCTGATTACGCGCAACAACTTCTTCAAGATCATCAACGTCGTGCGATTCCACACCGTCAACAGTGGCGGCATCGGCCGCAACATTCCGGGGGACTCCGATATCGATTAAGCGAAGTTGGCTGCGCCGATTGAGGGGTTTTAAACGCGACGCATCAATGATCGGATCGTCTGCTGCCGTACTGGTAAAGACAAGAGAACAGGTACTGAGAGACATATCAAGATCAGTCAGTGGCCTGCATTGAACAGACAGATCTGGAAAATCTTTGGCTAGTCGTTCAGCGGTTTCAATGGTTCTATTCACAAGAACCACATGTGAAGCACCCTTGGATTGCAAGTGCTGCAGGAGGAGTCGACTCATTCGACCAGCGCCTACAACGGCAATCTGCTCACTTTCAAGGGTGACTAGATCGTCCACACCACGAGCCTGACCCAACTTGAGTTGAGCAAGTTCAACGGCTGCAGAACTAATCGATACGGCACCAGTGCCTAAATTCGTTTCACTTCGAACTTTTTTTCCCGTGGTCACCGCTTGTGTGAGCAAGCGATTCAAAATGGGCCCTAGGGATTTGTGTTCCTGCCCGAGGCGCATCATTTTCTTGACTTGGGAAAGGATCTGACCTTCCCCCAGTACAAGGCTGTCTAAACCTGCAGCAACACGTAGTAGATGATCAACTGCATCCTGATGATGAAAATTGAACAAATGTGGGGACAATTCTCCAGTACCGAGACCAGAGTGATTGCTTAAAAACTCATTGACGGCACCCACACCTAATTCGGGGTGGCGTACCAAGGTGTAAATCTCAAGCCGATTGCAGGTGCTGAGGATTGAAGCCTCAAGCACCTGATCGTTTCCCCGCAGGGTTTGAAGAGACATTTCCATGCTCTGCTCAGGGATACTGAGCCGTTCCCGAATTTCCACCGGGGCCGTGCGATGACTGAGGCCGACGACGGCAATATGCATGGAAATGTTCCTCTCAACCGTGTAGGGCGACTAGTTCAAAGCGATGCTTTGAGCTCCATCCTTCATGTGGATGGTGGTGGTGAAACTGCAGGTGTTGTTCATGTTGCTGATGATCAAGCTGCTGGTGCGGGTGCAATCAGTTTCGAACTTGACGCCGTTGAACAAAAGTCCATCAGTAATGCCGCTTCCTGCAAAAACAACATGTTCGCCGCAAGCGAGTTCCGAGGCTTCGTACACCTTATCTGGATCGGTGATGCCCATCTCGGCAAGACGCTGCAAGTTGCCTTCCTTCGTCATGTCCGCCCACTCAGACGTCTGAGCAATGGCAGGGTCATAGACCAGCTGTCCCTGGAAGTGACCACCCAAAGCGCGCATGGCAGCGGCGGAGATCACACCCTCAGGAGCAGCGCCAATACCCATCAAACAATGAGTGCCAGTACCAGCAAAACCACAGGCAATGGCGGCTTGCACATCGCCATCGGAGATCGGTTGAATGCGAGCACCGGTGGCACGAATTTCAGTGATCAAGTCCTTGTGACGAGCACGATCCATCACAACGATGGTGAGTTCATCAGGCGCAAGACCTAAACACTCACTAAGAATTTTGATGTTTTCGGTCGCCGACTTACGAATATCAACTTTGCCTTTTGCCGCTGGAGGTGCTGCCAGCTTCTTCATGTAGAAGTCTGGAGCGTTAAACAAACCACCACGGTCGGAAGCAGCTAGGACAGCCATTGATCCACGTTGGCTGTAAGCACAAAGGTTGGTGCCTTCGCAGGGATCCACAGCAAAGTCGACACCGGGACCTGTGCCGGTACCAACTTCTTCACCGATGTAAAGCATCGGGGCCTCGTCACGCTCGCCCTCGCCGATGACGATCTTGCCTTGCATTTGGATTTTGTTCATGCGCTTGCGCATGGCATCCACAGCCAGTGCATCAGCCTCGTCTTTCAGGCCTTTGCCGGAGAGCGTGGCGGAAGCGATGGCGGCCTGCTCGACGATCTCGAGAATTTCCTGAATAAGAGACTGATCCACGGGACTCCGGATAATGGGGTAAATCGAACTAGCGAGACGAGCAGACAGAGCAATTTGCCCATGCCGCAGTCGATCTCGGCTTAGAAGCGCGGCTCACTGTATCAGCGGTACGCAAGTCTCCTGAGGGGGGCGGAGCTTCTATAAAATTTCGCCAGTTTTATCACTTAAAATGGCGACGACACACAGACCGATCCAAATCATTCCATCGGTTCTTCCAGCGGATTGGGCCGCCATGGGTCAATGTGTCAAAGACCTCGAAAATGCAGGAGTTGACCGTATCCAGTTCGACGTAATGGATGGCAACTTTGTACCAAATCTCACCTTCGGACCAGAACTGATAAAGGCATGCAGAAAATATTGCAATGTCGCCTTTGAAACACAATTAATGGTGAGTCAGTACAACTGCGAAACAATGCTTGGAGATTATGTAGAAGCAACAAAAGGCCCCAATGGAGAGCCTGGTGTGGTGATAGCCCATGTTGAAGCGAATACACATCTACATCGGGTTCTTGGCCAAATCAGAGAGATGGGTGGCAGCCCATCTGTAGCCATGAACCCCCACACACCAGTGGAAATGATCAAAAATATATTAGATATGGTTGATCATGTATTGGTCATGACAGTCAATCCCGGATTTGGCGGTCAGGCATACATACCTACAATGCTTGAAAAAATAAGTGAATTAAGAAAAACAATTGTTGAGCGCAATCTGGATATAGATATAGAGGTAGATGGCGGAATTAAAGCAAATTGGACAATATCCCAATGTTGTGCCGCCGGAGCAAACTGTTTCATTGCGGGTAGTGGAATGTTTGCTTATCCAACCCTGAAGGAAGGTTGCGATGATTTACGGAAGGTTGCACAAGAAGCGCAGGCAGGACAGGTGCTGAAAACGCCTGCATAAACTTGTAATCGATGTTACATTGCAGCGTATTAAAAGTACCGCTGCAATGCCCACCAAAAGCCTTGTCGTTTCACCATCAATTCTTTCAGCCGACTTCACTCAACTGGGAGCTGATGTGGAGGCTGTTGACAAGGCGGGCGCGGATTGGATTCATGTGGACGTCATGGACGGACGCTTTGTACCCAACATCACCATTGGGCCAATGATCGTGGAGGCACTGAGACCTGTCACGAAAAAGCCCTTGGACGTGCACCTGATGATTGTGGAACCTGAAAAATACGTACCAGATTTTGCAAAGGCAGGGGCAGATATCATTTCAGTTCAAGTCGAAGCATGTCCGCATTTACATCGCAATCTGGGGCAAATCAAAGATCTAGGAAAAATGGCAGGTGCCGTTTTAAATCCAGGAACATCGCTGGACACCCTCGAATATTGCCTGGAACTTTGTGATCTTGTGCTGATCATGAGCGTGAATCCAGGCTTTGGAGGACAGAGCTTTATCGATAATCAAGTCCAAAAAATTAAAGATCTCCGCAAAATCTGCGACGAACGTGGACTCGATCCATGGATCGAAGTGGATGGGGGGATTAAAGCAAACAACGCCTGGAAAGTGATTGAGGCTGGTGCAAATGCAATCGTTTCAGGATCAGGCATCTTCAATCAGCCAAACTATGCTGAAGCCATTGAAGGGATACGGAACAGCAAAAAATAAACGTTAATCAAGGAAAACTTGAAACCACAAGAAATCCTGCCAATCATCGGGCAGGATTCTTATTATTAATGAACAGCAAATAAAGGAGTCTAAAGTATACAACAACAAAATAATAGGAATAAATAAAAGGTGTCAGGCAACTTGTAGCAGAATCCAAAAGACAAAAATTACAATCTTCATCATGCCTTCGATTCCTGTAAGACGAGCATGGGGGTAACTAAGTAAGAGCGTCAAAGCCAAAAGAACCATCTCAAAGGGTTCAAGACCTAGGATTACATCAGTATGAGTAATCTCACCAAGGATCAAAACTGCTGGGACCGTGAGGCTAACGGTAGCCACAACAGACCCATACAATGTATTAATGGAACGCTGAACTTCACCAAGCGAAGCAGCCTTTAGGGCATTTAATGCTTCCGGCGCAAGAATCAAACCAGCAACGAGGACGCCAGCAAGAGAAGAAGGAAGACCAAGGTCGGTAATGCCTGTTTCGATGAGTTGTCCCATTGACTCAGCAATAAGACAGACGAGCAAAAGACCAACACCTAAAAGAATGGCAGCCTGCCACAGGGGTAAACGAGAGACAGAACTCTCCTCTAATGAATCAGAACTACCAGCAATAAGGGGAACACGCTCCGCATAAAGAGAACGATAACGACCCATTTGAGCGGTTAAAAAGACAACATAAACACCAAGGGCAACAAATATAAGGACGATATTTACAGGTGTACTAAAGTTTGCCTCAGACGTTGAACGACTGAAATTAGGGATTACTAAAGCAAGAACGCACATTGTACTGATCAAGTCGAAGTACGTTAAAGCACCTAACTGATTTGGAGCCGCTAACTGGGTCGTATCTAAAACACCACTGGTAAATAAATTGCGACGTTTTAGAGCTGAAATAACATTCGCTATCCCTGTAACACCAGTTAGTGCAATCATGACCACGGAAAACATCGAGTCGCGAGCAAGTGTGGGATTGCTTTCGCCCGTGAGCATTGTGCTGGCAACCAATGAAAGCTCGATGGTCATGACAGCTGCGGTCAATACCAAAGTTCCATAGGGCTGACCAATAAGCTCAGCGACACGATCGGCGTGTCCTACAACGCTGGCAGAAAGAACAAGAACTATTCCGCTGAGGAACGCTAAACCAACAAGAACAATTGCGGTAGGTTGAACCAGAAGCCAATCCAAGACTCCTGAAAACTCAATAGAGATTAAGGTAAAGAGACCAACAAGGAGTGGTAATAGAAGTCGTGCCAAAAAACCTAAATTTGTACGGGACGAGGCTATGGCCATAGAACAATTAACTAGTTGGACTCAGAAAGCTGTCTCATCAGAATACAGAAGCATTGGATGTGATAGACAGATCAACAAAAAAGGCCACGGCTGAAAAATGAAAGATGCATACTCGAAATTTGAAGCAATAAGAAAAAAGGATTCATAGGAAGAATCGTCTTAATTACAGAAGGTAAACATGTGTCGTTATATTGAGGCGTAAAAGGCTATTGTTGTAGAAATAGTAATTCAATGGAAATAATTATAATACTGCCTGCAGTAATACTTTTAATCATTGGATGCTTTGGGATACTTAATTCTCGCACATTAATAAACTCTCTTTTCTCATTAGACGTTATCGATACGGCCACAATAAGCATCTTTGTATTAATCGCAGCGACATCAGGTTCACAAACACCGATCTTATCCTCTGCGCCTAGGTACGCAAACTATTCAGACCCTTATCCGCAGGCCATCATACTAACTGCAATCGTAATAGGCTTCGCAACTCAAGCCCTACTATGCACAATTGCGCTACGCCTTAGTCGATCAACGCCACTACTTAAATACGAGGACCTGGAAAAATGATCGATTCACCTATTTTCTTTGCGGCACTAACATACATACCAGCTACATTAGGCTTTTTGGGATGTATAAAACCTAAGAGTATATTCCCTATAGCAATACTAACTCTTTTAGGTATAGCAGGAATTTCATTAGTAGCACTTCAAACAGGGTTTGAGATAAGCTACAAATTAATGTGGACGGGAGGGATTGAATTTACATTCGAT
>Ga0257110_1001556_pt1 | contig 10805 bp, 31 predicted proteins | sample LP_taG_7_FD_190184 | JGI IMG/M metagenome (GOLD analysis project Ga0257110, IMG submission 190184) | Marine microbial communities from Northeast Subartic Pacific Ocean, Canada - LP_J_2015_P26_10m | ecosystem: Environmental > Aquatic > Marine > Oceanic | place: Canada: Northeast Subartic Pacific... | reverse complement strand
TTTTTAATCTCTTATTACTTCTCTATCTACTATAGCCTCATAGAGTACTTCTAAGAGACAGCCGTCATCTAAATGCTCTGAGTTATCTACTATGTGCTCTAAGTCTCTTAAAGCGTGCATATAGCCCCTCAGGTAGTCTTCACGTTCCTTTTCCATCTCTCTGTTGTTATATAGTGTATCTAGTGTAGTCATATTATTGGTATATATAGGTTAGTGTTCTTAATAGTATCATTGACTCGTTCTTAGCTCTCACAAGCATACATACTTCGTCTCTGTCTAAGCTGTTTGCTATCTGTTCGTCTATTTGGTCAATTACGATTTCTAATGTTTTAATAGTGTTCATAGTTTAGGTTTTTTAGTTATCTTCTATATAAAACTCAGTGTCATATAAAGATTTTATTTCTTTACTCGTTAGCTCTTTTAAGTAGGGCATATCATAGCCTCTACTATTCCAAAGTCTGTATTCTAGTTTATCCGTATTCATAGTTTAGGTTTTTAAGGGGGCGTTAACCCCCGTTAGTTATTATTTGTTTAAAGCATTAATATACTTTATTACTTTTCTGTTCTTTCTAGCAATGTATGCAAGGAAGGTTCTGTTCTTATTCCTATATTGCCCAATTTGCTCTGTAGCTTTTAGCTCAACTAAATTGTCCTGAGCCTCAGAAATCTTGGAGTCTAGGTCTAATAAAAACTGATTGTACTCAGTATCTAAGTCTCTTCCCTCGAATTTGAAATGATGTACTTTAGCAAGTATAGAGCTTGCGCTGTATTCGTCTTGCTCTATATTACCATCCCACATAATCTCAACGTGAGCTGTTCCGCTTGCATCCCATCCGTTGTTCTTATCTGAAACAGATAATAAGGTAACTACCTTTGAGCCTTCAGAGAGTAACACTGAAGTATATTTTTTAAATGTAGCTAATTGAGTTTCTGTAATTTTCATAATATATGTTTTTGATTGAGGTACAAAGATACAACTAATTAAACGTATCTACCAAACTTTTTTTAATCTTTTTTTAAATTATTTTGAAGATAATCTTCCGTCGATTGCTATTTGCCCTGTCACTACATTCTCAGTCATTAAGAATTTTGCTCCATCTAATAAGTAAGTTCTCATTACTAAGTCTCCTTCTGCTAATATTCCTGTTACTGTTCCTCTGTTGATTAATGTTCCTGCTAATGTCATAATTTTTGTTTTTAGTGTTTGTTATTATTTACACTACAAAGATACAACCTTTTATTAGTTACCACCAAATAAAAATGCAATTATTTTTGATTTATTTTTGATAAAACTTGTTAGCCCCCGTAAACACTGAGAAAAAAATATAAATTATTTTTGCTTTCTTTTGGTATATCTAGCATCTAGTATCCTTTTGCACCTCTGAAGTGTCTTATTAGGAAACCAAGTGAAATGTAATAGGATATGTTCTAGCTGCATAGTGGTATACTTGCTGAGGTCTTTTCTCATTAGATAGCGTTGTCAATATCTTGTATAATATGCCTAAGCTCTGAGCGTTCGAATTTACCTACCCATATCATATTAATGGTTAAGTTGTAGTAGTCCTTCTCTAATGGTGTAATTAATACTTGTACGTCTTTCATAGTTATTTGGTTTTTGCTAAGTGATTATCGTAATAAAATTTATATATCTCACACACTTTCTCGTGCATCAAATGTTGTTTGTAATATTCTGTTCCTAAGTGTTTGGCGTTACCTATCTCTACCACTAATTTAACGTAGAATAGGTTTATAGTCTTAGTACCCTTCTTGTAGGTGTACATACTCTTAGTTGGTACAGCATACACTCTAAGGTGATTGCCTTTTAAAGCCCAACTCATATAGTCAAGACACTCCATTACCTCTGAGACATTCTAGTGGCCTCTATGCGACCGTTTCTGTAATGTTTAACTAATAGTTGTGTATCTAGCTCTACGACCTTATATGGTCTTATAGATAGCTTTACGAGTAATCTGTTATAGAAGTTCATTTGTTTTTAATTTAAGGGTTAATAATTTATTCTCTAGCTTTAATCTCTCTACCTCTTTTCTAAGGGCTAATATAGCCATCTCTTGGTAGTCTAATAATAGTTCTGTTTGTTCGTTCATAACATTTGTTTTTAACAGTTATTTTTTTCTTGTGGCGTTAAGTTATCCCAATTACCAACGAACGTATTAACAGCGTCTTGATAAGTGTCACAATAAAAGAAGTCTCCGTGTCTAGCGTCAAATGCCTTCCAAACTATATTGCTTAGTTCGTCTGTAGACTTGAATACGTTTCTTTTTATTGCTTCGTGTATTTGAAATTGCTTAGTCATAATGTTTATTTTTTGTAAAGATACAACTAATTAAATGTATCTACCAAACAATTATGCAACTATTTTTAAAAAAAATGTAAATTAATTTGTAACTAGCTGAGGTGTAGCTAATTAGTTAAGAAAATATTTTCCACTATTTGGGTTACTTAAGTGGTAACTGATAAAATAACGACACCCGTCCAATAAATGGTTAAAATCGTCAACCGCGACATCTTTGCCATCTTTCCAAGTATAGTTATTAAGCTCTGTAATTAAGTTTCTAGAGCCTTTATGTATGTATAGCTTGTACTCTTGCATAAGAGCAATACCTAAGTTAATACTACCTTGTCCTTTAATACTAGGCTTTATGTTAAGGCCGTAGTTCATTTTAAGCTCGTGTAGTAATCTTGGCTCAGCACTATCTCCTATAGTTAATGTATCCTTACCTTGCTTTAATAACCTAGCAGCTATATCTGAGGTAGTAAGTCCTTGAGCGTATATAATCTCTTTAATGTATATCTCCTTAGATTTCTTATTGATACTAATTAAACAAGCTCCTGTAGGGTCTGCACTAAAACCGAAGTCCATCCCAATACCGTAATAGTCTCCATTAGCATTGAAGTCTTTAACCTCCCAATTGCTGAAAATAACGCCTTCAGCTACACTTCTCCAACCACCGAGAATCTGAGCCTTATACTCTTCAGGTCTCTCTTCTTTCATTCTATTAACGTTAGCTAAGAATGTAGCGTCTAAGTGTTTCTCATTGTCCTTATATGAAGTATGTATATAGGTAGTATCTTCTAGTGTAGTATTTTCTCCACCTTGTAGGTCTCTAGACTCAAAGAAACGCTTATAAATCCAATGTGCTTTAGTAGCAGGATTCATTACCATAATAACTCTATTCTGAGCGTCCTTAGAACGTACTGATAAATCAATCTTATCGAATAATAAAGGGTCAGGCATCTCCTCTGCCTCATCTAGTATCCAAGTAGTAATACCATTAAGAGACTTCAAGGCTGCTGTCTGATTTCCACTACCTGTCTTAAGCCCTCTAAAGTATATCTTATTGCCTGTAACCTTATTAGTGATATCTGTCTTATTAACTAAGAAGTTATCCCCTAGTCCTAACATATCAATCTTCTCTGTCATCTCAGGTATAATAGACGTACTTGCTGAGGTCATTGTATAACGTGTAAAGAGCACATTGTGTCCCTTCTCATAAGTAAGCAATAGTATCATAGTAGATATACTAAAAGACTTACTAGAGCCACGCCCTCCCGTTACTATATAGTATCTAGAGTCGTTAAGGAATAAGGGTTTGTATTTAGGGCTTAATTTTATCATTAATCTTCGTCAAATGAGATTAGACCTTTCAACGTAATGTTGTGGTCTACTTCTCCTGTGGTGTGTATATCAATCTCCTGCTTAGGTAAGCCTGCTCTATACTTTAGAAACAGCTCTATTGCTCTTTGGTCTCCTGACTCAATACGTTCTAGTAGTTTCTGTATTACTACGTCCACGTCTATATTGTCATCTAGGATTTGTCTTATGTTTATTACTTCTCCGTTAGTTGGTCTGCCTGCTCCTTCCCTCTTGCCTCCCGATTTACCTTTTACTCCTGCCATTTGAATTCATTTGATTTCTAGTACTTTACTTAAAAACAGCCTAATAACTAAGACGTTACCACTCCTTTGTTAGTGTAGCGCCTCTTATATATCTTAGTGAAGGTTGCTCGTTTATATAGTACATCATTTCTACATCATTACTAGAGCCATTTCTAGGCGTTCTGCCGCCTATTCTCTTTGTAAAGGTAAGTTTGCTTAGGTCAGCATAAATAAGGCCATCAAAACAGCTCCAAACGATTATCTTATTAAGAGGTTTCTCCATAAGTTTATTATATTTACGTTCTGCTAAGGGTAACGGAAAGGCGTTCTTTATACCTCTATTCCTTCCCTTTACTTCTAAGTACCCAACATCTTTAACGTAGAAATCCACATCGTGAGCTCCTAGCTTTTGATACTCCCAATCGTACTTAGACGCCATAGCCCTCATAGCTTTATTTTCTCTGTCTATGTCTCTTTGTGTTTCAAATCTCATATACCGAATATCTTTAATTTAGCTTCTAAGTCCTTTACTTTAGCCTCTGCTACCTCTAGAGCCTCTTCTGCTTTACGTGCTCTTAAAACAGCGTTATTTCGGCTGTTACGTGCCTCTGAGATTAATCTATTAAACCCGTAGTCTCTAAGCTCTAGGTTATTGATATAAACAAACGTTCTAAGGAATGAGTTATATATACCTAGTAGCTCTTTGTTATCGGGCTTAGCATCTAACCATTTACCTAGCGTGTTAGTTATCTCTGTAGTGTCTGCACACTTCTGTAGGAATTCAATAGTCGGCGGTGTCATCATAGTCTTCTAGTGTTATTCTGCAGTTAAATTGCTTATCTGTATTGTTATAGTCTTTTAGCGCGTCTCTTATACCTATGGCAGCTTCGAAGTCGTTTATCTCGGCTGCCTCTTGTTCTGCTACTAATACTCTGTCTTCGGTTACTCCTAAGCTTAAAGCGTATAGAGCTCCTACGTAATTAAAGTGTCTTACCTCTTTATCTGTCATTATAGTGTCCCCTCTTTGTGGTATTGTGATAAATCTATTAATTCGTCAACGAAAAAAGCTTTGTATATAGCGATTGCTGCCTCTAGCTTATCCTTACCCGATTGTAGTGTTTGCTCTGAGGCTCTAAAGATGCCTATATCTGTAGTGGTCTTGTCTATTACTAACCAATAGAAATCAGGCACGTTATATAGTTGTGTATATAGGTAAGCTTGTAAGTCATAGTCATACTTCTCTATAGTAAATTTAAACTGATTTACGCTACTACCATTCTTTAGAGTAATATCCTTAAGTCCATCGTTAGTTGTCTTAACGTCTGCTACATATTCGCCTTCTTTGAATATATCAGCTTTACCTCTTACAGCTAGTCCATCTACTTCTACTAAGGCAGGTGTTTCTGTCTCTGCTCCCTTCATAAATGATACACAGCTATCGTTCTGTAGGAATGCTGCTGCTATTCTAGAGGCCATATACTTCTCTTTAAGGGTGTAGGTGGTCTCTGCTCCGTTCTGCTCTTTAGCTAGTTTCCATTTAGTAGTATTCTTACTAGATGTATCTACAAAGGTAAATTGTCCGTACTTCTCAGGCTCTAGTATCTCAGTATGTACAAGCTTACCGTCTCTTAGGGCTTGTGTCTCTGTCATACCCTTCTTTTTCATATGAGCAAACCACTTAGGGCTTTTCAATAGCCACTTCATAGTAGAGTAGCTTAATACTCTGTCTAGGTTAAGGTATTTGTAATAGTAGTCATCTCCTACCATATTGTCTAGTGTCTCAGATAGGTCTACTTGCTCTTGATTTAATAATATTACTTTCATAGTTTTATATTGTGGCCCTTCTGCGTCTCCACGCCTTAGACCTATTAATAGTTTTAGTTACTCTCTCTTTTGTCTTTTCGTGTCTAGCCTCTGTCTTCGTTATCATATAAGTCAATGTCTTGAAGGTTAATATCAAAGTCAAAGTCTATGTCTATAAACTTGTCGCAGTTAATAAAATCGTCTTGTGTGTCTATTTGGTTGTAAATGTTTGTAAATGTCATCTTAGTTTTTGTTTAGGTATAATGATAAATTTTGTTCTGCCTGCTCTAATACGTTACAAGCGTCTAGGCTTAGCTTGTCGTTCTCTTCTGTTTGGTTATCGTAGTAATTAGCTGATAGTATTCTAGCGTCTACTTGAGCGATGTTTCTTAATAGTTGTAATGTGATTAATTTGTTCATAGTTATATAGTTTTAGTTATTAATGTTATCGATTTTCAGCTAGCTTAGTCTCTAGCCTATCTAGAGTGTCTAAGTGTTTGATAAAATTCATTAGTGTTATTTTACCATTTTTCCTCAAGTCGTTAAATCGTTCTCTACTCTCATTTATTTCTGTAAGTGTCATAATGTTTGCTTTAGTGTTGTACATAGTTATATAGATGTTAAAAAGTTAAGTTTTTCTTGAATTGGTTTTAAAGATTTGGTAGCCTTTATCACCTCGCAGTTTAATTCTAAGCAAAATCTATTAGTCTTAGGTTGAAACCAAACCCATATATCGTCTCCTAATGAGTTTGTAAATGCTTGTAGTCCGTCTTCTAGTAATTGGTTTTTTGAAAGTTTCATAATGTTTGTTTTTGATTATGGTACAAAGATACAAATGTTTTATTGTTATTACCAAACTTTTTTTAATCTTTTTTTAAATTATTTTCTTATTGGCTGATTACTAGACTCTTGCGTAGTTAAATATTTTGCTATCTGTAGACAGACCACCCTCTTCGTGCATAGCTAATCTCTTAAATTCCTTCTTAGCTCTAATATCTGCCTGTCTCTTATTTTCGTCCCTTCTTAGTATTGCCTTTTCTATATTCACAAAAGACTTTAATTGATTGTCTATAAAGTATTGTATTTTATCTTCAGGTAATCCCTCTAGTAATTCGTTGATAGTATCATCTGAGGTTAACCTAGATAACCTAGCTCTTAGTTCTGTATTCTGCTTTATCAGGTAAGTGTTACGCATCTCATAAGCCTCTAGGAGCGTCTCTGTTGCATCTTCACAACCTTTTACGTCTAAGTTACCTAAGATGTCTTTTACCGCGTTGTAATTGGCTCTAAACACAAAGTCATATTCCACGTCTTGCTCGAACTTCTTTAAAGAGTGCATTACTGTAGCGTGGTCTCTCTTTAGAAACTTACCGATAGCTTGTAAGGTCTGTTTGTTGTCTCTAGCAAATCTATAGAAGATACTCCTAGCTTGTACATACTCTCTCTGTCTTGTTCTCTCTACTACGTCACAGTTAGTTACTGTCTCTACGGCTTTTCTGATTACCTCTAGCATCTTCGTATTTGTCTGTTGTTTTGGTCTCATATTATCTTAATTTATTTTTTTCTAGAGCAATTACATATAATGCAAGCGATAATTTATCTAGCTTTAAAAGTTCGTTTATTTTATCCTGTTGTTCTTTACTATATCCTGTTAGTGTTCTTTTCATTGTAAGTCTTCTTTAGTTGGTATTTCAAAATGTATCTCAGCGTCATCAGGGAAGTCCTGTAATATAGTCTGACAGGCTTTGTCTTGTGATAGGTCTGAGACCATTGTGTTAATTAAGTATCTGTTTTCGTTTACTACTAGTATTGTATACATATTATTTATATATTATATCATCAACATTTACTCGCTCTTCCATATTCTCATCAGTCTCTTTGTTTAGTCCCTTTATAAGGCCCTTGACTGAAGTGTCTTCTACGCTATACTTGTAAGTTATACTACCATTTTGTGATAGCTTGACTTCGTTTCCGTTTACTATTAAGTTGTTCATATTATTTAAGGGTATTTATTTAATTGTTACGTTTTTTATTTTAGAAATAGCCTCGTATTCGTTTGCGTCTAAATCTCCTTCAAGCTCTAAGTAGTAAGTTCCGTTTACAAAACCTATAGACTCTTCTGTCTCGTATCTTTCAGTAAAAATAGACTCAGAGTTTAATACTCTAAAGATAGAAGTGTAAGCACCTTTGTACTTTTTATCTTCTTTTACGTTTGATATTTCTATTTGTGTGTTCATATTTGTTTTTGATTATGGTACAAAGATACAAACCTTTATTAGTTAAAAAAAACTTTTTTGCATTTATTTTCAAAAAAAAAGCCCTACATCTCTGTAAGGCCTAATTTCACTAGGGTTAATTTAAAAAAAAACTTTTATTAATAATCATAATCGCAATCATATTCTACACACATCCACTCTGTAGAGCCATCACTATAGGTGTAAGTATAGCAATCTTCACAGGGAGCAGGCTCACAACCTACAGCAAACAATATGCCTAATGCTACAATACCTATTAATAATATTTTTACTACTACTTCAATCGCTTTCTCTTCTTTGTTTAATTCGTTCATATCTTAATGTTTATTAGTTAAAAATCTTTCTAAGCCCGCTAAGGCTCTCCAAGCTACTTTGGCTAGGTGTAATTGTCCGTCTTCGTCTAACGGGTTAATACTATGGTCTATAAGGTGTCTAGTCAATGCGTCTAGCTCATCTTTCGACTTCTCCATATCCCAATGTAAAGGAGTGTTGGGGTGATGTTGGTCATTACCTGCTTGTGAACACTTAGATACTTCTTTAAGTGCATTAGGGAAATACTTTAATACTCCACTAAAAACAGGTGTAGCTTTGCGCTCTGCTGCTGTGTCCTGATTACCGAAAGGCGGGTTATCCGCCATCTCAGTAACATCATTTGATACGCTTTGGTAAAACCTTTTGCAGTTTCCTAGTTCATTACCTTTACACGTACAATCTAAACAAGCCATTATAAAACCATCAATTCATTTACAGCCGTTTTACCTCCTAGTACTACAGCACAACCGATAGCGGGTTTCTTACCTACCTTCATATAAGCCATAGCGTAACTCTTAGCATCAATACCGCAACCTACTTGACAACCAAATACTCTAGAGTTAGCCCCTACGAAGTACTCAGTATAGGCTTGTGTATGTAAGTGACCTTGTACAGTACTTCTCATATCTGAGCGCGCTTTTGTCTTAGCTGTTCCTGCTTCTCCGTGAATGTAAAGAACGTCATCTATTTCTACGTCAGTTACAAACTTCCAATTTGGAGTCCTTAGCACTTCTTTGTAGTCCTTAACCCATTCCTTAGGCACACCACCTGATTGAGCTTTACGCATTATAATTCTATCGTGATTACCTACAGTTACGTGAGCGTCAGGCCATCTGTGGTAGTATCTCTGTAGTCTTTGGATAGCTAATTCTAACTCTTGACCTCCACCCATACCGTCTGCGTCTGTTTCGTGATATGAGCTATAATGATTATCAATTACGTCTCCAATAAATACAACTCTATTGCAGTTATATCTTTCGTATACTTCTACGCAATGGTCGAAGTAACTATCTAGGTCAAATGGTGCGTGTAAATCACCTATTACTAATACTCTAGACTCTTTGTTATTAAAGAACTCAAAAGAGGCTAGTTTTGCTCCTTGTAGTCTTGGTCTAACGTCTGCTTTTTTATTTTTCTTTTTAGTTGCCATAATTCACTTTGGGTTTTTTAGATTTTTCTATTTCTTTTACTTCAATGATGTTCGCCACGTGGAGTAGCTCAGAGGCTAACCTCTTATATTGCTCGGGCTCTTCTTCGTCTTTACCTACACTATGTAACCATTGTAGCTTTGTAGCTAGTTGGTCAGCTAAATTAGTTAGCGTGGCTATATTCATTTTTCGTAGCTTATTGCTCGTTAGCTCTGTCATAGATTTTATTTAGTTCGTTAATCATTCCTAAGATACAAGGGCCACAATTAGACACTTTACGCTTAGACTTAAATACGTGGTTATAAATCTCTATTAACCTCTTTTGCTGTGGTGCACTAACACTACTAGGTCTCTTAGGCTCAAAGAACGTTTTTAAATAGTCAAATTGGTCTGTAAGTAAGTCGTTTAATTTTCTATTAGGGAATAAGTCATTTAGTTTCTCAGCTCGTGCACTACAGCCGCAGTCATCGACTAAAGCCTCTACTACTGACTTAATACCTGTAACTTCTGTAAAAGACGTCACAATGTCTCCTAGTCCTTCTTTGCCTGCTTCTCCTAGAATGTCTAGTACTACAGCTTTTTTAATTCTAAGTTTCTGAGCTATCTTACCTGCTTTGAAACCTTCTGCGTGTAATTCAAATACTTTATTGTTAATATCCATTTTTTAAGGGTTTAATTATTAATAATGCAAATATATGTAAAACAATTAACATACACAAGCTTTTTACTATTTATTTCAGATTAGGTCATAATCTCCATTCACAAAGTCTTGGTAGTCTTCAAATAGCTTTTCGGCTATAATCATTTTAGACCGCTTAATACTTAGGTAAATAGTTCTAATTCCTATCTTACTCTCTTCTGCTATAGTTCTAAAACTTTTACCACTTGTTAGGTAAGTCTTGAATAGTTCGTAATCAAACCATTTCGCCTCCTCTTTTAATATTTGGTACATTTTAGTTTCTAGAGCTTCTACTCCTAATTTTTCTTGGTCTAGTCCTGTATCAACAAAATTATACGTCTCTTCAAAATCATATTGACTACCTAAGTAATTGTATTTAAGATTGCTTTTCTTTTTAATAGCGTTTACTATTATTGAGCGTAAGCAAAAGAACATATAGCCCTTAGATACTTTACCTTTAGCGGTTACTACTTTGTCAAAAAGGTCATCGTATCTCGCAAGCCTTAAGTAAGCCTCCTGTACGAAGTCTTCAGCATAATTAAATACTTCATTGTTGTTACCTGCTATAGCACGTGCCATTTTGATATATTCAACGTGGTACACGGCTAACATTTCTAGCGCTTGGTTTTTGTTATTCATATTAAAAAGCTAATTTAGGGTTTATATTAGGTACTTTCATAGTTGCTACTTTGCTGTGGTCTATAACATCTT
>Ga0257110_1001548_pt1 | contig 10816 bp, 6 predicted proteins | sample LP_taG_7_FD_190184 | JGI IMG/M metagenome (GOLD analysis project Ga0257110, IMG submission 190184) | Marine microbial communities from Northeast Subartic Pacific Ocean, Canada - LP_J_2015_P26_10m | ecosystem: Environmental > Aquatic > Marine > Oceanic | place: Canada: Northeast Subartic Pacific... | reverse complement strand
TTCATGGTCGACGACGAGGCGTGCGTGTGTGTGCGACGGGGCGTGTGGACGAGGCGGAGGGGGGGGCGAGGGTGGAGGTCAGACACGCAACTCGTCGCGACGGTCGTTACCACAGCGGCGCGCTCGCTCGGCCCGGCGGCGCACAGCAGCGGCGCAGCTCGGCTCGGCTGCCACTCGTGGCACTCGCCATCGTTGGACGCTCAGCTCGCCACGCGCGCCTCGCCGCGCGCGCCGTAAGCCCGCCCGCATCCCGCGCTCGCCGGCCTTCACCGCGAACGCCAGGACTCGCCGCGCGCGCCCGTCCCGCGCTCGCCGGCCTCTCGCCGCCGAGAAACCCCCCATTCACCGCTCGCCGCCGCGCGCCGCCGAGATGGCGGACCAGGAGATGCTGGCGCTCCTGGCGACGAACCTCCAGGCCATGTACCACGGCACGGACGCGGCCCAGCGGCGGAGCGCCGACGCGTTCCTCCAGAAGCTGCAGCGCGAGGCGAGCGGGTGGGGCCTCGCGGACGCGATATTAGGCGGGCGCACGCCCTTCGCGTCGGGCCCCGGCGACCTCGCGTCCAACGCGCTCGGCGCCGAGGCGGTGACGTTCGCGTCGATGACGCTATCAGCAAAGGTCTCCGGCGACCTGCACGAGCTGTCGCCGGAGCAGGCCGTCGCGCTGCGCGGCGCCGCGCTCGACCACCTCGCGCGCTGGAGCGGCGTCGGCGTGCCCGGCGTCGTGGTGAAGAAGCTGGGGCTGACCGTGGCGGCGTTGGCCGTGTCGACGTCGTGGGACGGCGCCCTCGACTTCGTGCGCGAGGCGTTCGGCCGCGAGGAGGCGGACGCGGCGCAGGGCATGCGGACCAAGGTCGTCGCCGTCGAGCTCCTCGCGGCGCTGCCGGAGCAGTGCGCCTGGAAGGAGCTGAACGTGCCCCTGAGCCGCCGCGAGGCCTACACGCGCTACCTCTGCCAGAGCTCCGAGGGCGTCCTCGGCGTGCTCACGCAGCTCGTCGTCTGGGCCGCGGGCGCGGCCGCGGGCTGCCCCGCGGGCGCGGAGCAGCTCAACGGCGCCGTCTTCGGGTGCCTGAAGTCCTGGATCTCCTTCTGCGACATCAAGGCCGAGCACCTCGCGTCGAGCCCCCTGTTCACGGGCGCGTTCGACGCGCTGGGCCACGGCCCGCTCTTCGAGCACGCGTGCGACGTCATCGTCGAGGCGCTGCGGCGCTTCGACTGCCGCCTGCCGGAGAACGGCGTCCTGGTCGCGGCCATCGCGCCGCGCGTCATGGCTTTGGAGGCGCGCTTCGCCGCGGCGACGGCGAGCGAGGACGACGACGAGGCCATGGGCCTCTGCCGCATCTTCTGCGAGATGGGCGAGGCCTACATGCCCATGATCGCGAGCGAGCGCGACTGCAACCAGCTCGCCATCGTGTCCGTGATGATCAGGTGCACGGAGTACCCCGCGCGGCGCGTCGCGGCGGCGCCGCTCCGGTTCTGGTACCACCTCGCGCGCGCGGTCGGGCGCCTGGCCGACGGCGACCCGGCGCGCGCGAGCCTCGTGGCCAAGTTCCGCGACGCCTACGCGTCCCTGGCGCGGCTCTGCGTGCGCCTGAGCGTCCGGGGCGAGCACGACGTCGACGCCGCGGACCCGCGGTCGGACGGCGACGACTTCTCGAGCCACCGCTGCGACCTCTTCGACGCCTTTGGGGACGCGGCCTACTTCCTCGGGGCCGACGCCGTGCTCGCGGCCGTCGCGGAGGAGGTGCAGCTGGCGACGGGCGCGAACGCGACGTGCGACGGCGTCGAGGCGTGCCTATTCGCCCTAACGGCGCTGTCGGACTTCGTGCCCGACGCCGAGGCCTTCGTGCTCCCGTCGGCCTGCTCCATGGTCTGCGCGTTACCGCGCGACTGGCGCCGCGCGCGCGACCGGGGGTCCGTGTTCGTGGGCGCGTACGCGCGGTGGCTCCGGCGGCGGCCCGACGCGCTCCGGTCGTGCTTCCAGTTCCTATTGGACGAACTGGCGGCCCTGCCGGCCCAGGCGCCGGCCAAGGGGGACCACAGCTCCCAGGCCGCGCGCGCGCTCAAGCGGCTCTGCGACAAGTGCGCGCCGGAGCTCGGGCAGGCGGGCGCGCTGACGATCCGCGACACGCTGACGAACCGCGTGCCGCTCAAGGACGAGCTCGAGATCCTCGAAGGGCTGGGCGCCGTCGTCGCGGCCATGCCGGACTACGAGGCCGTCCGCGCGGGCACGGAGCAGCTCGCGGGGCCGCCGGCGCTCGCTTTGACGGCGATCGCGTCGTCGAACGCGGCGGGCGAGCCGCGCGTCGTCGCGCGCGAGCTCGACCGCCTCACGTCCGTCGTGCGCTACGCGTCGCCGCCGGCGGCGCTCTTGGGGAGCCGGCCCCACCCGGTCCTCGAGCTCTTCGACAAGCTCTGGCCCGTCTTCGAGGCGCTGGGCGCCAAGTACCGCGAGTCGACGGTCGTCGTCGAGAAGCTGTGCCGGTGCTACAAGCACGCGATGCGGTCCTGCCGCAAGGCCTTCGCGCCCATGCTGAGCCGCATGGCCGCGCATCTCGTGCAGTCCTTCGCGTCGAACCCGATCTCGTCGTTCATCTACTGCTCGTCGATCTGCATCACGGAGTTCGGGGACGAGGCGGAGAAGCGGCCGGCGCTCTTCGACATGTTCGCGTCGCTGTCGTCGGCGGTCTTCGGCCTGCTGAGCACGCCCGAGGCCTACGCGGCGGCCCCCGACGTCGTCGAGGAGTACTTCTACCTCGCGTCCCGCTTCCTGGACCACTGCCCGGAGCCGCTGCTCGAGAGCCCGCTGCTCGCGGCGCTGCTGCGCGCGGCGACGGCGGGGCTCGCCGTGGAGCACCGCGAGGCGCTCCGGGGCGTGCTCCACTGCTGCGACCGCTTCGCGTCGACGGCGATCCGGTCGCTCCAGCGCGCGGGCGGGCCCCTGCCGCCGGCCGTGGCCCACTGCGAGCCGCCGCTGAGCCGCCGCGACGCGCCGCAGTCGCAGCAGGACGTCGACGACGCGCGGCGCCACGCGGCGACGCTCCACGGGCTGCTGGTGGTGGAGGCGTCGGGCGCGGCGCTCACGGACGGCCTGCTCAAGGCGCTGTCGGGGGACCTGCCGTCCTACATCAAGGACGAGGGCCGCGGGTCCCTGCTGGGCGTGCTCTGGAAGCTCCGGCTCGTGTGCCCGCCGGAGTCGTTCGCGGCGTGGTGCTCGACGTCCCTCGCGGTCATCACGGACAAGTTCGCGTCCCACGAGATCACCAACGACCTGCTCAAGTCCGTCGCCGTCGAGCCGCCGCGCAAGGACCACTTCTACGACGCCTTCGCCGTCTTCGCGCGCTGCTTCTCCGCGAAGCGCAAGATGAAGACGCGCCGCTCGGGCCGCCGCTAGGGCTAAGGCGCGGCGAGTCCGACGCTGGCCGGTCGGAGTTCGGGGTGTCTGCCGCGGCGGATACCCCCCTCGAGAGCATCGCTTAGGACCGCTGGGCCGCGTCCATGGCCTGCTGGGAGACGGCCTGCGCGCGCTCCTGCGCGGTCCGCGCCTTGCCGCGCGCCCAGAGGATCTTGATGGCGTCGTCCTCCTCGCCGGAGACGAAGGGCGCCGGCGGCGGCATGGCGCTCAGGACCTGGGCCGCCTGCCGGTAGTCGCCGAGCCGCGTCTCGTAGAGGCCGAGGAGCTGCTGGAAGTCGTAGCGCTCCTCGGGCGTGCACGCGCTCGTCGCGAGCGCGCGCGTGAGCTCCTGCATGGCCTCCTCGTACTGTGCCGCGATGTCCGAGATCGTCGCGACGGCCATGGTGTCGGCGTTCGTCGTGCGCCGGCAGTGCGCCTTCGTGGCGATCTTCTGCTCCATCTCCGGCCCGCCGTCGTCGAGGAGCCGCTTGCCGGCCTGGGCCTGGGCCACGCGCTGGCTCGCCTGCTCGGAAGCGGCGTTCATGGCGTCCTTGGCGGCGGCGAAGAAGTCCATGATTTGGGCGCCCACCCTGCCTCGATTGTGGCACCTTTGGCCTGCCCGCACCACATTGCACCCACGCGCGGTCCGATGATGGCCACTCTGCGGGCAGCCCTGGCCCTCGCGCTGCTCGCCGTGTGCCAGGGCGACGACGGCGAGCACGCCTTCGACGACGACCCGCACCCCACGGTCAACAGCTTCGAGGCGCCGCCGGCCGGCTTCCACAAGGACCCCGCGGGGTCGACGGTGTCCGCGGGCCACTTCCACACCTGCGCCCTGCGCGCCTCCGACGGCGACTTCGGGGGCATCGCCCACTGCTGGGGCTTCGACGCCATGGGCCAGGTGAGCCGGAGCCCGAGCACGCCCATGGTCCAGCTCAGCAGCGGCCACTTCCACAGCTGCGGCCTCACGCTCGGCGAGAAGATCTTCTGCTGGGGCCAGGAGAAGGAGACGGCCCACAGCCCCGAGGGCCTCTTCAGCCAGGTGAGCGCGGGCCAGTTCCACAGCTGCGGCCTGACGAAGGACGGCGACGCGCGCTGCTGGGGCGAGGACTACCGCGCGCTGGGCGCCGTGTACCCGCCGCCCGGCAAGTTCGTGCAGATCGGCGCGGGCTACGACTTCACCTGCGGCCTGCGGCCCTCGGGCTTCGTCGAGTGCTGGCGCCGGCGCCCCGCGCGACGAAAAAAAAACGAACGGTCTTTCTCTTTAGGTGCTGGGGCGGCGACGACAAGGGCCAGGCGTCGCCGCCGAGCGACGTCCGCTTCGAGCAGCTCGAGTGCTCGACGTCGTCGGCCCAGGCCTGCGGCCTCACGCTCGGCGACCGGGACCTCGTCTGCTGGGGCCACGACAACAAGGGCGCGGCGCCGCGCTTCGTCGCCGGTCCGTTCGTGCAGGTCGCGACGGGCTACAAGACGACGTGCGCGATCCGCGACCCGGGCAGCGCCATCGACTGCTGGGGCGTGTCGAGCCACGTCTTCGAGACGGCGGAGAAGCCCAAGTTCGCCGGCCGGACCTTCGAGCAGGTCTCCGTCGGCATGGACCACGTCTGCGCGCTCGACGTCGACGGCGAGGTCCTCTGCGAGGGCCAGCCGCTCGCCGCGGGGCGCGACGTGCCGCCGGGCTTCGTCGCCGCCTAGGGTGCGCCCCGGCTTGCTTCTTTTAACGGACGACGCGACGCGCCGGGCCTAGTCCGTGTCGGCGACGTTCGGGTGGACCGCGAGGACGGGCTCGCCGTCCTCGTGCGCGACGACGATGACGAGCTCGTCCTTCTGGAGGCGCTTGAGGATCTGCTTGAGGAGCTTCGTGTGCGCGGCGACCTCGTCGCCGACCTCGTCCGCGTGGACGCGGAGGTACCAGTCGAGGATCGCGGACCGCCGGAGGCCCGGGACGTCGTCGAGCGTCGCGCGCGACCGCAGGTGCGTCGTGATGAGGAGCCGGTAGCGCTGGTAGTCCTCGTAGGAGAGCTTGATCTTGGTCTTGGGCTTGGCCGCGTCCGCCGCGGGCGCCGCCGCGGGCGCGTCGTCGCCGTCGCCGCCGTCGCCGTCGCCGTCGCCCGCGGGCCGCTTCGCCGGCGGCTCGTCGCCCGCGTCGCCCGCGTCGCCCTCCCGCGGCCGCTTCGCCGCCGACGGCGGCGCGTCGCCGCTCGCGTCGTCGCCGTTCGCGGCGACGTTCTCGTCGCCGGCGAGGTCGACGTTCGAGGCCGCGAAGACGTCGTCGTCGTCGTCGAGGTCGTCGAGGACGACGGCCTCGGACTCGACGCTGATGATCGACTTCTTGAGTAGGCGGAACGCCTCCCTGACGTCGTCGGGCTCGACGGTGTCGCTCATGCGGATGCGCGCGTGCGCCTCGGATAGCCGCATGAGCGACTCGAGCTGCCGCACGGTGACGCGGTACGCGGTCTTGTTGCGGCCGACGCAGTCGTTCTGCCGCAGCTGGCGGTAGCACTTGACGAGGGTCGTGTGCGCCGCGTCGCCGATCTCCGGCGTGAGCTTCTTGGCCACGCGGACGTAGGCCCGGAGCTCGTCGAGCGTGAACGGCGCGTCGAGCGCCTTGCGCTCGCCGCGGTGCACGTCGACGATGTGCGTCGCGACGGCCCGGTCCGTGAGCTCGTCGCAGTCGTCGACGACGATGAAGAAGAGGTCGAAGCGGCTCATGATGGGCGCGGTCATGTCGACGTTCGCCTTGAGCGTCTTCGACTTGTCGTAGCGGCCGTGCTTGGGGTTCGCGGCCGCGAGGATCGACGTCCGCGCGTTGAGGTTCGCCTGGATGCCCGCCTTGGTGATGGAGATGGTCTGCTGCTCCATGGCCTCGTGGATGGCGACCTGGTCCGCGCTGTCCATCTTGTCGAACTCGTCGATGCAGCAGACGCCGTTGTCCGCGAGCATGAGCGCGCCCGCCTCGACGCAGAACTCGCCCGTCTCGCCGTCGCGGGCGATGGACGCCGTGAGGCCCGCCGCGGAAGCCGCCTTGCCCGACGTGTAGACGGACCGCGAGAGGAACGAGTGCACGTACTTCAGGAACTGCGACTTGGCCGTCGACGGGTCGCCGACGATGCAGACGTTGACGTCGCCGCGGAGCTTGATGCCCTCGTGCGTGACCTTGCGGACGCCGCCGACCAATTGAAGCAGCACGCCGTGCTTGATGTCCTTGTGGCCGTAGACCGCGGGCGCGACGGACTCGGCCAAGGCGTCGTAGACGCGCGGGTGCTGGCGCATGCGCCTCGCGACGACCTGGTCCCGGGCGTCGCGGGGCGTCATGATGCGGTCCGGGTCGTCCGTGACGCCCCCCGCCGTCTCCAGCGCGCGCAGCGCCTCGTCCTCCTCGTCCTCGCGCAGCGCCGCGTCGCCGCCGACGTCGTCGGACCGCTCGATGGAGCTAGCCATGAAGAGCAGCCGGTAGGTCATCTCGCGGGAGCCGGCCTGCTTCGTGCCCGTCACGCCCTGGGCCATGCCGTCCTGGCCCGTGCGGCTACTCACCGTGGCCTCGCCCGCGCGCGCCAGACCGCCCGTGTCGGGCATGACCGCCAGACACCCCGTCGCGACGATCTTGTCGCCGGCCTTGACCTGCTCGACCATCTCGTCGCGCACGAGCACGTCCATGGACCGGGGTAAAGACCCGGCGGGGATCTCGTCGGGCGCCTCCTGGAGCCGCACGCGCTGCCAGTCCGCGAACCTACTCCGCTCCATCTGCAGCTGCCACGCGGCGGCCGACGCGTTGTTGCACTGCGGGTTGCGGCAGATCGTCGGCGTCGTGTAGCGGAGCTGCTGCTCGACGTCGTCGGCCTGGAGGCCGCACTTGAGGCAGAGGAAGGAGCCCATGAGCAGCTCCGGCCGCACGTCGCTCGTCCGCGTGACGACGCCGCGGCACCGCACGAGCGACCCGACCTTGTCGCTCCGCAAATCTCTTAGCTTCGCCGCGTCGCGGTGCAGGTTCCGGAAGCAGACGAACAAATTCTTCGCGTCGAGGGGGTCGCCGCCCGCGGGCCCGTCGCGCGCCGCGCCGACGGACCGCTCGTAGACCTCGCGGTACGCGCGCTTCGCGCCCGCGCGCGCGCAGACCTCGAAGCGGTAGAACTCGGACTCGATGGCGAGGGCGAGCTCGCTGTCGTGCTGCTCGAGCTCCGCGAAGTCCACGCGCACCGTCGAGCCCTCCTCGGCCGCGACCATGCCCTCGAGCTGCGCGGCGTACGGCCGCTTGCCGCCGCCGCCGCCGCCGCCGCCGTCGTCGTCGTCCTCGGGGCTCGCGCCGGGGCTAAAGTCGAGCAGGAACCGGCAGAACCGCTCGACGACCTGGTTGTTCGTCTCCTGCTCCGTCACCTCGGCCATCGCTTACAAAAGTGGCGTTGGCGCCGCGTGCGGCGCGTGTGGGTGCGCTTGTGGTCGCGTGCGGTTTTCGCGAGCGCTTCGGGCGCGTCTCCCGTGCGCGGTTGCGCGCAGCGCTGCGTGGTCGACGTACGCTCTTTGCTGGCTCAGGGAGAGACAGAGGAGGGCACTACTGCAGTCGAGCCCATCAGCTCAAATCCGCGACGAGCCGACCCCCGGCCAAGCTGCGTCATCTTGCGTCGGTCCGGCCATCGCACGCCTCCGACGACGACCCCGAGTATAAAACCCCACGTTACGCCACGCGGTAGATGAGGTGGACGCCCGACGACGACGCGACGGTCTTCGAGAGCTCGCCGACGTCGAGGTTGAACGCGGCGACCTCGAAGGGCGGGCTCATCTTGCCGCGGCGGAAGAAGCCGAGGTCGCCGCCCTTCTTCGCCGAGCCGCAGTCCGACTGGGCCTTGGCGAGCTCCCTGAAGAGGTCCTCGCGGCGGTAGGACGGCGCGGCGAGGAGCTTCGACCGCGCGATCCGCAGCTCGTCCGTCGCGTCGTCGATGCTCCGCGTCACGCGCTTCGCCGGGTTGCGCCAGGACGTCGGGTTGCGCGAGTCGCGGTGCTTGCGGACGACGTGGAGGCAGTGCACCTTCTCGAGCTTGAAGAGGCCCGGCGCGAAGACCTTGACGGGCCCGCGGTCGCCGGCCGCCGCGGGCGCGGCCGCGGCGGCCGCCTTGGGCTTCGGCGGCGCCTTGGCCGCGGGCGGCGGCAGGTCCGCGTAGGGGTCGAAGGCCGCCGCGGGCTTCGCCGCGGGGCTCGGCAGGTCCGCGGCGGAGATGATCGCCGCGCGGCCCGGCGCGGCCGGCGCGGCGTCGCGCTCGTCGTCGCTGTCCGCCGCGGCGACGGGCGCGGTCTGCGGGATGCCCGGGCCCTCGAGGCCCTCGAGGGCGCGCTCCTTCGCGAGCTGCTTGTCGTCCAAGTAGTAGCCCAAGCCCTCGTCGCCCATTTTGAACACATAGCCCTTGCGCGACCCGTAGTAGGCGGAGGCCTTGCTAAAGGCCAGGAGCTCCACCCTCTTCGGCGCCGGCTGCGGCGGCGCGTCGCCGGCCGGGCGCTTGCGCGCCAGGTGCGCGTCCATCGGCGCGGCGCGCCGGGGCAAGGAGCAGGCAAGGAGCAGTCTTGCCACAGCCAAGCGAGTCGAGCCGCGCGCCCGCCCTCGATTCGCTAAGCCACAGCGGCGCCCAGGTGCTTCGACGCGCGTCTCTGCTCGCGCTCGCCGCCCCGTCCGCTCCCGCGTCGCCGCCTCCGCGCCGCGCCGCCGCCAACCAAGAGAACACCCGGTGCGAAGGACCCGAACTCGCCGAATCATCATGTCGAAGATGGCGTTCGACTATTCGAAGTGGGACAACATCGAGATCAGCGACGACGAGGCGGACTGCCACCCGAACATCGACAAGGCGTCGTGGTTCCGCATGAAGCACCGGTCCCGCGTCGAGCGCGAGGACACGGAGGCCGCGGACCGGAAGTCGATGGAGGCGGAGAACCGCGCCGACGGCGAGCGCGAGTCCGAGATCCTGCGGATCCTCGCGGAGATCAAGGCCGGCGGCGAGGCGGCGGAGTACGAGGACGAGGAGGCGTTGAGCGGCGAGCTCGTCGAGGTGCGCACGCGCGTCAAGGAGCGCGTCGACAAGATCGACTTCATGGAGAAGAACAAGAAGTGGAACGTCGACAACATGGGCACGGTGACGCACAACAAGACCATCATCTCGGGCAAGGGCTCGGACCCGTCGGACCTCGTGGGCGGCATGGTCTCGGGCGCCAAGGGCGCGTCGGGCAAGATCGGCCCGACGTCCGAGCGCGACGCCGTCGAGTCGTACTCGAACTTCGTCGAGGCGCACGAGGCCGTGCTCGAGGACTACCTCGCGACGCGCGACATCGAGCAGTGCAAGGGCAAGATCCACGAGCACGGCGGCACGCTGCTCCACGAGCACGCGCAGTCCTACATCCTCCTCTCGTGCCTCGAGGACGAGATGAACGGCTACCACGACAAGATGGTGCTGTCCGCGCGGAACTCGCAGATCCTGAGCCACGTCACGGAGCTGGCGACGTCGCTCCAGCGCCACCCGCGCGACGTCGTGCTGCCCTTCTTCAAGCGCATCGCCGAGGAGCAGTACCGCAAGGGCTTCGAGGAGGCCGTCGCGGGCTTCGCGTCCCGCATCGAGAACCGGGCCGTGGAGAAGCGCAAGGAGATGGACGCCGCCAAGGCCGCCGAGGGCGGCGGCGACGACGACTACGAGGTCCTGTCCAAGGAGGAGCGCGCCGGCCCGGGCGGCCTCGACCCCGTCGACGTCTTCGAGGGCCTCCCGCAGTCCATGCAGGAGGCCTTCGAGGCCAAGGACATGGCCATGCTCCAGGTCGCGCTCGAGGCCATGACGCCCGACGAGGCGAAGAAGCACATGGACGCCTGCGAGAAGAGCGGCCTCTGGGTCGCGAACAAGGCGCAGGCGGACGCCGAGGCCGCGGAGGCCTAGCGAGGTCGGCCCGGGTGCGGCGCGGCGCGGCGCGCCCAGCGCGTCGCGCGGCCTAACGGGGGACTTCCTGGCGCTTTTCGTTTGAGTTGTGGGGAGGGCCTTTACTTTCTCAGGCCGCCGCGGACTTGCCCGACGCTGGCAGCGAAGCCTGGTGCGTCCCCCGTGTGGACGTGCGCCACTGCTATCCTGCCTGGGGGGTCCGCAAAATACCAGTCTGCTGGGATGCGAAGCGGTGATAGACGAGGCGGAGCTAAGCACGCCTCTCAGGGCTTTTTGCCCCGGCGATAATGTAGATCAACAACGCCACCGGGCAGACCCACCAGCTCCGCTTACGATTGCGCCAAAAAGCTTCGACGCAATCGGCAAGTTAGCTTGAGCTGACGGCCACGCGCGCCGTTCCGACGGTAACACAGCGTGCCCTCGCGTGATACGTGCGGTCACGAGTAGCCGCTCGAGACCGAAAAAGACGTACCGCGCGCGCGCGACAGCGATGGCTCCGTTCAACTACGCCGCCGCG
>Ga0257110_1001546_pt1 | contig 10819 bp, 12 predicted proteins | sample LP_taG_7_FD_190184 | JGI IMG/M metagenome (GOLD analysis project Ga0257110, IMG submission 190184) | Marine microbial communities from Northeast Subartic Pacific Ocean, Canada - LP_J_2015_P26_10m | ecosystem: Environmental > Aquatic > Marine > Oceanic | place: Canada: Northeast Subartic Pacific... | reverse complement strand
GGAGGTGGAGGCGGAGGTGGTGGAGGCGGTGGAGGAGGTGGCGGTGGAGGTTGTGGTGGAGTTTCTCCTTCTCCTCCTCCTATTGTCGGAGGTTCCGTATCAGGTAAAACAGGAGTTTTCTTAGGAGAGCATATATTTAACAAGGCATCATTAATTACATCAACATCTGCATGTTTAATATTGTCGTTTGTATATTTATTCCGTCTATTTGTCATAATTATATCATAAATTTAAAAAGTTACGATATAAAAGGTAGTATGCGTAACTTAAATTTTATATTCGCGTGACTGATCATAAGTTAAGAAAGATGCTATAGTGTATCTTACACCTTTTGTGATTTTTGTTACACCATGCAAACAGTCTATGCTTCCACTATGAATAGCGCTATATCCTACATTAGCAGGTACTTCTAACCCGTTTTTATTGGGATAATGCAACATGCCTCCTTCAAAATCGTCGTTTAAAAAGGTGACTGTGCCAAAATCTCTCCAAGGAAATGGATGGGGATTTCCGTTTGGTTCTTCCGAATCTGCATGTGGATGAAGTTCATATCCTTCTGTCCATCTGACTATATGCAAACTGTCGATATAAAGAGGTCTATCAATATTGGCCTGTTTAGAAAATTCTGATATCATATAATCTTTGCCAGATTTGATAATATCAACAATTTCTGAATCTTTTATTTGATTCATATAAATCTGTCTACCTTCCCAGTAGCCTCCAAGCTCTCCAAAATCTTCTGTGTTATTGTTAATATAGTCTATGATCTTTTTAGCGTTTTCGGTTATTGGTTTATTTTCAAAAACTATTGGTAATTGGTTCATGATTTTCCTTTAGCAGTTATTTATTAGTTCGTAATATTTTTGGCACTTTTCGTTATTATGTATAGGAATCAAAGAAATTATCAAACTTTTAGTAATATTTTTAATATATTTAAGGTAGTTTTGTCCATAGTTATACTCTATATATTCATAGAATATTTTTTTGTATTGCTCCAATAATTTATTATCTACAATTTTATCATATAGAACAAAATCATATCCAATAATAGATTGATAGATCTTAGCATAGTCATACATAATGTCTCCATATATCGTCAGACTACTACCAATTTTACCTCTCATGTCTATAAATTTTGAATTGTTCTCATAGTCTATTAGTATATTAGAAAAAACTGGATCTCCGTGAATAACTCCGGATTTTCCTAATTTTTCATTTTCATACTTTTCCAAGACTTTAACAATATCATTGTATACATAGTCGAAATTATTATATGTGGAGAAATCAAAATTGGCAACCCTATTTTTTAGTTTATGTAAATAATTACTGTAGATATTGCCAGTAAAATCTTCACTAGGAGGTATTTCATGCATTATTTTAAGATTTTCAAAAATTGACTTCAGCAAATTTTCTGATAAATTTTTAGATGTATATAAATACGACAAAGGTATGCCGTCTATTTTTTCAATAACAATAGAAGAATTATTATACTTAATAATCTGAGGAAAAAAGTTCTTGATTTTTTCTGGAATATTTTGATAATAGTGTTTTTCTCCAGAAATATCTTCAGAGAATTTTTCTACCGAATCATTATATATGGTCAAGCGATTGTGGTCTCTTGGTTCTGTGTGGAGCATATAGAACCCTGTTTGCTTTTCTATATCCTCAAAAGCATTAATTGCTAGATCATCAATATAGAAATGAGCATATGGTTTACCAAACTTTAATTCATGATATGGTATATTAAATTCCTCTAATGTATTTTTTGTTGTTTCTCCTATATCGTCTATAACCTTATCTATATCACCTTCCCATGTTCTCATCCTTCTTGCTGTATAGATAATTATGTAGTGTCCTGTTTCATGCAAGTATCTCAATAATTTTATGTTATTTTTGATTGGTTTTACAGTTGAGTAATCCCCAGGTTTTTCTGGATAACTGACCAAAGTATTATCTAAATCAAAACAAAAACGTTTTTTATTTTCTAGCTGACAATGAATATTAGATGATATTTTTTTAAGTTGTTCTGGAGTCCCAAAGCAATTAAAACTATCTATATAAATAGCATCTATATGCTTTGTATCTTTGATCATTTCTTTATATATACTTGATATATAACACTCTTTATTTTTTTCTGCATTTAAAGCTATTTCGGAATATTTTTTTATAGTAGCTTTATCACAGAATAGATATGCTCCAACTGATATATTGTTTGATATTTTTTCTTTTTCTTGTATAGATAAAACCTGTTTCTTATCATTGTATGTTATGTAGGAATATATTGGTTTACTATCATAATTTTTCGTATAGACTATCGCATTTTTAGATTTTCTTACCTCGGATATAATATCACATTCATATATTGTATCGCAGTCTAAAATTAGTACAGCATCTTCATTCGTTATAAAATCACACCCTATATTAATACTTTCGGCAGCACCCCTAGTGTTGCCATTAAAAGGTAAAAATTGTATATTCTCTATGATGTCTACGTTATGAGATACCGTTTCTGTAAAATTATATATATCGAATTCTTCTCGATACAAAATATAGACAGTATCTGACTTAGTTATATTTAACGATTTCAAAAGTTTACAGATAAGATGCTCTCCACACGATCTTATCATTGGTTTTGGTAGAGTATAGCCACCATCAATAGAAAATCTAGATCCCTCTCCTAGTATTGGTATTAATATATTCATGTATTATTACTATACTCTTTTAATGTAGTATGGAGTATATAGCCTCTCTATTGGTATATTTAATTTTTTTGTGACCCAATAGCCTATCATAAGCTCATTGCATAATATTGTTTCATTGTTTATGATAAGTTTTTCTATATTTAGATACATCTCAGTATACAGATTCATATGATAATTGTCTGCTATGCACCATCTGTCACTCATGCCTATCTGATTTGGATTGTGGTCATCCCATCTGGGGTCGTTATAGTCTGGAGGAATGAAAATTTTGTTGTTTGTATCAAATTCTGACAGCAATATTGGTTTTTGGAAAATATTATCGAATCTTATTCTTACAACTCTATCGTAAAGAAAGTTATTCTCAGCCTGATATATAACCCTTTGCTGATTCGCCATATACACAGAATAAAAAAAACTCAAAGAGTCTTGTGGATCTAGATATACAGAGCGTTTATTGTTAAGTATTGAATTGTATTCGAATATCTTTGGTTTTTCGAATAAGAATTTTTTGGGTTGATATAATCTTAGTATAATATCAGATATATCATTTGGTACAGGATTACTGGCCAAATCACAATATTTCGATTTATTAGGGTCGTCTTTTTGAACCAATATGGCTTCTTTCTTGACCCAGTTAGCAATATACTGCTTGCCAAACATACCAGGGTCTATCCAAGAATGTATGAATACATCTGCATTATTTGGTTCTATTATATTTTTCTGTATGCTTTCAAAACATTCTTTAACATTTCTTGGCTGGCCAGATATTTGCACAGCATACTTCATATGTAAACATCCTTTAATCTCATTATTCTTGTTAAAAATCTTATAGAATTTTTTTCTATACCACAATCATTGACATGAATACCAAGTATGCATTCATCTGTAAAGGCTGTTCTTTTTTTATCTATATTAGTTTCTATATGCCTGTATGTGTCAGAGTAGCAGTCTATAATTTCGCTAGACCCAAGCGCCCACATATTAGTAAAACATATTGGATGCTTCCAATGGTGGTCAGAAAATGTAAGTTTGTTTTTTGGATATTGGCTGAATACTAGAGGTTGTTCAAAAGCCAAATCGAATCTAATCTTTAGAACATATTCGTATTTAAAATTATTATGTGTCTCGTAGTGCCTTTTTAAATCATTTGACTCGTATGTAGAATAATACATAGACAAAGTATCGGGTAATCTTTTATCAACTTCTTCTTTAGATATAGGAATGATATCATAGAACTTGCTATTGAAAGCAAATTCTCTTGGCGATTCAAATTTATATGACTTAGGTTTATAGTAGTCTAAAATTATATTACCAATATCTTGAGGTATTTTTTCGCATACCGGAATATACTTCTGGTCTCTATATTCTTTAAATTTCTCTTTATGTAATGGGCTTAAATTTTTGTATTCTATCCACGGAGAAAATTCTTGCTTACCAAATATTTCATCGTTGATCCAAGAATGTATAAACACATCAGGATATCCATTTGGTTCTAAGATATATCTTTTTACATTTTCATAATTTTCCATTACGTTTCTAGGTTGACCAGAAATAATAACAGCACTTTTCATTTTTTATCTAATCCATTTTGATGGTCTTTAAATTTGTTGCCATAAACATCTTCTCCGTGCCAATATCTTTTTCCGTTATTGTTTCGCTTTTTTATATCTATCTGCGAGCGTTCCCTGCCAAACTCTCTAGCGCATTCTCGCTCGGTCTTACATTCTTCCTGACTAATAACTTTTGTAGATTCTAATATTTCATATTTGTCTATAAAATGTCTTGGGTATGGTATAATACATCCAATATAATCACCTTTGTTAAATCTTATTGTATAATTTTCTCTTGTGATTCTTAGATTATAGGTAAAATCTCTTCTTAAATTATCTGTCTCAACAACGCCTGTCATATGATATATACCGTCTTTAAAAGCATTTGGAGGATTTATAGTCATTAAATTAACGCCTTCAGGAGTTCTTAGCTGATAAGGCATTTGTACGGTAAATGTACCCATACCAAAATGAGGATTAATTGACTGTAAATTATATGTAGATTTATATTCTTCTTCTGGAGTAATCATGTTAACTTGTACATCATTCATTTTATCTCCTCCATTCCAATTAACTTCAAAGTCATATAAAGATTTCACAACAAATCCGTACTGATTTCCTATAACTAAAGGCAAACAGTGATATGCATGAGTTACAAACCAATCCCTTCTCGGCTTGCCTTTTAAGGATTCAAAAACCCTGTCTATATATTCTTGTTTCTGCCATCTTTGCTCATAAGATATGGCAGCTATAGTGCATTCTGGTATTTTCATCTTTATCCTAATCCTATTATATTTATCCAGATCTTAGTCTTTTTTAATTATAATACTTCAGCAGCAATCAAGCAACCTTTAGCCACAGCATGTAGAGGGTCGTCTGCGTGAACAACTTCCTTAACAGGTAAAGGAAATTCATTCTGTTCTAGCATTTTTTCAAAAGTTTCTACATATCCGTTAGCCCTAGAAGTACCTCCAGCAATAACAACTTTAAGAGGTTCTTTAAATTTAGGTAATGCTTTGTGTTTACTTAATGCTACACTAAGATATTTTGTAGTATAATCTATTAGTCTTTCATAATAAGCGCACACTGCTTCTAATACAGGATTATCTTCTACAGGCTCTCCTATAGTATATTCCCCTTGTTCTTTTTCAGCTTGCACCACACTATCAGGTTCTCCTGTGGCAACAGCACTCATGCGATCAATCCAATCACCAGACTTGGTAGTACTAAACATTACAGTTGGCTCACCATTCAACATGACACATACATTTGTCATACCAGCACCACAACTAACCCCGATGCCAGTGTAGTCGCTATCTTCTAAACCAGCGTAACATAGAGCTTCAGCTTCATTAATAGGACGAGCATTGTACCCACATTCTGCTAAAATACTTTTAACTACATCTTCGTGATAACCGACATCAAAATCTTCGTCTTCTTGATCTACTGGTTGAGCAGGTCTACAAAAAACTAATTTTTCTCCCGGTTCCGAAGCCTCTCCGACTACTTCTTTTAATATAAAAGAAAGTATTCTTTTAGCATGTTTTTCTTTTGCTGATACCACACCTCTATACATAGGTCTTTTTGCTGTATCATTTCTTTCAATAGCTTTTTCTATAGCGTCTTTACCCAACAGTATAAATGAGTTAGTCTCTTCGTCTTTAATGAAAACTTTACCCGCTAAACCCTTTTCTATCATCTTTGTTGCAATAGGTGTCGTCGGTTTAATAATATAAAAAGCATCTCTAAAATCTGTATACTTAATACTGTTTTTGTCTTTGGTTGCGGATATAATAAAACTTGTGCCTACATCTAAACCTAACATATTATTTACCCTTTAGATTTTTAAGTTTGTTTATTGATGATATTGTATCATCTTCTGTTGTTTTGACTTGACCGAGTGATTTGTATTTTTTCTCTAAATTACCTGTATCTATTTTACCCACATATTTTGTATCATCAATTTCTATGTTTTCTGTTTCTTCTATTTCGCTTTTATTTCTTGTAAGTTTTTTTGATTTAATAGAAACCATATCATTAATGTTGTTATGTATGTTGCCGGAGGATAGTTTACACCAAAAGTAGCCTAAACAAAAACATACAATGTTTGTAAATAGTAAAATATATATATTATTATTGATCATAATATATATTACACCTTTAGTTTGCCTAAGACTCTGCCCTTTTGAGTTCTAATAACATACCCCATTCTAATTAAAAATGGCTCTATGCTATTTTCTATAGTTTCCACCGCTATGCTAGTCATTGAGGATATGCTTTTTAAACCTAAGGGGTTCAGCCTATTGTTTTTTAATACGTCTAGGTAGGAGCGATCATACTCATCTAAACCGTTAGAATCTATTCCTTGTTGATTAAACACTTCATCGACAGTAACTTTCTTATCTTTGTAATAGTTTGTATAACTCTTATACCACTGCAATCTTGCGTTTAGTATACGGGGAGTACCTTTGCTTCTTTGGGCTATTTCGAGAAGTTCGTCTTCATTGATATCAATTCCTAGTTTATCACAATTCGACCCAGCTAGTTTAGCTAACTCATTTGGAGTATAAAAATTTAGATGTTCTTTAATTGTAAACCTGTCATAGAAAGGCTGACTAAGACTACCACCGCTTGTTGTTGCTCCAACCAAAGTAAATGCTGGAATATCTATGGACTCTGGTTCTTTGTCTAATACCAAGTTTAGTACAAAGTCTTCCATTACTGGATATAAAAATTCTTCTACCAGTTTTGGCAATCTATGTATTTCATCAATAAATAGAACGGATTTTAAAGTCATGCTCATTAAATAAGGCAATATATTTTTAATACTTCTTATATTTGCAGCATTTATTGTACAGATATTAACGCCCAACTCTTTTGCAATAGCATTAGATATTGTTGTTTTTCCTAAACCGGGAGGGCCATCAATTAATACATGAGGCATAACGGAACTAGAATCTGAACAACCGCTACATACAATTTTCAATCTTTGAATGACTTCCTCCTGTCCTATGATTTGATCAAAACTAGAAGGTCGAATAGTATTGTTACTCATTTGACAGATTCTCCAATAACTTGAAAACAAGATTTTATTAATTCAGAAACTTGATTGGTTTTACTATTGCTGTATGCGCTGACAACAATGTTTTTAGATTCAGCATTAGTATATCCATATCCAGATAAAGTGTTAACGCATATATTTAATGTATTGTCATTTAGTTCTAATTCAGGAGACATCGAGGAGGCTTGTTGCACCACACCCTCTTTACTTTGTTCTGCTGGCTGTACTGGCTTTTTCTTTTTTTTGTATAATATCTTAATTCCCTGCACAGGCTGAGTTTTATAACTACTACCACATTCGCAGACTATCATATATCCTGTGGTTTTTGCAGCTTGTAGACTAACCCAGTGTTCCCTTGAACAGTCTTCACACTCATATATCAGATTACAGCTTAAATTTTTTGGTTTAATTTTTTTCATCTTCTGATTCATCTTCCTTTACCCAAAATACAAAGTCATTTTCTTTTTCATCAAATGCTGTTTCTACATATCCTTTGGATACCAAACTGTTTAATATGTTGCCTGTTATTCTTTTGCTAAATGCATCAACTATCTCTACAAAATCTTCTTGTGTAATTTTATATTTTTTATTACCAGTTTTTTCCACATTCTCAAGTACGATTGCTTTACATTCTGAAAAAGTTAAACACTCGTTTATTTCTGTTTGTTGTTCCTCAGACAAAGATTCCATAGACATATTCAATTCTTCAAAATCAACGTCTGACTTTTCACCAAAAGCAGAATATGTCAAAACTCTAGTGTTCTGAATAAAATCATCCATATCCGTAATTTCATAATAAGTCATAACTAATTAAGATTATCAAATAATCCCCTGTAATAGTTTGGTTGTTCTAAAATATATTTCGCATTAGATATCAGATAGTTTTTATGATATTTCTCTAACTCATTGTCTACAAAATATTCTTCCTTCCATATGGGTTCATCATAATTATTATTTCCTAGATAAGAAAAATATTCTTCATCTATTTTAGATTTATCGTATTTTTTATTTTTTTGTGGGCTAGAGTATTGACCAAATATCCAAACATTGTTTTCTTCATAAATTTCTTTTATAGCATCAGACAACCAAGACTCCCATGAGTTCCAGTCAAATTTAAATTGTTTAGGATATCCATACTCGTTATATTCCCATCCTTCTGGATAAAACTTGTAATCATCATCATCATATTCATTATGTTCTGGTTCATCGTACATAATATTCTCCAAAAATTAGGGACTACGAGATATAACTGACTACTGTATTATACCCCGCAGTCCTCTTTAAATCAACCCTGACAAAAATTATCAAGAAGGTGTGGAGGAATCGAACCTCCTTAGCCCAAATTGCTCACCTGTCCAATCACAGGAAATCACAGACTATTAAAATTCTTCATCATCATCATCATCTTCAAACTGATCCCAGTAGTCTTCATCATACTCATCATAAATTGTCGAGGCTTCATCTTCATCAACATAAGAGTCTGCTTCAAACTCAGCCTTATAAAGAGGTTTTGGCAATTCTCCTTGATAAAGACCGACTACTTCATATTTGCAGGTGCGAAGTTTTTCACAGTTGCAATCGCTAGGGACGCTAACAACATCTTCAGGATTGATTTTAACAATTACAATATTGTCACCAGCATCCACGCTGCCATAATTTGCAACATAGTTTAATGCTCCAGCATGAAGTCCAGAAGAACATCCTCTGCCTCTATTGTCGTCTACCTTTGCTCGACGCATTTCGCATACTTGACCAACCTTATTATCGAATGTTCCTTTCCACTTGTCTTTAAAGTCGCTGTTGACTGCTTTGTAGGCAAGAAAGCAACCGTCTTCAGTAATAGGAAGATTCTCATGCTCCAAGAAGTCATACAGTTCTTGCTGACTCTGCATACTTGGATTCTCCATAAGATTTTCCAAGAATTTTACAAGAGGCTGGAAAGGCAAACCCTTGCTCATAAATTCTATAATTCTCTTACTGATGCTGCCGTGAACTTCTTCACCTTCAAACATCACCTTACCATTTATGATTGATACTTGTCCGTCACTAAAACTAGCAACAGCTTTCTCAATGTCTACCAGTTCTAGCAACTCATCTTCTGTTGCTGTTGGTAGTGCTTCCAGAATCAGCTTGTAATTAGTATGATCTGGAATTACTTGGTGAGCCTTATTCTTTAAGATCACCGTTAAGTTGCCGTCAACCCACATAAAAGGAACACTCATAATTAAAACTCCTGTGATAAAAACCTTAAACCAAATTTCCTACTGCTGTTCTCAGTTCGCTGAGTTCAACATTATCAAACCATTTGTCTCGACCATAGTAACCATTGTTGTGAATATCCATAGGATCATTAGTTTTGATCTGCTCAATATCCAAATCATCGTTACCACTAACAATATACTTTAGTATCGGTGAACTGTCAATAGTATCTTTAAGAATTTCTCTAAGACTATCCATTTTAGGCAGGGTCTTGATGATTTCCTGACTAAGTGATTTTTTACCAGTTGGTAACTCTTCGTAACCATACAGTTTCTTAAATTCAAAAAGCATATTGTTCAGTTTAAGAATCTTAGTGTTAATATCTTTTGCATCTTCTACGATGTTGTATTCACTTGCTATGTTGTTTACATGCTGTTCAAGTCTTTGTCTACTAAATACTCTGAGATTAAAGTATTCACTATTTGCAACTTTAGCAAAGTAGTATATAAGTAGCCACTCATCCATAGCTTTGGTGACTGTCTCATTTTTAATATAATCTTTGTAGTCAAGACCATAGACATTTAAAAGATTAGCCATTACAACTCTATCTGAACGCTCTGGCTTACTGTGCCAGCTTCTTGTTGCCTTCTTCAAGTCTGTAGAACAATATTGTTTGTCACAGTGATTAATGACTGCATCGTACTTGCCTACTTCTTCTCTTAATTTCTTAGACATTTTCGCAGCCTTGCTTTTAAACCATTTATTAAAAGATACTAGATTTATGCCCTGCTTTTGTAATTTAGCTACCGAACTTTGTTTGATAGCATAGATGTTATATCTGCTAAACAAAATACTACCCAATACATTGTCCTTGTCCGCTAGATTAGAAATCTTATGAAGGTCGGGATAAGGACTGACAGAAGAATATCTAGTAATAGGTACATAGATTACTTGTTCAGCATCTTCTAGCCCTTCCACTAGGCTATCACTTAATTCACTAAGATAGCTAGAGTCATTAAGATTATTGCCACTAAGATTAGAACACTCTTTCTTATCATAGTCTTTAGAACTTTTTAATAAAAAGATTTCGTCCTTACTAATCGTACCAGCACCAGTGCCAGTTCTTCCCTTGGTGCTAGATTGTAGCAGACTACGGTATTCAGAAATATTCTTAACGCTTTCTTCTCCACCAATATCTTTGATAAGTTTAGCGAAACCCTCACCAGAATCTTCTTCTGGATTTTGAGTGTCAACCATAAGATACGCCATACAATCATTCTGATTACAATATCTAATAGCAATCTTCT
>Ga0257110_1001542_pt1 | contig 10831 bp, 3 predicted proteins | sample LP_taG_7_FD_190184 | JGI IMG/M metagenome (GOLD analysis project Ga0257110, IMG submission 190184) | Marine microbial communities from Northeast Subartic Pacific Ocean, Canada - LP_J_2015_P26_10m | ecosystem: Environmental > Aquatic > Marine > Oceanic | place: Canada: Northeast Subartic Pacific... | reverse complement strand
CCGCGTTTCTTCGTCTCGGTTCTCAACACGAGTACCGAGTTCTCGCGAATGCCAGCTTCGTCGATGGTTTCGTATTTCCTCAATTTTCTCCCGTCCAGCTCGAGTATCATTTCGGAGACTTTAACTCGGCGCATCGTCCACTGGGAAATTTTGACCATCAAATCGTAAATCGTCTCGCATTTGTACATGTCAATGGGCACCGTGACCGATTCTGGAAGAAGATCTGGGAGTTTGGCGAGGAACCAAAAGTTAACCTTATCGTAGATGGGCGAGCGTTGTTCGACTTCATCTGAATCTTCTCGTCGTCGTTCGTGAGAAGGCTGCGTGAAATCGCCGAGGCTTGCCGCCGTCGCTCGCCGAATGGCTTCCTCCTCATCCACCTCCGGTGGTTGTAATTCTCTCATTGATATTGCGCGTGATAGTGCGTGTAATTGTATAGCCACATCTTCTCTAGGAAGGTTGAGTGCTTCCGGGCAGAACTGCTTCAAATTTTTAGCATCTAAGTTAAGCAGAAGTTGAAGAAGCAGTTCGAACACTTCTAGCGAAGACGAGCCTAACAGCGCGAGCCCTTCGCGCTGAAACCTTTCCGGTTCGAGTCTTGATGCCATCTCTATAATCCGGGGAAAATGCTTGCTAGCGTGCTGCAACATTTTATGCATCTCTTCCATCAACATGGCCTCGTGGTCATTTGTGTATTTGGAGTTTCCATGGGTCTTCTTGAAATCATATTTCTTTTTCTTCTTCACCCTTTTCTCCGGCGGGCTCGAGTCGGGACACAACCACTCATCTTCTTCTCTCTCCTTCTCCATCTTCAACCTTGGCATCTTCTCGTGCCTTGAGAACTCGCTCCGGTAATCTACAAAGAGTCCACGGGCATTGCTCCGTCGAGGGGGGCGAAGGTTTGTGTCTTCGAAATCGTCGAACTCTCTGAAGAAATAGATTCCTTGCCGGACAACGTCGTCGTGAAAAAACATGTTCGCGATTTCCTTCGCGGCGCGTTTCCGGTATTCATCACCAAGTGAATACAACTCACGAATAGTTTCGCACGAGCGTCTTTCCGCTTCATGGTCCTCTACTGCCGTGCCATTTGAATTTAGGTTGGGCAGGATTGCTTTTGCGAGCACATATTGCATGCTCATGCGTTGACCGATTCTTTCGCATTCCTCCGCATCGGTTTCCCAGTAGAGACTCAATGCGTCTTCGAGGGGTTCGCCTAAACTGACGATCATTTTTCTCGGCAACGCGATCAAATCAACCGCAACTTTCGATAGATTGACTCCAAATAATGAGTCGGTTTTTAACGCCTCGCGAGTAGCGTTGACCTTTGTCGATAAGTCATCCGCTGGATATTTTTGCCTTACGATTGTCTTACACACGCTGGAGGACTCCAACCAGTGTATGCCGTGTTCGCACTGTTCTTTCCTCTTTTCGTAATTCTCATCATCCATTGGACCATCTAACGATCCCCACACCGCGAGCATCCATTCGGTGAGGAACTTCTTTTTAGGAGCTTTTCCGGAGATGAAAATTGCTTCATTCTTTCCAAACGCTCGCATCAATCGCTCGAGAATCTCAATTTTAGGCATATCGTTGGGTACCGTTTGGCGCAAACAGTTGTACAGGTGCAAAGCAAACGTCATCGAGCGGTGCAGCTCGAGCCACTCCATACTTTCGACGATTCCAGTCATCGTTTCAATGAACAACACACCAGAACCGGCAAAAAGTGGACTATTGCGTGATAACCTATCTCGGAATACTTTGTCTTTCCGGACTTGACTGTCCGTCTCAAAATCAAAAGTCTTGATTTCCTCGGAGAGAATGATTTGACTGTGCGGTAAAAAAACGTCGTTGTGTTCATCGAGATCTTTCAACTGTATCAGTTCTTTCTCTTCCCAAGAAAGAACTTGATTTGCGATCCTAAAATATTTCGATCGCCATAAAATCGAATCGTCGCAATCCGTGTGAACCCGAGACATCGCCATCGAGTGTAACGCGAACACTAGCGACACCGACGGCGTATTATTCTGTAAACTTCGGCTCACTAATCGCTTGAGAGGAAACAAACCGCATTCGCCCATCCCGTAAAACTCTTTTATTAACTTTGCCGCGGATTCAGTGTCATTCTTACCCAACGCCTTTTTCATTCGTAAATCTTCGCAAAATGTTTTGTATCTGGATTCATCCGTCGTCGCCCAAAGTTGGAAGACTGCTTTGAATGCAACGAGAAACGAATCGAATGCACATTCAATGGAGATATGTTTGTGGGACTCGATGCAACGTTGCCAGGTTTTCCCCGAAGTCCCCGAAGGCAAATTTTCTGCAACATCCTCAATCTCAGGCTCACTCAATACTCGATCAGCCAGACGCTCGGTGTTTTTCTCTGGCGCGAACAGTTCGTGGACCATCCTCGATACTATCACCAAACCATTCCTTGAGAAGCAAAAATCGTCCACATCCTCTACCATTCTGGATAACTGTTGGTGCACGTGTTCGGTTAAAATTTCGATAAGCGGCAACCGATCCTCTCGCTTCGAGTCTTTCATAAAGTCTTCCATCATTTGCATCGCGTGTCTCGTAGGCACGTCCAAACCAGTACTCTCGAGCTTGACCTTATTACTCTCGTAAAATTTCTTTAAACCTGGGAGGGTAGACTTCGACTCTTTTCGCTTGTTCATGCCGCGCAACAAATCAAATGCAAAGACGGAACGTTCGCGTTTGGGTATGACCGAACTGTAGTTACCGCCAAATGTGAGATCGGACACAATTTCGAGCGCGCGTTGCCACGACATTTTGCTATGCTCGTTCTTCTCGGCGATAAGACGGATGGCTTCCACGAGATGGGCGGCGGCTATGATGCGTTCGATAGTATTAAGCTCAGGATTCTTTTTTAAGGATTTTCGCATCGTTAAGTCCACGTATTCGATGCATGCGTTCGTTACAGACGTGGCTTCCAACAATGCCGCGATGCCATTGCCTTTACGGAAACTCAAGTGGAAATTCTGCCACGCCATTTGCACTTCTTTGTACGCGTGTTCGAGTTTCACGAGTAACGTCTTTGCGCATTCGTTGAGATCCTCCAACGCGTTCATTCGTGCGCGTTGATCTTGGATTAACTTTTCTTCTTCTTTTTTCTTTCTCGCAATTTCCGCTTCGATTTGTTTTTGTTTCCAGCGTTTTTTCTCTGCCTCCTCGTTCTCAGCCTGGAGCGCGGCGGCGTCGGCCGCTGAAGCAAACGAGATGGTTTTCTTCTTTTTTGCAACAAAAGCATGCGGCTTTTGAGCTCGTTGTTGTTGCTGTGGTTGCTGCTCTTGCTGCTCTTTTTCTTTTTCTTCTTCTTGTTCTTCTTCCGAAGAGGATGAGTCCAACGTCAAAATGCCGCAATCGACAACTTTGAATTTCTGTTTTTGCATTCGTTCCTGTTTCGCGATCGTCGCCAGCACTTCCGGTCTGGGCTTTTTTACCTCTGCGTTTTTGTCGTCATTTTTTTTGTCTTCGTCCAAGATTTCTTCTTCTTTGATCACGTCTTCATCCGAATTTAGCGATGAAAAGCCTGCGCTACCCGGGCCAATCGCTGGCGCGGCGTTCAATATATCATTACTCAAACCAAGATTAAATCCAAACGTGTTTTCATCGAACACTCTCCTCGATTCTATCGGTTCGTCTTCTTCTTCGATTTCAACCGCCGCGAAACGAAAACGCGAGCGCGATGGATGACTCGCTTGCATCGGCACTTCTGACCAATGCTTCTCTACCTTTACCTTGGTGGCCAAAGGAGGACTCGCTTGCATCGGGACTTCCGTCCAATCCCTGTCTTCCTCCATATTCTTTTCTTTGGCTGAGGAAAGCAATCGATCCATTTGTTGACTGAGCACGCGCATCTTTTCGTTCTCTTCCTCTTTGCTTCTGGACTTTTTGTCCATCCTATTACTTCCCAAGAACATCGCCTCGCCCTCGGGATCTTCTTCGTCTTTCTTTAGCGCCGTCCCCGCGTTCATGTACTTCATTTCGAGTTGCCGCTCAAGCTCTTGCAAAGACATGCCGCGTTCGCTGCTATCGCTTTCGTTCTTCTTCCTCTGGCTGCCGCGAAGGAGTAATACTTCCTCTTCTTTCCCTTTCGCGGGTTGCTGTTTGAACATGTTCTGAAATATTTCTGCCCCAGTAGGGGTGAGCGAAACGTTCACCGCTTTCGATTGTTTTTCCACTTCTTCCAGAGACTTTACTCTTTTGTTTTTTGAGCTTTGCGAGCTCACTTTGAACTGAAAATCGTTCGCGTCGTTCTTCATTTGGTCCAAGAGCGCGCGACCGCTTTTCGGAGCGAACGCGTAAGGAGCTCCGCTTTTTTCTCCAAATCTTGTGTTTCCTTCTTCTTGTCGTCGTTCTTTCGTCGCGTCATCCTTTCGCGTCGAATTGGCCGAGATCGAAACGTCCTCCGTTTCCTCCTCTTCCTCTTCTTCCTCCTCCTCCTCTTCGGTTCTGAACCCAAGCATAGCTGCGCTCATAATCTTCGCCGCCTCCCCTTCCGCCCCTTCGAAGATCATCTTCACGCTCCTCAAAACCTTCAAGTAATGAAGGTGTTGGTAAAAAGCTTTATTGAGCGCTTCGCCCGTCGCCTTGGCGTACTTGAAAACCAACTTCGACGCCTTCATTCGGTGCTCAATCGCCTTGTCCAAATCCATCTTCACGTTCCTCGGCACCCTCGTGTCCCTCAGATTCAGCGCTCTCGCCGCGTGGTACATCCACATACTTTCTCCTCCTCTTCCTCCCATCGAAGCGTTGTTCTTGTTCACCGCCTTCTTCATCAACGTCGCGCCGAAGCCGTACGAATTCAGCCAACGTTCGACGCTTTCTTCTCTCTTTTTGTATTGGCGCGTCAAGTCCCACATTTCGCTTCCAATTTTTTCTTTCATTCGCTCGACGTTCTTCTCTTTCCTTCTCTCGATGTTCTCCTCGTCTTTTACGGCGTTTTCATCGTCGTCGTCGTCTGAGGAAGAGGAGGAAACGGAAGCGCCTCTTTTTAAAATAATCTTCTTCTGCTTCTGCTTCTTCTTCGCCGTCATCTCGCAAACTCTGTCTCTCTTTCTCTTTGTTTCTTCCGCGCAAAAGTCTCTTCGTTTTCTTCTGAAACTTCTCCGGCGAAATCAAATCTCAAATCGTTTCGGTTGACGCGATTTCTTTCTCTCTCTCTTTACTCTGCGCGGCAAAACATTGCCGCGCAAGAATCTCTTTATGTTTTTATCTCTCCTTGTGACTATTATAAGTGCGTTTAATTCCCTCGCGTATTCTGTTGTGACGCGCGTTTGTGCGCAAATTTGTGGCGTTTTTAGGAGCGAGAGATTAGGTAATTAAGTGATGAAAAATGCTCAAACAACGGTTGACTATATAAATGTGGGATGATGATGATGTTTACGACGACGACGCGTCAACAACGTCTTATATTTCAAAGATGATAAAGAATATAAATGTGTACGCGACGACCCATTATGTGCGGGAAATGACGACGATGCTTTTCTTGTTTTATTAAGCGACGTAATGATACACGTCCCGATCGTCCTTGTCTCTTTCCACGTACTCGCGATCGATCAGACTTTCGATTCGTTTCTTCAAATCTTGGTTGTTCACCGGGAACTGGAGTTTCGCCACGACCTCGTTGATCAACTCCGGGTGCGGCAACTTTTTCCTGGTTTTTAAGATTCGAACGATCATGGCGTCGATTTGGTGGAACCGGTCCGCGCGGACGGATTCGCGGACGGCTTCGTTTTCGTCCTCTTCCATCGTGGTCGGGTGATCTCCCCCGTTTTCTCCTCCGGCGCCTCGTTTTTTACCGCTCGCTTGTGTAGAGGATTGAATGGCGGAGATTTTCAATCGAACCAGTTTTTCTTGCAAGTTGAAGTTGAATTTGAACGCGTCTTTCGCCTCGTCGATGTCTTTACTCATCGGGGTTTTTAATAACACTCGGTACTTACCGCCGTATAAGGATTGCAACGTGCGTTTCAATTCGACGTCCGGGATGTTTGTTTTCTCTTTCATCTCCTTATACGTGAACTGTTTGTGTTGTTGCTCGTCGTCGTTCGTATCGTCGTCGTTCTCGTTGAACGCCAAGATGATTACGGCTTGCGCCAACGAGACCGCCAACTCTTTCGTACCACTCGCGAATTTGACTTTCAGGACACACGTGGACGTGGAGTGTTGCCAAGCTAATCGTCTCCCAGTGTATTGCTCTAAATAGTACGATTCAAAATCGTCTCGCAACGATTGTAATTCCGGCGGTAAGACGACGTCGAGTTTCGCCGCCGACGGCCAAAATCCAGCGGTTAAGATGTTCACGGAGAAAGTTTCGCGGTTCGTCATTGGTGGTTTTGGCGGTAATGGTTCCAACGCTTCTCCCCCTCCTTCTTTTATGATTGATGTCGACTTCTTTCTTGTTCTTTTTGATTTATCTTCATCGGCGCCTTCCGCGACAGAAGCGTTCATGTCCACGTCCGCCTTTGTCTCGCCGCCGACGGAAGCCGTGTTGTTAGTCGCGTTGTTACGATAGTTATGCACGGTATCTCGACTCACGTCCATGTCTGTGAACATTCCTTCCAGACGCGTGGTAAAGTTCGCCCCGCACTCTGACCGTAACTTGCCAACCACCAACCGCTCGGCGTCGATGGATGCCGATTTTGAAAATAACAAGCGTTTCGCCAAATCCTTCTTGTAAAACGCCTCGAACACGTCTTTGCCTTGTATGAATCGAAACAACGCCACGGCTTTGTTCAGTTGCTCGTCTAAGTCTTTCTCGGTCGATAAGGACGTTTTATTCCCTTTCTTCAACTTTTCGTCCATGAATTTTGCGATTAACTCCGCGATTCGATTGTTCTTTGAAGTGTTGATGAACATTTCAAACGCAACCTTGGCGCCTTCGCTGAATTGGCGCTGATTCTCAAACGCGTTCACGACGATATCGTCCACGGAGGATTTCATTCGTAATAAAACGTCAACGCAATCGGCAGCTTCGTCTTGAACGGTCTTTTGGCCGACAACTTTCAATCGTTTCGTGAACTGGTCTCTCAGGAGTTTCAAGCCGTCCGGGACGCGAGAGAGTAACGAGTACAAGCGTTTCAAGTCCTCTACTTTCGAACTGTCCGCGAGCATTTCGTCTGAACTGTCGATAATTTCGAGTTTCTTGTCCTGAATCAACGCTTTCTCGACCGTTTTTGTAAGCACCAGTTTCGTTTGCGGTTGCAAATAACTCTCCGCGCGATCGAGCGTTTCTTCGTTCAATCGCGTTTGACAGTGTTTCAAATAGTCCGCGCACTCCGAAGCTGACTTTTTCGTGATTCCAAACCTCTTGTCCGATTCTTTGGCGTAAAATCTCGCCGTGTTTTCTAAGAAGAGACGCTCGAAGTTGAACACCAACAAAGGTGGTGGTGATTTTGGTGTTAAAAGTTGTTGTTTGTTGTCGTCCACCATCATCATCGACTTGTCGTCGTCTCCTCTTCCTTCTTCTTCTTCTTCTTCTTCTTCGGCCGAGCGCTTCTTTGAATTCCTCTGGCCGCTGGTGGCTACTTCAGAAGGAAACGACGACGACGAAAACGAGTTGTTTGATCCGCCGCCGTACCTTTTCAACGTTTCCATCGCGGTCGTAAATCGTTTCACTAAAGTTCGATCGATCTTCTCTCCTTCTCTTTCGCGTTCGATCAACCGCAAACACCCGCTCGCGGCTTTGCGAAGCACGTCCGCGTTCGCGTCCATTTGCTTTTGAAATTGCTGGACGCTCAATTCCCACAGAGGAAGTTTAAAACTACTCTCTTTACTACTCCTTTCTCTGCTCCCCGGAGTCGTCGTCGTAGTCACCGCGTCCGTTCCACTCCGTCGCCTGCGTTCGTCGTCGTCCAACGGCGACGTCGGATCTTTAGTACCAGTCGTCGTCTCTCTGCCGCCTTCTTTTGATGCGTCAGCAACAGCGGAGGAAGAAGCCCCTAAGGAAGCGTTTTTCGTAAATGCCGTCGCCGTCGTCCGGTCCAAGTACAAAAACAAAGACCGAATCAACATCATCTGTTTCACCCTCGTCTCCCACACGTCGTCGACGAAAAACTTCAGAAACTGTTCTTCTTCGGACGAGAACGCCGAAAGACCACCCGCGTTCCCTGTCGTTCTTGACGTCTTCTTATGCGACGACGTATGAAAACTTCCTCCTTGATGACATTTCTCTTTCAACTCTTTCGCCACCGCTTCCGTTCTCGCCTCTAAACATTGTCTCAATTTTTCGTACAATTCGTTCCCAAAATTCCCAACCACCACGTCTTCCACCGCGCGATATAACCGCTCGTAACTTTCCTCGCACGGCTTCTCGTCGTGGATTGCATCCAAAGCGTTTAACAATCGAGTATTCCACGTGGTTTCGAAAAAGTTTGAGGGGATTTTCGGGGCAACTTTGAACGATTTGATGACCAGTTTTCTTTCCGTCACATCACGCTTTGGTTGCTCCATTTTCTTCGCCGCTGATGTGATTTGATCTCTTTTGAATGTTTACTGTCTCTTTCCCAAACAAAGGTAATGGTAACCTCAAAACGTGAAAACACAGAGAGAGAGTTTAGAGGTCTGCGTGTGTGTGCCTTTTTTGCGTAATCTTGAGCGCAAAAGCGTGTTTAAGTGTAAGTGTGAGAGAGTTTTGCGTGTCCTTTACTGTGAGGAGGTTTTGGGTCAAAAGGAAAGAAAAATACGAGCGAGAAATACGCGAAGGATGAAGAAGAGTTTTCATGTCTCTCTCTCTATGTGTGTCTGTGTTATTAAAAGCTTTGCGTATGTTTGTATGTGTTTACGAACTGTGTATTAACTCGCCGTGCTCGTATCGCCAATCAAATGGTAATGGACAGTTGTTGTCGAGGAGATATTGTACACAGTCGAGGTGGTTTTTCTCGTGCGCATCTCGTACGGCCCGAAAGTCCCAAGGCGCTTTGGCGGTTTCGTGCAAGTACTTCAAACAGTTCAAGTGACCTTTCTCGGCCGCATACCAACACGCAACTACGTTATATTTATCATATTTACGCTCATCAAGATATTCGAGTATGTGGAGATGACCATTTCTAGCCGCCCAAGCGGCAGTTTCATAACGATCCCAAGGCGCTTTGACTTCTTCTCGTAAGTATTTGAGGCACTCGAGATGACCGTTTCCGGCAGCAAATGCACACGCATACTCACCGATAGGACACTCATTTGCAACGCAATACTTTGCCATTTCCAGATTACCTTGTTCCGCGGCCCTAGTAATCGTCCTACAATCCCACTCACACTTTTTCTCCTCTCGTATCCACTTGAGCAACTCGAGTTTATTCGTTTGAGCAACTTGAGAGCAGAAATCTCTGTCTTTGCGCCACCATCTCGGCCAAAACGATTTATTCTCCCACGCAATCTCCAAAGTCGATATCGACGACATCTCTTCAACTTTAAACCTCTTTTTCAAATCTCTTGCACGAGGTGATCTCTTAATCAACGCTCTCGTTTCACCATTCACTCTGTCCAAGAATTTGAGATCCGTTCCATTCAATCTCGGTAAAATATGAGTGAAACAAATATCGTCGTTATTTACAATCAAATCCCACAACACCGATTTGGAACTCTTCTTCTTTTTCCTCCTAAAGAATAACCCCGCGACGAGGAGGAGGAAAAGGAAACGAACGAGCGCGAACATATATCTTTGAAAGGAGATTACAGTTTTTTTTTTCTTGCGCATGTGAGATGTGATCTCTCATTAAGAGATTCCCTAAACAACGAAAAGACAGACAAAAAAAAAATTCAAAAGGTTCGTCATTTCTTTAACACATATCAAAGTCACATCCTTTGCGCGCAAAAACACTCGCGCAGCACCGAGAAGACTAAAGATGGACGGTACGCTTTCTTTCTTTCTTTCTTTCTTTGTTCTTTCACTCTCGTTTTCTCTCTCTTTTAATAAAATACTTTCGCCTTTGTTTTGCGTCTCGATGTTCGTGATGCGCTCGTCCATTTTTGAATATATTTTCCCTATAGAGTAGTCTCATAAGTAAACATCTCTCCGTTTCTTATTCACTGCTTTCATCAAAACACACACCTCACAGAAGGCGCGGTGTACCACACCAACCCGAACGAAGGTTTAGACGAGGACGAGTTAGATAATAACGGCGCTTTTGATGAGAATGCAACAATAATAACGCCGTCTCGAGCGAGAAAGAAATTCGAAGATTTCCTGAGAAACTTCAGAGGCCATCCGAACGAAACCTCCGTGGATGGACAGTTGATTTACAGAGACGTTCTCTCCGAAGGAAGGGTACCGGGAACGATTGATGTCACGTTGGACGATATCATCGCACACGACGCGGCTTTGGCGAAGGCGTTGAGAGATCAACCGAACGTGTATTTTCCAATCTTGGAAGACGCGGTGAAAAAGGTCGCGCAGAGTTTACGAGGCGGTGCTGGAAGAGGAGGAGGAGGAGGAGACGAGGAAGACGAGGAAGACGAGGAAGATCGCGAGGACGACGAGGACGACGACGAAGACGACGTTCGTTCTGCCATCGAGAGCATTCACGTCACCATATCGTCGCACGAAACGCCTCGATCGGTGAGAGGATTAAACTCGAAAGACGTTTCGAGGTTAGTGTGCATTCCCGGGATTGTCATCGCGGCTTCGAGGGCGAAAGCGAAAGCTTCCATCGTTGGCATTCAGTGTCAATCGTGTAAACACATTCGATATTTGCAAATTCCGCCGGGATATGCCTCGGCGCAAATGCCGAGGACGTGCGAGGCTGGACAAATGAACAATCAGCAGAGAGGAAACGAGAACGACGACGAGAATAATAACAACAACAACGATAAC
>Ga0257110_1001541_pt1 | contig 10838 bp, 9 predicted proteins | sample LP_taG_7_FD_190184 | JGI IMG/M metagenome (GOLD analysis project Ga0257110, IMG submission 190184) | Marine microbial communities from Northeast Subartic Pacific Ocean, Canada - LP_J_2015_P26_10m | ecosystem: Environmental > Aquatic > Marine > Oceanic | place: Canada: Northeast Subartic Pacific... | reverse complement strand
GAGGAGCCATTGCGATCTTGGGGAAAAGCGTGAGAATATCGATGCGCACAATTACTGAGAGGTTAGATTGACTCAAGCATCTACTTTTTCAAGAGCTTCGCCCAGCTTGGCCCGATGAGGCCTTTCAAGTAGCTTGATTTTTCCACGGGTAAAAACCAGAGGGAGAGTTAACATCGGAATAGATTCGATCAAAATCTTCATCTATCTTATTCAACGATCACTGGGGTTCCGACGCTTGCAGCTTCATAGAAGCGAACTGCCATTTCTTTGGGCATTCTCACACAACCATGAGAGGCTGCATAGCCAGGAAGGTGTCCGACGTGCATTCCAACTCCGCCATTAAAGCGCATGAAATAAGGCATGGGAGCAGGCTCAAAAACCTGCCCAGGATCGGCCCGATGCTTCCTCGTATCTGCATCATCATTTACGATCTCTCCGGTGGCTAGATCCCGAATGACCCCATAAAGAGAAGATTCATGATCAATGTCCTTCTCAGTCACTTTGAAGGTTCCAGCTGAAGTGGCACGGGTTGAAGTGCCCGTCGAAATGGGGGACATTCCCACCACCTGGCTACCCTTGTAAAAATAGGCTTTTTGCTCATCACGGTTGATACGGATTATGGGAGGGTCCTCAACAGCGTCACCATCCCAGTAACCCCGTTCATGGGCCATTGGTTGAAGTTCGCTAGTCGGAGTCGCTGAGCGGAAACCATTAAGATAGCCACTGCCAGCCTCTTCTGAAACTGGAAATGTTGGAAGAACGCAGGATTGAGAGGCAATCCCAATAGGAAGTAACAAAAATAAAGCCTTCATAAAGTATTTTGGTGAGTCAAACTAATCCCGAAAAGTCGCAGGGGTCAAGAGGAGGATTTCTGCCGAAGAAGAGCAGCAAAAGCACCATCAGATCCATCTTTAAAAGGCAGAAGCTGGTCACTCTTCTCAAGCAAAAAGTCAGGATGTCTCTTCAAAAAGCGATTTACTAAATCAGTATTCTCTTCCGGATCTATTGAACAAGTAGAGTAGACAAGCCGCCCTCCTGGTTTTAGGCACTTAATCGCTTGTTCCAAAATCTGATTCTGTATCACGAGTAATTTCTCCAAATCAATTTTTTGAATCCGCCATCGCGCATCCACGCGACGGCGTAGTACACCAGTATTTGAGCACGGAACATCAAGTAAGATAGCATCGCAAGCTTCGAGCAATTCTTCCGGTGGATCCTTCGTCCAATCATGGCAGGACACCTCAGCAATCTTCACACCGCACCGTTCAAGGTTTTCGTTAAGGCGCGGGAGTCGCTTCTCGTTAGAATCCATACAGATCAAACGCCCTTCATTATTCATCAATCCCGCCAGGTGAATCGCCTTGCCTCCTGGGGCGGCACAGGCATCTAGCACTATCTCGCCTGGCTTAGGCGCCAAAAAATCCGGTGCATGTATGGTTGAGGGATCAGTCACATAATAGTGACCATTTTCTACAGCTTCCTTGGCGCTCTCCGGCTCAGGACTTCCAGAAGGGGGAGGATTTAAAAGATTGGGCCGGTAATAAGGCTCAGCGGGAAGATTATTCCAATCCATCAACGCGACCGCATCCTTTTGACCAAAGAGCTTCTTCCAACGTTTCCAAAGCCAATGGGGGTGCGAAAACTGAATCGGAAGTTCAACGTCAGGAAGCTCGCGCAACAGCCTCATTCGACAGTGTGCAGCCTTCCGCAAAACGGCATTGATTAATCCCTGCACGGGCTTGCGAGCACAGGCCACGGTTTCATAAATCGCGGCATGGTCCGGGGTCCGCAAAATCAACAATTGAAAAAACCCAACCCGCAAAACATCCCGAGTTTCAGGATCCAATTTCCCTTTTCGAAACATCCCTATCCAGTGGTCAAGCAAACTTCGATTTCGTAAAACGCCCAGTAAAATTGTTTTAAGAAAAGCGCGATCTGATGACGTCAAATGGTTACGATCAGAGTGGCGCTCCACAAGGGAGTCCGCATAGGCATGACCCTTAGCCCACGCTCTCAGAGCCGAAACCGCAGCGCGGCGAACATTCTTATCAGATTTTGGCATAAAGAATTTAAACTAGGAAATTACTGTGGCAATTTGACACCATTCGTCATCAAGAGTCACTCCTGGTAACGGAATCTCCTTGCCAGCACGATGATACCAGTAGGACGCGTTGCCATCATCCCCTTCCTCGCGATGCAGGTAAGCATGAATCCAAGCTCCCTCGGGATCGGGAACATCCTGACAAACATCATGTGAATCATCCCAGCGCCCCGCCTTGACTAACCAAAGAGCTTGTTGGCCAAGAGAGATTCCTGAAGGTGGTTCTGGATCGGATTGCGCAGAGCTTGCGAGATCAACGGCGTTCATGTCGATACTGTCTTGCCAAATCCGGCAGAGAAAGGAAGTCGGAACTCGATCAGTTGAGCGAGAATGTAAGACGAAAATAAGACTTTCCGGCCCTTGGTGTAATCTCGAGCCCTTCAGGAACTCTGATCACTTCAACAACCTCCCAAGTTTTCAGATCGCTTGAGCGCTCCATCTGCATAGTCGCATCTGGCCGATTCGGGAGCATCCCAAGCGGCCAGATAAACTTTTCGCCCCTTACGACCAACTTGAAAGTTGGGCTATCACTAGCCAAACTTGGATTTGTTCCGAGCACATATTCTGAAAGTTCGTCAAAACCATCACCATCCGAATCGCCTAAAAGATTAACCTCGCCTCCTAAAAAAAACACACTCCAAGCATCGATCTTCAACAGGTCAGAGATCATTAATGGCACCGAGAAATTACGCCCTCCAACGAAAGTGGGATCTCCCGATGGTATTTGAATTAAAGCTGTTTCATTACCTTCGTTTATAAAATCAGGAATCACTTTAACCGGAATTTCGAGGGAAACCTCTGCCGCAGGTAGAACAGCTTGTTTATTGATCTCATAATCTTCAGAAAAAGTTGCGCTCCCTGAAAGCTTAAGCGGAATACTTAGCGATGAGACGAGTGGCAATTTTGTTTCAAGTATGACAATCGCAAGAAAATTTGGATGATTCTCATCAAGCTCTCCACTTTTGAGAGCCAGCGTGACCTCCGGACGGTGTGGTTCGCAATCTTCAGACAACATTTCCATTTTCACATTGTCGATCCACCATCCGTCAAGCGCCGAAGAAGCATCATGAACCACCCGCCATCGAAATTGAAGCATCTCGCCGGCCCAAGCGGCAGGTAGCTTGACAGACACTGGAGTGAAATTTTCAAGGATTCCTGACCAAGCTTGCTGCCCTCCAATGGCAGAACCAAACCCCTCACGAATGCTGCGGTTATATCCTCCTCCTGTGATGACACTTGGATCAATCAATAGATCGACCCACTCTCCCCCATCTCTTGAAACTTCAAGCACGGCCCCATCGAAACCTGCTTCAAGACGATAAAGATGACTGAAGGATAAGTCACCTCCACTGGATGCCAACTCAAAGACAGGAGATAGAAGAAATGACTCACCAGATGAATCACGCCCCGGAACAAAAACGGACTGGATCGGAGAATCCCAACGGGAAGAACCCACCTTCCACTCTTCACCTGATCCAGAGGTCTCAGATTTCCAGTCGCCAGGCAAACCGTTCAGATTTTCAAAATTAATATCGAAGGCGACTGGTCGAGTCAAAACCCCAGCTTCAAATTCCAGATTTTCCCTTAGCAGCTCCCCTGACTCACCATTAATCTTAAGGTCAATCCCCAAGAACTCTCCACAGCTTCCGTTTGTACCTACCACAACCTCAATGACACCCATTTCACCAGGCTCCAATCGTAAGGGTGATGATTTAGAAAAGAGCACCGCATTATCCGAAACCAAAATATTAGTTGTCAATATCCCAGACTGTAGTTCCCCTATATTTCCAACCTCAATTGCCAAGCGGATCGTCTCACCAGGATCTAGACGATTATTTTTGATCGAGCCTGATTCTTCAAGAATTCTATGATCGAACAAATGTAGTCGAGGCGCTGGCACACTAGCCATCAACTCTACCCCCAACTCATAGATCTGAGCTGCATTCGTTTGGTCACCAGAAACCCTCAGATAAAAAAAACCAGTCGCAGGCAACCGAAACTGTTCAATTATTTCGGACTCTCCAAGGCCTTCTGATGCAGATTCAAAAATGATGGTTTCTCCGTCTTCAGCAAGAATTTGGGCCGATAAATCATGAACTTTTGCGGAGTCAAAACTGATTCCTTGCGAGCAGCCACCCTCAGTCTCTCCTCCCTCTAAATAAGTACCTTCACCCGGAACAATTTTAACGTTCAGCCTTTGTCCAACCAACGCTTCAAAGCGGTAAAAGTCTTGATCTCTATCATCATCAATACTCAACCTCAAAAACTCGACTCGCGAACCTTCAACTAGTTCAATTGATTTAGCCGACTGCACCGTGTCATTGTCGCGGAAGTCTCCATGTAATTCAAAGCGATCACCATAAAGGCGCTGCAAGGACTGGAACTCATCGAACTGCGGACCCCGGAAGCTGGTAGTCAGACTTGGTTCCAGTAACTTCGTACGATTAATAGGGCACACGTGTGCTAACCCGAGACTGTGACCCAGTTCATGAGTAACCGTATTAAAAAGGCGAATCGAGCCACCAGAGGTAATCTGAAATATTCCATCACTTGAATCGAATATCATGTCCCCATGATTAGGGGGGAAAGCGATTGCTAAATTACCGCTATTTCCATCCAATTCCCTCGCCGAAATTCTGATATCACCACGAATTCCCAATTCACCTGGATTTGATGATTCAACACGAACACCATCATCCGTTGGTTCGTAGATTAGAGTCAACCCACAAGTCCCTGCCATTTCTTCAAAAGCACTTTTAAAAATTTCGAACCACGGTTGATCTGCAGCCGGTCCACTCATCGAACCTCCATAAACAGAGGCCATCCATGATCGAAAATTTGATCCAATTGCAGACTGATTCATCAAACCAGGTATTGAAGTATTGTCAGGAACAATACTCCACGTGATAATTGAGGAATCACCCTGGGCAGAAAAAGCAAAGCCATCTGTCGCAGTTTTGGTCCATCGTCCTTTAGTCTGGAATTGGTTTGCAAAGAGCTTATTCCCCCCCCCAGTCAAACCAGTGAGTTTTTCAACCTCATTATAAATTACTAACTTGGATCTCTGAACACCTTCACCCCAACATAACCAAGGCTGATCCATGCTCTCAGCTGACTCTAAGTGCCTCAAATAACTTTTTAATTGTTTTCTCTCTTGTTCGCATAGTTGTGATCTTAAGTCGGGATCCAGCGAATAAAAAGAGGCATCTGGCACTGCCAGATGTCCGAAATTCTGGTAAGACAAGCTAGAACGCTTAGGCCAATTCATTGAGCTTGTCATTGGTGATACGTTATAACTCACCTCCCTCCCTCTCTGCCAAGCTACAGGGGATTCCGAACTCCCAACCTTTTTAAGGTTCAACCCAGCATCCTTAGGTGTTAGTCCGCGTTTGTTTCGAGCGATATCCAGTCCAAAAAAACAAATGACTAATAAAGGAAACACCAACACGATCACTCGCTGTAAAACGGTGGTTGAAATCCGTTGCCTCACCTAGAAAGATTAGCACCTTAACCGAAGATCTGTCATCCAACAAATCTCATGGTTGTCAGATACCAAACTCCATGGTCAGGTCTACCAAAGTAATGAGCGAAGAAAACATCGACCCGATAGGGCGTCCACGAGAGCCCCGCCACCCCAAAATAAAGAAAGTCCTCAAACCTTTTTTGGCGGGAATGGCCACCGTCGTTCCTATTTTGGCAACCGGTTGGATTGTAGTTCTCGTTTTCCGCCTCCTTCATAAAATTGGTCTCACCATCATAATAGGAATCCTGAAAGGAATCAACCTTCTGCGTGGAGTGCCCGAATCCGAAAAGGGCGCTTGGTCAATTGAAGGATTTCCAGGTGACGACTTTCTCTGGCTCCTTATTCCCCTCGCTCTGCTTTTCTTAGTGGGAATTACTGTCACAAATCGACCCGGTAAGAAGGCTAGCAGCTGGATCGATGATTTCATTATTCGTATCCCTCTCCTCGGATTTATCTACGCTACCATCAAGCAATTCGTTGATGCGGTTCGAAATCTTGGCGGACCTCAAAAATTCAAGGGGGTCGCCTATGTCGAATACCCGAGCCCTGGCTGCCGGCTTATCGGTTTCATTACCGGTAACTTCGTTGATCCGCAGACTGGCAGGGGAACAACTTCTATCTTCATCCCTACCTCGCCCAATCCTATGACTGGATTCGTAGTCCTTATGGATGACGAGAAAGTCTTTGCAAGTGACATGACACTCGAAGAAGCGGGAAAAATGATTCTCTCTGCCGGGCTCGTAGCACCGGCATCTTACACCGGTAGCAGCAGCGATTTAGAGGTTAATGAGGACAAGCTTAGGAAATCGCCTTTTGAGCCCTGAGCCCCTGAAGGCGCTTTCCCTCCGCTTCCCACTGAATTTGAAAATCGGTCTTGGGATAAAAGAAGGCATCGTTAGGCCAAGCCAGATTTTCTAACCCTGAGAAACCTGCAAGATGTTCCTGACTCCACTCAAAATATTCGTCATGGTCCGTTTTGAAAAAAAGTTCCCCGCCCGGCTTCAGCACGCGGACAACCGAATCAAGGAAAGGAACTTGGAAAAGCCGACGACGATGGTGCTTAGCCTTTGGCCAAGGATCCGGACAAAGTAAATGAAGACGGTCGACACAGGACTCAGGCAAAAGCCACTCCAGAGTATACAAGCTTTCTAAACGAAGGACCCTGACGTTTTTAAGACCCCGTTTCTCGGCGCCACGGCAGACTCTTCTGACACGTCCCAAAAGCCTCTCAACAGCTAAAAAGTTTCGATCGGGATAATGCTCCGCCATCTCTAGCGTAAACTTTCCACCGCCGCATCCGAGATCGATCTCCAGCGGAGATTCACTTATAAAATAATCGCTGACTGTAATTTCCGAAAAATAGTCCGTGGGGACCAGTTCATTGGGCTCCGTTGGCCTGATAAATTTTCCTCGAGTGCCCATTTTACTGAATTTTTTGAAACACTCCGCTGTAGCTTAAAAAAGGAATTTGCGGGTTAGTGGTGCGGGCATCGAAGCGGCGAATCAAGGTCGCAGGATTGACCTGTGGATTATTAGTGAATCGACTTGAATCGAAATGCAGGAAGAATTCCTCAGCATTTAAGGGTCCTGTAAAACTTGTGATCTCTAATACACCTAAATATGGACTACGTGAAAAATCGTAAGTCGCAGCAAAGTTACCCGCCCCGACAGAACGGACCACTCGAGGATTTTCCCCGGAGACGTTTTGCTCAATAATCATATCAATCGAGTAACTACCTCCGGTCCCCCCTTCGTTAAAGATCATGTTCAATTTTCCTCGGTCTGTATCCGAGATCGTATTCAGCAACAGGCGGGCTTTCTTTAATGTGATTTCTCCGGAAGGCCAAGTGGGCATAGCAGTTGAGAACCCCCTAAAGAAAGCCTTCGGAGCGGGCCCAAGGATCTCCGTGAGATCGATTCTTTTCGCTGAAGTTTGTTCTGGAGGTTGAGCTTCGATAGTTCCACCCAAATACGATCTAAGATCAGATGTCGAGTAGAGAGCATTCTGGCTCTTAGGCCGAAGTGGAATCACCAATTCCAAAGCATTTTTATTTTGCTCAACCGATAATGGTAGAGTCTCGATTTCACCGGGCAAAAATCCCTGATGATAACCCTCCATGAAAGCATTTGCCGTAATCCCGCCACGACGAAACTTAATATCAAGGATCACCATCTCTTCATCAGGAGTCCCATTAATGTCGCCAAGGGTATTCACAATACTTCGCACCACATTTAATCCAGGGATAGTCGAAACTTGGCCAAAGGCGGTGTATTTCCCATTAAAGGAAGGAACGGCGACCGAAGTTATAAAAAACCTACTCCCATTCCGATTCGGGGCTACGGCATCCATCGCTAGAACACCCGCTACGTTAAACGGAAAGCCAAAAGGATTACCCAAGTTGTTTGAATCGCGAACCAGTTCATCTTGAAAGTGATATCCCGGATGCTCCAAAGGGTCATTTGTCATGCTCCCTGCAAAAAAACGGACTCCTGTCTCAACTCGATTGACCCGTATCGCTTGATACATCGGCGCTTTCTTCACCCTGAGTTCGCGGGAATCCAACCATGGTCTCGGGTATTTTAAGGTGATCCGATACTTCGACGGGTTAGAGCTGATTCGCTGTAATCGGATGCGGTCTTCCCCCGTGATGTCCGCGTGATAATTTGGCAAGGCGAAACCCTCGACCCCACCGATGTAGGTGTTACTCTGAAAGACTGCATAGAACCCCCTCATTGTCGGAGTCGATTCGATTCTCTCAACTCGCAGTGGGAGCCTCGCAACATCAGATTCGATAGTCGGGCGATAATACGATTGTGTATAATGTGCAGCGTTCTCCAGAAAAGGCACCCCCTCCGGAGTCTCCAAGATATCATCGGGCTTACCTGCCAATTGGATGAAATTAGCCACCGCCAAAGGAGAGTTCACGTAATCTAAAGAAACCGTAAAATTTCCCTTAGTGGTTCGAAAGTCAGCGGCGATAAAATCAGCCTCTCCTGACAGAATGGTCCCTGCAAGAAGGAGTAGGATTTTCAGCTTTACGAGCATTAGCTAGTTGAGTGTGTAACGCAGGCGATAGAAAGATCGAGGAGCCTCTTCGTCCGACCTCGCTACTGTGAAGAGCTCCGTCCTCCCGTTTGCGCTCTCTTTCGTGGTCTGTGCAGACTCGACAGCTACCCAACTCTTTCCATCGATCGAAACTTCCACGCCAAAGTTAATCTCTTCAATTAAGCCAGTCTTAAGTTCGAGGCTCACACTTGAGAGCCCAAGCACTAAACTTGGCCCCCCTAAAACACTTGCAGCGTTTGGATCATCATTCATACCATGAACGAAGGCCATTAAATTGTCGACGCCATCATTATTAAAATCTGCAGCGGGTCCGGTGAGAAGATCATTTTCGACGTCCTCAGCTGGAAATACCGCTTTCCGCCACGACTCGTAATTAGCTTCCATCACAATCTCAAAGGTATCCAATACCGTATTTCCTACAGAATCCTCGGCTTGTACTATCACTGTTTTCTTTCCACCGAACGTCGCATCAGGAAACCTTACCACCAGTTCACCTTGTGAAATTTCCACCAATGGATCACCCTCTTCAGAACCAGAAATAAGGGAGTAGCTCAAATTACTATTAGTTCCAGCTTGCCCCTCCGGCAAGGGCACCTCAACGACTCTTGAGAACCGATAGAACCTCTCAGCCGTGAAGTTGGCGTTAGTGGTATTTCGGATTATAGGAGTGCTGCCTAATGCTGAATTCCCGAATACACTACCAAGATCATAAATCGTGAATTTTTGCTGTCGATCAAGTTCAAGAGCTGCCTCAAAGCTATCTCGACTCACCACGCCGAAGACAGTGAATCCACCATTTTGTGAATCAAGATTATCCGAATTAGCCCCAGTGCTGATGAACCATTGACTGGTCGCACTGTCAGGATCCCCACCCAACTTAGCCATCGAGATTGTCCCAAGAGTGTTCGACACTCCAAACTCATTTTCAATCGTCGGCTGTGTTGCAACAAAGGCGCCAGAAATTCCGCCATCAGCGCCACTCGACATCGTGAAACCCCCACCTTGAATCACAAATCCTGGAACCAATCGATGGACGATCATGTTCGTATAATCCCCTCTGTTCACATAACCCAAGAAATTTGCTATCGTGATAGGGGTCCGTTCACGGAACAAAAGAAAATCTATCTCTGACGAATCTTCCGTGCCATCAAGAAGAGTCCACTCAGCTTTCAACCTTACCGCAGTATCACGGATTTGCTCTAAACCAAAATGACTGGCGAGCGTAAATCGTTCCTCTGCACCACCAGGATCTTTATCTAAATCAGGAAAGAGCTGATTTAAGACAGGGACTACAGGAATTTGAGCCCAACCTATAATTGGGACCATAAGTAGAAAGAAGATTAACCTCACGGATGAACGATAACCTTATCATTTTCAGATTGAAATTCCATTTTGTCTGTAACTCTTTAAGTTTTGGGGCGTGGAGAAAAGCCGTAGCCCAATCCTCTTCGACTTAGATCAAACCATCATTCCGTGGGACACCCAACTGGTCTTTCGTTCTTACGTTCTTAAACAGGAACCAAAACGCCGCTTTCTCACTCTCATCTTCCTCTGCTTTTTACCTCTCAACAAAGTCCTCGGAGCAGGTATAATGAAACGCATCTTTCATTCCTATCTATGGAAGATGCCCCACTCTAAGCTACAAGAATATGTTGAAGGATTTATCAATGAGTGGCTTCCAAAGCTCCCCTACCCAGAAATTCTGAAAGAGATCGCTTACTACAAGAAACAAGGAAACCCATTGATCCTGTCCTCTGCCAGTCCCGAACTTTGGGTCAAAGGAATTGGGCTTAAGCTAGGGTTTGATCAAAGTTATGGAACCTTGTTTAGTTGGAACGAAAAAACGAGCCTCTTCCCAGAAATGATCGGAGAGAATCATAAAGGCAGAGAAAAAGTTCTGAGACTGAAAGAAGTCGGTATAACAAACGGACTCGAAGGTTTTACTGATTCAAAAGCAGATCTTCCCCTCCTTCATCTCTGCAGGGAAAAGACCCTCGTCAATCCACTTCCAAAAATGCGGGAAATTGGAGAGCAAAATAATTGGCGTATCCTTGAACCGGACAAGCCGTGGAAAAACCGATTATCTTTTGGAATCGGGTGCGTCCGCCAACTCTTTGGCTTTTGGAATCCATGATCCATTGTCTCCA
>Ga0257110_1001539_pt1 | contig 10845 bp, 13 predicted proteins | sample LP_taG_7_FD_190184 | JGI IMG/M metagenome (GOLD analysis project Ga0257110, IMG submission 190184) | Marine microbial communities from Northeast Subartic Pacific Ocean, Canada - LP_J_2015_P26_10m | ecosystem: Environmental > Aquatic > Marine > Oceanic | place: Canada: Northeast Subartic Pacific... | reverse complement strand
AGGAATTGAAAAACTCCCAGGATACACAAAGATAATTGAGAATTGGAAGATCACCAATCTTAGTTATGAACAACTACTTTGTGATAATAAATCAACTTTTATCTACTTAGATCCTCCCTATGAGATTGGAAGTAATCTTTATGGTAAAAAGGGTAGTATGCATAAAGGATTTGACCATGATCAATTTGCTACTGATTGTGATCGTTTTATTAGTCCTCAACTTGTATCATATAATTCTTCCCAACTTATAAAAGAAAGATTTGGTGGATGGCAGACAGGCGAATTTGATCTCACATACACCATGCGTTCGGTGGGTGAGTATATGCGAGAACAAAAAGAACGTAAGGAACTTGTGCTTTTTAATTATGGAATTGAAGGATTGGTTGAACAGTATCAATCAGACAAAGAAGAATCTAATCGATGAAGATCCTTCACTAGAAAAAGAATATCCCCCATACATCGTAAATCGATGTCTTTCTGGACATTTGGATTGTATTATATTCGCTAATGAGATGAATCAATATCATTTTCTTCCAAAGAAACTTCAATATGATTTCTATCTAAATACTTTGAGGAAAAAGAAGAGATTTTCTCCCTGGCTCCGACAAGATAAAATCAAAGATCTTGATTATGTCAAACGTTATTATGGTTATAGTAATGAAAAGGCAAAGCAAGCTTTGAGGATTCTAACTAAAGAACAACTTGCATTTATTAAATTGAAATTTGAAACTGGAGGAAAAGCATGAGTGTCGTTCAAGAACCCGAAGTGAAGTGGTCGCCTGAACAAATGGTTGAAGTGGTTCTTAATGAACCAGATGACTTTTTGAAAGTGCGTGAAACTTTGACACGAATCGGGGTAGCATCAAGGAAAGAAAAGAAAATCTATCAGTCTTGTCACATCTTACACAAACAAGGTAGATATTTTTTAGTTCATTTTAAAGAGTTGTTTGCATTGGATGGCAAACATGCAAACCTTACGCAGAATGACGTTCAGCGTCGTAACCGTATTGCTCAACTTCTTGGTGATTGGGGTCTCATTGGTATTGTTGATGTGAGTAAAATTACTGATATTGCACCATTGAACCAAATTAAAGTTCTTGCATATAAGGATAAGCAAGACTGGATTCTTGAGACCAAATATAATATTGGTTCAAAGAAAAAGAAAGTAGAAGAAACTGCAGAATAATTGTGGTTCAAATTAAAGAACATGGTTGTTATTGGGAAGTAGATTCTAATAACAATCTTATTAATGAAAATATCCAAAAAGAATTAAGTTCAAAAGCACAAAAAATTTCAGATTTATTTCTAGAAGAAATAGATAAACTCTCCTTAGAATTGCATTCGATTTACATTGGTGGATCATATTCTACTAATACTGCAATAGAAAACTCTGATATAGATTTTCTTATTATTACTAATGATAAAGAAAATTATCAAACTTTAGAGAAAGATTTCAAACAAAATCATTGTGAAAAAGTATCTAAGGTAATAAAGGAGAAATTAAATATTGATATTAATGTTGATGTTAACGTATATGATGTAGATTTTTTCAAATCGGATTATCCAAGCAGATTTGTTCATAAGTGTATTAAAGGTAAAAATCTATCATTAAGCACTATTTCTTTTGATTGTATAAAATCTAAAAATCTGGATGGACTTGAAAATGACGATTTAAATTATCTTAGAATAGTTAACAGAGAGGTTGTAGAATTTATTGATAAGTATTGGGAAACAGAAAAAGATGAAATAGATTTATCAATCCAACACTATACAAAACTTCTTTTGCGATCTTGTTTTAATACTATTTGTATTGATAAAAAAATATGGACTAGATCTTTATATTATTGTTATTATTTTTTTACTCAAGAGTTTCCAGAGATTGAAAATTTGACTAGAAAAGTTTTAGAACTTTTTTTGAATCCTAGAAAATCTAAAGAAGAAATAAAAAAAGTGTTAATGCAATCTTTATTTTTAGTTAGGCACATGCAAGATAGACTTGAGGTTACTAAATATCTCTGAGACCTTTCGTGCGGTCTCTACAAAAGTCGGAACACCATATAAAGAGGTTCGGTTATTACTGTTCCTCTTTTTTTTATTGTTATGTTATAAATAATGGTGGATGCCTTCGGGGTCCACAAAACACAAACTCGCTTTTAAAGGAGCTAAGAATCATGGGAAACCTCACAAGGTATACTGCTGCGGATTTACCTGCGTTGATGGAACGCATAAATAAGAATAGTATTGGAATGGATGAATACTTCGATAGGTTGTTTAATCTCCACGAAACAACGAAGAATTATCCACCATTTAATCTAGTCACGGTCAGCAACGTAGAATCGAGACTAGAACTAGCACTAGCAGGATTTAAAAAGAAAGAAGTAAATGTCTACACACAAGACGGAAAACTCTTTGTCGAAGGACAAAAAGAGGATACCGAAACAGATACAGAGTATGTCCACAGAGGAATGGCTCAACGATCTTTCACCAGATCTTGGACACTGGCAGAGGACACGGAAGTTAGATCAGTTGAATTTGAGGATGGGTTGTTAAGTATTGTTCTGGGAAGAATTGTGCCAGAGCATCATCAAAGAAAAGTCTGGTTCTAAATAAAGTATATCGTCGTCGCAGACGGAGGGGGAACTGGCCAAATCCAGTTGACTCCCCTCTTTTTTTGGAGATTATTATGGGTTTACAAGTCAACGATTCATTAGTTCACGGATTTATTCAAAAAGAATTAGAGAGACAGCAGAATCATCTAGAGATGATTGCATCGGAGAACTTTACGTCTCTTGATGTTATGGAAGCTCAGGGTTCAATTCTTACTAATAAGTATGCAGAAGGATTGCCTGGTAAAAGATACTATGGTGGATGTGAATGGGTTGACCAGATTGAGGATCTAGCAAGAGAAAGAGTAAAAAAACTATTCAATGCAGAGTGGGCAAATGTCCAACCTCATAGTGGAGCACAAGCAAATGCTGCTGTATTCCTTGCTCTTTTGAAACCAGGAGATACTGTTCTATCTCTGGATCTATCCCATGGAGGTCATCTATCTCACGGATCAAAAGTTAATATGTCTGGTAAGTGGTTCAACGTTTGCCACTATGAAGTTGATGAGACTGGTAGACTGGACTACGATAGAATATTAGAACTTGCAAAAGAATGTAAACCACAACTTATCATCTGTGGATTCTCTGCATATACTAGAACAATTGATTTTAGTAAGTTTAAGAATATTGCTGATGAAGTTGGATCATATCTATTAGCGGACATTGCACACATTGCAGGATTGGTTGCTTCGGGTGTTCATCCATCACCACTTCCATATGCAGATGTAGTTACCACAACAACCCATAAGACCCTGAGAGGACCGAGAGGTGGGTTGATTATGTCTAATGATGTGGAGATGGGTAAGAGGTTGGACAAGGCAGTATTTCCAGGAACTCAGGGTGGTCCATTGGAACATGTGATTGCTGCTAAAGCAGTTGCATTCGGTGAGGCACTTAAACCAGAATTCAGAGAATATTGTCTTCAAGTTGTTGCTAATGCAAAATCTCTTGGTCGTAGATTAATTGAAAATGGTATCAATATTGTGTCTGACGGAACAGATAATCATATTGTTCTACTTGATTTGAGAAGTCTAGGAATCACAGGTAAGTTTGCTGATCAACTTGTAAGTGAAATTAATATCACTGCAAACAAAAATACAGTTCCTTTTGATCCTGAATCTCCTTTTGTTACCAGTGGATTACGTTTAGGTACTGCTGCTCTTACTACTAGAGGGTTTGATGAAAACGACTTTGTTGAAGTTGCTGATATTATTGCAAGTCGTTTAAACAATTACGAGCAAGATGGAAATAAAGAAGAATGTTTAAGAAGAGTATCTAAACTTTGTAAAGGTAATCCTCTCTACTAAATAAAATTGAATATCGTCGCCGCAGAGGGGAAACTGGCACAATCCAGTTGACTCCCCTCTTTTTTCTTGCTATAATGATTGGACAGCAGATCTGACTATGAGTGTAAAATTAGCATTATTGAAATCAGGTGAGGTTCTGATTTCTGATATCAAAGAACTTGTTGATGAAAACAAAGTTATTGGATATCTATTTAATAAACCTAAGAAAGTTGATATGTCTACTCCGATGTTTCTTTCTGAGGAAGTATCCAATCAAACTTCTGTTGAGGTTTCCCTTTCATCTTGGTTTATGATTACTGATGATGAAGAATTTGCTATCCCAAAAGATTGGATTGTTACTGTAATGAATCCAGTTGATAGAGTTTTGGCAATGTATGAAAAGTATACTGATGGAGAATCAGAAAATGATTAAGTGTTTGTTACTGAAAACAGGAATTACAGTAGTATCTGAGATGCTTGAAGTTGGTGCCGAAGTTGGTGAACCAGACTGTCGTCTTATAAATCCTTGTGAAATTGGTGAGAATGGGCAGTTGAGTCGTTGGCCATCTTGCACGGATCAAAGATCTCTTATGCTTGGATCTGATAATTTTATAACGATTGTTGATCCATCCGAACAAGTTATGAAACAGTATAAGGAGGTCGTTGGGTGACTTATAAAGTATTGGGTATTGACCTTGATTACATTATGGGTCCTACGATAGAGACTTATAATAGTATTTTATATGATGATGATCCTATGACTAGGTGGAAGCATCTATATGAATATTCTAATTTTAGTGAGCAACAATTTTATATTGATAAGAGTTCTTTAATCTATTGTTATGATGTATTTTTAAAATCTCTTAAAAACTGTTCAAATGTTAGTTTTGGGTATGAAAATGATGAGATTTTATATGAACTTCAAAGTCATAAAAATATCGATTTGATAAACATTGATCATCATGATGACGTATTTGGTAGTGATTTTGAGGAGTTATTTCCCGAAGGTGGTCAAAACTTAGAAGTAGAATATCAGGCACTTCGAATGTTTGATAGGGTGCATGAAGGTAATTGGGGTGCTTGGTTGCATGTGAAAAATAAACTTTCTAAATTTACTTGGATTGCTAACCAAACTAGTGGAAATATATCAAGGAATAATTTTAACCAAGAAATCCTAGGTGATAAGTATGAAGTTTACACTAGGGATAATTACACATTTGAAGACTACAATTTTGATTACATCTTTGTATGTCTTTCTCCACAGTATATTCCTCAAGCACACTGGCATTACTTTACAATGTTCATGATGGCGTATGAGACTTACACTGGTAAGAAGGTGGATGTAAACACCTTTGCCAAGCGGAAGTTCGCGCAGGAAAACAAATTTAGTCAAGTAACTGATGCGATTCTACACAAACGTCCAAAATGACATATAAAGTATTGAGTGTAGATACTTTTGCCAAGCGGAAGTTCATGCAAGAAAACAAATTTAATTTAGTAACTGATGCGATTCTACACAAACGTTCAAATGGTGGGTAATAACTTCCTCGTGCGAGGTTATGAAGATGGACGCCATTTCATGACTCGCGAGAAGTTTTATCCAACTCTTTTTGTTAATAGCAAGAAAAAAACCAAATACAAAACTCTTGAAGGTGAATATGTTGAATCTGTTCAACCAGGAACTGTCCGTGATTGTCGAGAGTTTATTAAAACTTATGATGGTGTAGAGGGATTTAAGATTTCTGGTAATGAACGTTTTATCTATCAGTACATTTCTGAGAACTATTCTGAAAATGAAATCAAGTTTGATATTGGTAAAGTCAAACTTGCAACTATCGATATTGAGGTTGCCTCTGAAAATGGATTCCCTGATGTAGAATCTGCTGCTGAGGAAGTCTTACTTATTACTATTCAGGATTATAATACTAAGGAAATTGTTACCTGGGGACAAGGACCTTTTAAACTGAAGCAAGGTAATCACTACTATAAGCAGTTTAACAATGAGTATGATCTTCTCAATGATTTTATCAACTGGTGGATGATTGAAGAGAATACTCCTGAGGTTCTGACTGGTTGGAATAGTAAACTATATGATATTCCATATCTGGTTCGCCGTATGGATAGAATCATCGGTGAAAAGTTAATGAAACGACTTTCTCCTTGGGGATTAGTAACAGAGCATGAGATCTTCATTGCTGGTAGGAAGCAACTTTCTTATGATATTGGTGGAATCTCTCAGTTAGACTATCTCGATCTCTATAAAAAGTTTACCTATAAAGCACAAGAATCTTATCGACTGGATTATATTGCCAGTGTAGAACTTGGGCAGAAGAAACTCGATCACTCTGAGTTTGATACTTTTAAGGACTTCTACACAAAGGGGTGGCAAAAGTTTGTAGAATACAATATCATTGACGTGGAACTTGTCGACCGAATGGAGGACAAGATGAAACTCATTGAACTCGCTCTTACCATGGCATATGATGCCAAGGTGAATTATGAAGATGTGTTCTCACAAGTTCGTATGTGGGACACCATCATTTATAATTATCTAAAGAAGAGAAATATTGTTATTCCTCCTAAGGTGCGTTCTGATAAAAATGAAAAGTATGCTGGTGCATATGTCAAAGAACCGATTCCAGGAAAGTATGATTGGGTGGTTAGTTTTGACCTTAATAGTCTGTATCCCCATCTTATTATGCAATACAATATCTCACCAGAGACGCTTCAGGATACCAGGCATCCATCAGCAACTGTTGATAAGATACTTGATAAGCAGATAACTTTTGAGATGTATAAGGACAGTGCGGTATGTGCTAATGGTGCCATGTATCGTAAAGATGTTCGTGGATTTCTTCCTGAATTGATGGAAAAGATCTATAAGGATAGAACTGTCTTTAAAAAGAAGATGCTTCAGGCAAAGCAAGACTATGAAAAAACTCCGACAAAGGCATTGGAAAAAGAAATTGCCCGATGTAACAACATCCAGATGGCACGAAAGATTCAGCTCAACTCTGCATATGGTGCTATTGGTAATCAGTATTTTAGGTATTATAAACTGGCAAATGCTGAAGCAATTACTCTCTCAGGTCAAGTTTCAATTCGGTGGATTGAAAACCGAATGAATAAGTATCTAAATAATCTTTTGCAAACAGAAGGTGAGGATTATGTCATTGCATCTGACACTGACTCAATCTATCTTAATCTCGGACCTCTTGTTGATAAATTTTTTGGTTCTAAGTCTGGTGATAAAACAGCAATTGTTTCAATACTTGATAAGATCTGCGAAGAAAAGTTTGAACCATACATCGAAAAATGTTACCAGGAACTGGCGGACTATGTTTCGGCGTATGACCAGAAAATGCAAATGAAGCGTGAGAATATTGCTGAACGTGGTATCTGGACCGCGAAGAAGCGATATATCCTCAATGTGTGGAACAGTGAGGGGGTTCAATATACTGAACCTAAACTCAAGATGATGGGTATTGAGGCAGTTAAATCTTCAACTCCAGCGCCTTGCAGGAAGATGATTAAGGATGGTTTGAAGTTGATGATGAATGCAACTGAAGAAGACGTTATTGATTTTATTGAAAACTGTCGAGCAGAATTCAATAGTCTTCCTCCCGAACAGATTGCCTTTCCTAGGACTGCATCTGACGTTCGTAAGTACCATTCACATGCTGATATTTACATGAAGGGAACTCCCATTCATGTTCGTGGTGCGCTTCTGTTTAATCATTACATAAAAGATAAAAAACTTACAAATAAGTATTCTCTTATTGGTAATGGTGAAAAAATTAAATTCATTTACTTGAAAAAACCAAATATCATTCAGGAAAACGTGGTTTCTTTTATCCAAGATTTTCCACATGAACTTGGTCTTGACAAGTATATCGACTATGAACTACAATTCCAAAAGAGTTTTGTAGAACCACTTAAATCCATCCTAGATGCCATTGGATGGAATGTTGAAAAAACTGTAAACCTGGAATTATTTTTCTCCTAATGGACCTACCTATTAACGACAAAGAACTTGGCACTATTATTAGTGCTATGCGTCTCGGAGGAGATGCTGCCCTTTATCAAAAATTGAAAAGGATTAAGGATATCCGTGATGCTAACCCAGGCGGACCTTACAAAAAAATTGCCCGTGAAGAATTTGGAATTGTTATTTAATGGATTTTTTAAAAGAGATTGTAAAAGAGATTGGTGATGACTATACCAAACTCGCAAAAGACATCGACGACACAGAAACCTATGTGGACACGGGTTCTTACATTTTTAATTCACTGGTCTCAGGTAGCATATTTGGTGGTGTTTCTGGGAATAAGATTACTGCCATTGCTGGTGAGTCTTCTACTGGCAAGACTTTCTTTTCTCTCGCTGTCGTCAAAAACTTTCTTGATTCTAATCCTGACGGATATTGCCTTTATTTTGACACCGAGGCAGCAGTTAATAAATCTCTTCTCGAAAGCAGAGGAATTGATCTCTCACGTCTTGTCGTGGTCAATGTAGTGACTGTTGAGGAGTTCCGTAGTAAGGCACTCAAGGCAGTAGATATGTATCAAAAAGCACCTGATGAAGACCGCAAACCCTGCATGTTTGTGCTAGACTCTTTAGGAATGCTCTCCACTGAGAAAGAGATCACTGATGCACTTAACGAAAAATTAGTTCGTGACATGACAAAATCACAACTGATTAAGGGTGCTTTCAGGATGTTGACACTCAAGTTGGGGCAGGCTAAAATTCCAATGATCGTTACCAATCACACTTATGACGTTATCGGTTCTTATGTGCCAACTAAAGAGATGGGAGGAGGTTCGGGACTCAAGTATGCAGCGAGTACAATCATCTATCTCAGCAAAAAGAAAGAGAAGGATGGAACAGAAGTCATTGGAAATATTATCAAGGCAAAGACTCACAAGTCGCGTCTGAGTAAGGAGAATAAACAGGTTGAGGTACGTTTGTATTACGATGAGCGTGGTCTTGATCGATATTATGGTCTTCTTGAACTCGGTGAGATTGGCGGACTTTGGAAAAACGTGGCAGGTCGTTATGAGATAGATGGCAAGAAAGTATATGCCAAGGCGATCTTAAAAGATCCCGAAACTTACTTCACCCCAGAGGTGATGGAAAAACTGGACACTATTGCAAGAGAAACTTATTCTTATGGAGCGAATTGAGACAACTATTCTGCGAAACCTTGTTTTCAACGAAGAGTACTCTCGCAAAGTAATTCCGTTTATTGAACCTGATTATTTTGAACAGAGAACCGAAAAGATTATTTTTGAGGAGATTACTCAGTTTATTGTGAAATATGGCAATGCTATTACTATAGAAGCACTTGCCATCGAATTAGAAAATCGCACCGACCTTTCTGAGATGGAGGTCAAGGAAACCCGTGAGATTACCTCATCTCTTACGGATGCTCCTGCCGATAATAAGTGGTTAGAAGATACTACTGAAAAGTGGTGTCGCGATCGTGCCATTTATTTGGCACTGATGGAATCTATCAGTATTGCTGATGGGCAAGATGAGAAGAAAACCCGTGATGCTATTCCGTCTATTCTTTCGGATGCACTTGCAGTTTCTTTTGATAATCACATTGGACACAATTACCTAGAAGATTATAAAGAGAGATATGAATTTTATCATCAGAAAGAAAATCGTATCCCATTCGATCTTGAATATTTTAATAAGATTACGAAAGGTGGTCTAGTTAACAAGAGTCTTAATATTGCTCTTGCTGGGACAGGTGTTGGTAAGTCTTTGTTCATGTGCCACGTCGCTAGCTCCGTTCTCCTTAGGGGAAGTAATGTCCTTTACATTACAATGGAGATGGCAGAGGAAAAAATTGCTGAACGTATTGATGCAAACCTCCTCAATGTTCCTATTCAAGATCTGGTAGATATTCCTAAATCTTCATTTGAGAACAAAGTCAATAACTTGACAAAGAAAACTCAGGGTCAACTTATAATTAAAGAGTATCCGACTGCAAGCGCACATAGTGGACATTTTAAAGCACTTCTCAATGAACTTGCACTTAAGAAGTCTTTTAAACCTGATATCATATTTGTGGATTATCTCAATATTTGTGCCTCGTCGCGTTACAAGGGATCTGCCAATATTAATTCCTATACTCTTGTTAAGTCGATTGCAGAGGAACTTAGAGGATTGGCTGTCGAAGCCGAGGTCCCTATCGTATCTGCCACCCAGACCACTCGTTCTGGTTATGGTAGCTCTGATGTTGACCTTACTGACACTTCTGAGTCCTTTGGTCTCCCTGCTACTGCTGATCTTATGTTTGCCCTTATTAGCACTGAGGAACTTGAGCAGTTGGGACAGATTATGGTGAAACAGTTAAAGAATCGCTACAATGATATTTCTGTTTATAAACGTTTTATTGTAGGTATTGATCGTGCCAAGATGAGACTATATGATTGTGAGCAGACAGCACAAGAGAATATACTTGACTCTGGGCAAGAAGAGCAGTATAATAACGAGGATAGACCGAAGAAATCATTTGAGGGATTTAAATTTTCATGACCGTAAATACTGATGCATATCTGGAATTTGTAGATGCCGTTACCTCTGAACAAAGTAAAGACCACGAAGCTTTCGTATATCGTATCGAAGAACTTGAAGGTCAAGACTTTCCTACCGAGCGATTGCTTACTGCTGCTGTAGGAATGTCTGCTGAGGCAGGTGAGTTTACTGAAGTTGTAAAGAAGATTATCTTTCAAGGTAAACCAGTAAACGAAGAGAATCTGTTTCATCTCAAACGAGAACTTGGAGACATCATGTGGTATGTTGCACAAGCATGTATGGGTCTTAATGTTTCTCTGGATGAAGTGATTGAGATGAATGTAGATAAACTTAGATCACGATATCCTGGTGGTGAGTTTGATGTCCATCATTCTGAAAATCGTGTTGAGGGAGATGTCTAATAGACG
>Ga0257110_1001537_pt1 | contig 10849 bp, 22 predicted proteins | sample LP_taG_7_FD_190184 | JGI IMG/M metagenome (GOLD analysis project Ga0257110, IMG submission 190184) | Marine microbial communities from Northeast Subartic Pacific Ocean, Canada - LP_J_2015_P26_10m | ecosystem: Environmental > Aquatic > Marine > Oceanic | place: Canada: Northeast Subartic Pacific... | reverse complement strand
AAGATGGTGACGACTTTACTTTTACTTGTGAACCTGATCAGTACATCATTGATGCTGCTGAAGAAGCAGGTGTGGATATCAGCTATTCATGCCGTGCTGGTGCATGCTCTACCTGTGTTAGCAAATTAGTGTCTGGAACTATTGATCAATCAGATCAAAGCTTTCTAGACGAAGACCAACAAGCAGCAGGCTTTTTTATGTCGTGCGTTGCTTATCCAACCTCTGACGTAAAGATGATTGCTGGTGTTGAAGATCAACTGTAAATCATTCAATTTCTATGTTTACTACTTCTTGCGTCACATTAATCTGTTTATCATCCTTTTTTAATTCACCTACAACATTTAAAAGGATTGATAAGAATATATTCGAAGTCAAAACTATGGGCGCTCTTTACCGATGCGCTAAAAATTATCAAGATGTCTTTGTCTGCATCTCATTAAACTCTAATTAATGGATGGTTTTTTGTACCAATTGGGATTTGCCTTCACACGCCCCTCATGAATTTGATCTAATTGATTTTTCAAAAATACTTGCGCAGCATTCTCTTGAGGACTCTCTGTTTGAGATTTTGGTTTATCTAATCCATCAATATAGATTTCATTAGGCACTGGTGTATGGTCAACACCTCCATGACTAAATCCAACATGAGCTCCAAAGTTATCTCTTTGAAATGGGCTAACGTTCACGTTTACTGATGTTTTACCATCATCAGTTGTAAAACTTCCACCAATCCCACCTTGATTTAAATTTACACCATAATTTTTTCCCTGAACATTAAACGAACCTGGACCAACAGCAATGCTACCGCCTTCACCATTAAATGTAGTTGGTGTACGTGTTACGGCATTGATTAATGGATTTATAGCTGAATGATGCCCCTGGCCACTTTCAGAACTAGCGTTAAACCCAGCGTCAATCAGCTGTTGAGGACTATATCGCATCGGTTGAGGACTATTGCGAACCTTAGGTCCATTCCCCTTAAATATTTCAGAAGATACTTCTGATGGAGATGGATCGTAATATGGGTCTAAATAGTTCATTTTATTTATTTATTTATATTTAGTATAAACAACGTAATTGTACTCACTACACCTACTTTATCTAATGACTGAAGAAACACCCAAGTTTCCTTTCGATGACATCGAAGAATTAGAACGTGAAGAAGATGAACTACCTGCCATCCCTGCATGGCCTTCTATCTTCGAATCAAGCACTGCTAATAATTAAGTAAAATAAATACATTGATTGTATTTATCTATGGGCAAGAATGCTTTTAACCTAGCCAAAGACGCACGTTACGATCCAAAGTACGGAATTAATGGACGCGTTAAAAAAGACGAGTTCAGTATTGACGGTAAAAGTTGGAACTACCGTGATCCACAAAATAAAGACTCTAATGACTACGCCATAGCAGCACGTACTGGTGATAATGGGAGTGCCGAAGATAATTGGAGTAAAGACGCAAAGTTATTTGCAAATCCTCTCTATGACTACTCATACGGACAAGTCCGAGATGCTGCTAAAGATCTAGATATCTCTAATGTTAATAACAAGAAAAAAGCTAATCAAATACTTAAACAAATTCAAGGTGGCAGTCAATCTAAAGCTGAGGATTTTAAAGACGACTTCATCGAAAAGAAAATTACTCCTCGCAGAGAAAACTCTGACACTGAAGTAGAAATACCGACTGGTGCAACATCAGGTGATGCTTCTGCTGGTGATAACAGTATTGCCGCATCTACTGCTCAAGACAATGGTATTAATATTGCTCGTAAGCGTAACCGTGTAGATCAAGATAATAGTGTTGATCAGGAACAGGCAGGTAATTTCCTAGACAAATATAAATTCAACCTTAACAGTGACAAAGGATTGAATCTATCTAAATAAACATTTTTTATCTACAAACTACCTTTCCTACACTTGCTACGCTAGCTCTCTATATACTGTTTTTTAAAAAGGTTAGAGAGAGAAGAGAAGGATGCGTAATAAAAAAAGGTATATATAGGGACGATCTGTAACTAACGTGTTTTATGTAGCTAACCCTGTACCCCAACACTTGCATTTTTAGTTGCAGCGCAAGGACATTCGAGCAAAAAACCGGGTTATAATTTTTAGTACCAAACTATACCAATCATCCCATGTTTGTATAAATATTTACTATTTCAACACTCATATTATTTCGTAAACTTATATATGTATCCGTATTTTCTCAAATAAGTAGTTATTTCTATATCTCTAGGTAAGCTGCTTGCACTTTTCGGATCATTTTTGAAAAAAATTCAAGTTCAAATGTCTGATGAGTGCCATGCAGTACTTAAAGACTACGCAAATGCCTGGGGCCTGACTATGTCAGAAGTGATGTATGAAGCAGCACGTTGCCTGATCCACAAAAGTTCTAACGACTGTCCGTTCGTTGATTACCTATTCAAATTCAGGCAAATAAAGCAGGACAAGCGTTTAACCAAAGAATGCTATGGCCACAAATGCTTTGCATGCAAATTCTCTACGGCCTGTCGTACCGGCTTTTATCAAGGTGAGTTTGAATTGTCTGAACAATCATCAGCATTATTTGCTGGAGTAGCGAGTAAAGTTTGAACTTAATAAAACTTAAAGGTTTTTAAGTATTTCTGCTTAGGCATTGCATTTCGGTCTGGATTGAGCATTCTCTGTCTGTCGCTTACCAGCGACTTTCACAACTGGTGTCCAATACATGGCTCTAAACAAATGCCCTCAAATTTCACATCTGGCTGGCTCGGCAATGGAGAACGTGCATGGCACGGGCAAGGGGTTGTCACCCCTGGCACTCTCCCAGCGCGAGAAGCGTTTGAAACAGCAGACGCACTATTTTCTGTCGAGAAACGAGAGCTTTCCTATCCAAGAGAAATCATTGGATACAACTCTGACGACAACATCCAACGTTTTGACAGAGCACCCGCAGGCGTCTTCGGAGTTATCCGAACTGACACCCAAGCCTTGCTCGGAGTTGTCACCAAGCAGTACGAAATCGTTCAAAACGAAAGTCTCCTACGCATGGCGGAGTTCATCCGCGACGAGGCAGACATGGACTGCGTCATCGTTCTATCGGACGGAGCCAAAGTCTGTTTTACCGCCACACTCCGTGGTGCGGAGACGGACATCGTCCCTGGAGACACAGTCAAACGACGAATTGTGGGTTACTTGGGCCACGACGGTAAAACCGGCTGTGGAGCAAAATTCACAAACATCCGTGTGGTTTGCCAAAACACTTTGACAGCAGCTTTATCTGGGACTGGTGCTTCTTCAAGCATCACTCACAAGGGAACTGCTAACGCTAACTTCGATGCTCTTATCAATAGCATTGACGTATCACGTCAGGACTTTGTCACTGAGTGCGAGCTAATGCGTGAGTTCTCACGTACTGCTATGAGCATGAGTGCTTTCAACGACTATGTCGATCAAGTGTATGAAGTGAAAGAAGGAGACATCCTTCGTAAACGACAGAAGCTTGAGCAAGCATTCCGTGTTGGATACGGTTCCGAATTTGCTTCTTTCAGTCTATGGAATGGCTTTAATGCCATTACCCAATTAGAAACAAGCACTCGTAACCAAACTGCTGCCAAGTCTCGTGCACAGTTTGCACGTGGTACTTTTGGCCTCGGTGCACAGATAAGCAAGAAGGCTTTCTCTATTGCACAAGATTTGGTAACTGCCTAATGAAAATAGACATTGAATATGAAGTCACTACTTCATTTCGTATCACTGTCGAACGAGATGAAGTACCAGAAGACCACGACGCATTACTAGAGTCTGTCACTCGTGATGAACTTATAGATGCTCCCTGTGATGTCTTTCCTATTGAATGGGATCACATGAAATATGCGTGGCGTGAGTCTTCACCGGAGAATACCTACGTGTTCGATGAAAATAACGATCCATTGTATTTAGACTGATCGTTAACATTGAGGGTACGCATGAGTGCCCTCGACTTGTTAATTTGTTAATTCATGCATATTAAATACTTTCTTATATGTTCATTAAATCAATTAGCACTATTGCTGCTGCTCTCTGCCTCAGTATCAGCACAGCTGCCCAAGCAGAAAGCCCCATGCTTTCTTCCTGGTACGGTGGATATTTCCACGGAAGAACAACAGCGAACGGTGAAACTTACAATATGTACGGACATACCGCCGCACATAAGACGCTACCTTTCGGTACAAAACTACGTGTTTGTTACCAAGGATGCGTGGATGTACGTATCAACGATCGTGGCCCTTACATTGGCGCTCGTGAGCTTGATCTATCTTACGGAGCAGCAACTGCCATTGGATTAACAAATCCAGGTGTAGATTATGTAAGCGTTACGTATATCTAACCCATCTTTTATAAATTCCTTATATATTTAATTCAAGACATGCATATCAAATCTTGTCTGCAATCAATAGGAGAAATTATGTCTAGATCAATTAAGCACGAAAAAACGAATGGCTTCCTTGATAACATCAGCAAGCTCCGTAAATTTCGCAAAGAAATTCGTGCTAATAAGACTCAAATGTTAAATGACATTGAATCACTAACTGGAAAAGCTTTTATTCCAGCTCAGGAATATTAAGTAATATTGCCTACCCATATGTTGGTTTCATAACTTAACATATAGGGGTAGGCTTTTTTAAGCTGAGTAATACCCACAAATACACCGCACTATTAATCAAATGGCTTCAACTGTTATGCAGCGCTCCGGCGCTAAGAGTAACTGGGAAGAGTTTTGTCAGTGGGTTACGAGCACCAACAACCGTCTTTATGTCGGTTGGTTTGGAATTCTCATGATCCCGACGCTCCTCGCAGCGACTATTTGTTTCATTATCGCCTTCGTTGGCGCACCCCCTGTAGATATCGATGGCATTCGTGAACCAGTTGCTGGATCGCTCCTTTACGGAAATAACATTATTTCAGGAGCAGTTGTCCCGTCTTCGAACGCTATCGGACTCCACTTCTATCCAATCTGGGAAGCAGCTTCCCTTGACGAATGGCTTTACAACGGCGGACCTTTCCAGCTCGTTGTCTTCCACTTCCTTATCGGTATCTACGCTTACATGGGACGCGAATGGGAACTTAGCTACCGGTTAGGTATGCGCCCATGGATCTGTGTTGCTTACTCTGCACCTGTTGCAGCAGCATCCGCAGTCTTTCTCGTCTATCCATTCGGTCAGGGTTCTTTCTCTGACGCAATGCCCCTGGGCATCTCTGGAACCTTCAACTACATGTTGGTGTTCCAGGCTGAGCACAACATCCTGATGCACCCCTTCCACATGTTGGGAGTAGCAGGTGTATTCGGTGGTTCACTGTTCTCCGCCATGCACGGTTCACTCGTTACCTCTTCACTAGTAAGAGAGACGACTGAAACTGAGTCTCAGAACTATGGCTACAAGTTCGGTCAAGAAGAAGAGACCTATAACATCGTCGCAGCCCATGGCTACTTCGGTCGCCTGATCTTCCAATACGCCTCGTTCAACAACAGCCGTAGCCTTCACTTCTTCCTAGCATGCTGGCCGGTCGTCGGCATTTGGTTCACCGCCCTTGGCGTGTCAACCATGGCATTCAACCTCAACGGCTTCAACTTCAACCAGTCCATCGTTGATGGTCAGTCCCGTGTTATCAACACTTGGGCAGACGTACTCAACCGTGCAGGACTCGGAATGGAAGTAATGCATGAGAGAAATGCTCACAACTTTCCATTGGATTTGGCAACCGCAGAAGCAACACCTGTTGCTCTGATTGCACCATCTATTGGTTAATTAGCGTCCACTATTTACTGGCGCAATAGCTAGATTAAGGAGGTCTAATACACCTCCTTTTTATGTCTTTCGAATGGGCCGTAGGGCTCTTCGAAGGAGAAGGTTCACTTTTTAAAGACAGTCGTAGTAATACCTGGACTTTACAAATGCGTATGACAGATAAAGACGTTGTTCAAATGTTTGCAGATGTTATGAGCACTGGTGGCAAAGTTCACGATGAAAGCAATCAACCAAGGCGTTTAGCCACTGGACGAAAAGCTTGTTATCGCTGGACTTGCTCACGTAAAGCTGAAGTTACACGCATCGTTTTAAAGATGCTTCCTCTCCTCGGAGATCGCCGCGCACACAAAGTACTTGACTGCTTAGATACTTACGAAACCACAAATGATTGAACTTCTCACTTACTACGTAATCGGCGGTGCACTGCTTATAGGTGCTCCAGCTGTATTCTTCGTAATTGCTTTTATGCCAGCCCTTATGAACACTAAGGGCCGCATGGTTGGCTATAAGGACCACAAAATCTACGGTGATATCTCTTCTTATGAGAACGCACCATCAGATCAAACTAAATTTTATCTGGTGTTATCGGAATGACCACTGCAACATTAACCAAACCGAAGAGAGGTTATTTTGACCTTATTGATGACTGGCTCAAACGAGACAGATTTGTATTTATTGGCTGGAGCGGTCTTCTGCTTCTGCCTTGCGCTTATATGGCCATCGGAGGATGGCTCACAGGGACCACCTTCGTCACCTCCTGGTACACGCATGGTCTTGCTTCGAGTTACCTCGAAGGCGCAAACTTCCTCACGTCAGCGGTAAGCACACCTGCTGATGCGATGGGTCACTCATTACTACTGCTATGGGGACCTGAAGCACAAGGTGACTTTGTTCGCTGGTGTCAACTAGGCGGACTCTGGAACTTCGTTGCTTTCCACGGTGCATTTGCACTGATTGGTTTCATGCTTCGGCAATTCGAAATCAGCAGACTTGTTGGCATCCGTCCGTACAACGCAATTGCATTCTCTGGACCTATCGCTGTATTCGTCAGCGTATTCCTTATCTATCCACTAGGACAGAGCAGCTGGTTCTTCGCACCGTCGTTTGGTGTCGCAGCAATCTTCCGCTTCCTTCTGTTCTTACAAGGCTTCCATAACTGGACGCTTAATCCATTTCACATGATGGGAGTAGCTGGCATCCTTGGTGGTGCTCTGTTATCTGCCATTCATGGAGTAACTGTAGAAAACACACTGTATGAAGACGGCGATCAGGCTAATACCTTTAAAGCATTTGATAGCACGCAAGAAGAAGAGACTTATTCGATGGTTACTGCCAATCGATTTTGGTCGCAAATCTTCGGTATTGCTTTCAGTAATAAGCGCTGGCTTCATTTCTTTATGCTCTTTGTACCTGTCATGGGGCTATGGACTAGCTCTATCGGTATTATTGGTCTGGCTCTTAATCTTCGTGCTTACGATTTTGTAAGTCAAGAAATACGAGCAGCAGAAGATCCTGAGTTTGAAACATTCTATACAAAGAACATCTTGTTAAACGAAGGTCTGCGTGCATGGCTTGCACCAGTTGACCAACCTCACGAGAATTTTATCTTCCCAGAGGAAGTTCTACCAAGAGGTAACGCACTATGATTCAGTCACTAGGGTTCTTACTGCTTCGCTTATCAATAGGCATCATGCTTATCCATCATGGATATGAAAAGCTCGACAGTATTGAGAACTTTGCTGACGCATTTGTTAGACCCTTGCATCTGCCCTTTCCCGTCTTCCTTTCTTACATCGCAGCATTCTCTGAGATTGTTGGAAGCTGGTTACTTATCTTTGGCTTAGGTACCCGTATTGGTGCTTTAGCCATTATGGGTACTGCATCATTTGGTATTTACCATGCCATTATGACTTCAGGTTTAAACATCTATCTACTAGAACTACTTGTGTTGTACTGGGGAGGTAGTGCCTGTGTTGTTCTTAATGGTGGTGGTAATTTCTCATTAGACTATTTAATTAATAGGAGACTTAAGAATGCTTAGATCATTATTGACTGTTATGTTTGCTGCATTGATGTGGGTGCAAGTCCCACAATGGAACGACGATTGGTCTAAGTGTGCTGTTGATGTACCTGACGTGTCTTGTCATTGGTATATCACTGCACCTGATAGCACTATGGGAGAAGGTTTTAGCTGGGCTAATGCACCTTGGTTCTCTGTTGAAGGCTTAAGAGACGTTAGTCAATTAACAAGTACAGTCGAATCAATCCAACAAACACAATCGTAATCTTTAGATGGCACAAGTTAAATGTCTTACCATGTCGTTAGGTATGTGGAAGATGAGATCTAGTCGTATGCGTATTCGCGCATTAACAAAAGATCCATCGGTAATCTCACAAAAGCTTTTGCTAAAGTTGCAACAGAAAAATGCGCATCAACAGGATTTTGATAATGGAATTATCAGCTGAACAACTCCAAGATATGATGCATGCAATTAAGTATTATCAATACCATCATGTAAGTATCAATAATCCTCGCTATGAAGACTATTCAAATATATTAAAAGTACTTGCAAAAGAAAAGAATAATGAAAATTTTCCTTGACACAGCAAACATTGATGATGTAGCTAAACATTTTTTAACTGGACTAATTGATGGAGTTACAACTAACCCAACATTGATTAGACACTCAGGCAAAGACCCCTTTGCTGTATATCAAGAGTTATCCGATATTGGTGTCAGAGACATCAGTATGGAAGTATCTGGTAGTGCACAAGAGATGTTTGAAGAAGGAATCAAGCTTGCTAAGGAATTCTGTGGTGTAGCCACCATCAAATTGCCAATGACTAGATGTGGGTTGCTTGCTTGCAAAGAACTTTCTAAGAAACACATCCGAACAAATATCACTTTAGTTTTTACTATCCCGCAAGCCATTCTTGCTGCTAAAGCTGGTGCTACATATGTATCACCATTTGTTGGAAGACTTGATGACCAACAAGTATCAGGCTTAGAAGTTGTTCGTGGAATTAAAGGATTGTATGCAGCCAAAGGTGTAGAAACTCAAGTTCTTGCAGCTTCTATCCGTAGTGTGCATCGAGCGGTGCGTTCGTTTTATAACGGAGCAGACATTGTGACGATGCCTCTCTCAGTATTTGAGGGAATGTATAAACACATACTTACCGATGCTGGCTTAGAAATCTTTGAGAAAGATCTCGCACAAACTAAATGCAAAGAGTTAAAATTTAACAAGACTTAATAATTAATATGACTGTAACTAATGAAGATCAAGGACGTCAAAATGTCTTTGCCAAAGAACCACCAATCAACGTAATGGAGATCACTGTGACACACAACGAAAAAGCTGAAATTTTAAATGGCCGCTTTGCAATGCTTGGAGTAATTGCTGCTCTAGGTTCATACGCACTCACGGGTCAAATTATCCCAGGTTTGTGGTAGATACTAGTTATCATACAAATAGTATTGAGTACAAACAAATGGCATTAGGTGATGAAGCATCAGCGAGGTACACTCGCTCTGATAGACGTATTGCTGCACCTGCAGCTGCACAGCAGCCAGCAGCACCGGCAAAAGAAGATGAGAAAAAAGACTAACTATTAATTAGTTAATCTATATTTGATTGTTAAACTAAATGTAGTATTAGATTTACATTATGTCAGCCGCTGAATACAATACTAGAGGCAGGCGTAAGGCCGCCAGCACCGGTAATACACAGAACGTTTCCATCAGCAATGTTGGCAACTCTTCATCCACAAGTAATAGCTCTTCTTCTTCAGGTTCTGCTGCTGGCAAAAAAGCTGCTGTTAATTCTGAAGCTACTACTAAACCATCTGAAAATAAAAAGCCAGATGCTAAAAAGCCAGATGCTAAAAAGCCTGAAGGTACTAAACCTCCGATGATGACGATGAACTCTACGCGAGTCATGAACATTAGGATGAAAGTTCAAGCTGCTGAAAAAGGTTCAGAAGAACGTAAAGCTCTTCGTGAAAAACTTAAGAAAGTAAAGGCTAAATCAGGTGCACCTAAAACTATGAACATGGCGCAAGTCATGAACATTAGAAAAAAAATTAAAGCTGCTGAGAAGGGATCAGAAGAACGTAAAGCTCTTCGTGAAAAACTTAAAGGTGTAAAAGAAAGGAAAGCTGCAAATAAAACTAAAAACTCAAGCAGTACCACTCCTCCTAAAACTAAAACTCCTCCTACAGCAAAACAAAAAGCTGCACGAAAGAAAAAACGTCAAGACGCCAAAGTAGTTAACAAGAAACTAATTATGGCTGCCAGAATGACAGCTGCTAAGGCTGCTAGGAAATCTGGATCAAATGTAAAAGAAGCTAAGAGACAGGCTGCACAAACTACACGAATGACCATCATGATGGCTAAGCGTGCAGCTAAAGCAAAGAAAGCTAAAAGGGGGCGAGGCTGACCCGAGAACGAAAACAGGGTCGCCTAAAACTGAGCGGCCCGTGACTTCTCGGGTGACAAAAAAGAAAGCTGCACGAAAGAAAAAACGTCAAGACGCCAAAGTAGTTAACAAGAAACTAATTATGGCTGCCAGAATGACAGCTGCTAAGGCTGCTAGGAAATCTGGATCAAATGTAAAAAAAGCTAAGAGACAGGCTGCACAAACTACACGAATGACCATCATGATGGCTAAGCGTGTCCAAAAGAAGGCAGCTAAAGCAAGGAAAGCTAAACGACGCTAAGTATCATTTGTTAGTTAAGCAAATCTAATAAAGTAACCATGGCCGCCGATTGGCGGCTATATTTATGTTGTGGAGCAGAGCTCCGTAGTTTATATATCTATCAATGGAAATATCCAGAGAACTAAGCCAAGAGATCCAAGAGGTCATCGAAGATACTGTCCAGTACTTCTGTGATCAACATGTCGTATCCGGCGAACTCGCTTGGACACTTGTCGAATGTCAAGCTGCAACAAAGCTTGCTGAGATCAAGGGAGAGCTAGCTGCTGTTTGATGAAAGATTCAAGAGAACTCTCCAAGTTGTTCTTGCATTTTCTGGAACAACTAATTATTCAGCATGAAGCTGATGATCCACAGTCGAT
>Ga0257110_1001533_pt1 | contig 10856 bp, 19 predicted proteins | sample LP_taG_7_FD_190184 | JGI IMG/M metagenome (GOLD analysis project Ga0257110, IMG submission 190184) | Marine microbial communities from Northeast Subartic Pacific Ocean, Canada - LP_J_2015_P26_10m | ecosystem: Environmental > Aquatic > Marine > Oceanic | place: Canada: Northeast Subartic Pacific... | reverse complement strand
AACTCATATTCAGTATCTGTAGGTGCTGGAGGTGCTGCTCCTGCACAACAAGGAAGCACAACACAAGATGGTGGTACAGAAGGAAGCAATACAGTTTTTAGTACAATAACAAGCATTGGTGGTGGTGCACCAGGTTCTTGGGCTGGACACGCTGGAGAAACAGGTGGTTCTGGTGGTGGAGGTTCTACAGGTACAGCTGGTGGTGCTGGTACTTCTAATCAAGGTTATGCAGGTGGTTCTGCAGCAGCACAATCTGGTAATGATTATACATCTGGTGGTGGAGGTGGTGCTGGAGCAGTAGGTTCTAATGGTACTACTTCATCTGCTGGAAATGGTGGTACTGGTGTAGCTTCTACAATCACAGGAAGTTCTGTTACAAGAGCTGGTGGTGGTGGTGGAGGTTTTTACCGTAATTCTGGTGCAGCTAATAGTTTTATAGGTACTGGTGGTACAGGTGGTGGTGGTAATGGTGCAGTTTCTAACGGACAAACACTATATGGTAATGCCCCAGGAGCTGGTACAGCAAACACTGGTAGTGGCGGTGGTGGTAGAGGTGAACACGGTTCAGTTAGCTCTCCTGCTTCAGGTGGTAATGGTGGGTCTGGCGTAGTAATTTTAAGATACCCATCTGGACAATCAATAACTATTGGTAATGGTCTTACAGGAAGCACTTCAACAGATGGTGATTATAAAGTAACCACATTAACAGCTGGTGCAGGAAATGTGAGCTGGTAATGAGTACAACATACGGAGATAGACCATTAAGAGTTACTTTTACAAGTAACGATAGTAGCGGTGTCGCAGAGTTCTTTGACGGCTCAGAGACTGGTGCTATTGGTATTACAGTACCTAGATTTTCGACTACAGAAAGAAATGCAGTAAGTGCAGGATCAGTAAAACAAGGTATGATCATCTTCAATGAAACTGACGGAAAAATGCAAGTTTATACAGGATCTGATTCTTCTAATACTTCAAGCTCCTGGACAGATATAGGTGGCGGTACGATCCTTGCTGATGCCGACGGTAATACTAATATAGAAATTGGTGCTACTACTTCTGACGAAATAGATGTAGATATAGCAGGGACTAAGATCGCAACATTTGATGGTGCAGGAATAAACATAGAAGCTGGTGCAGTAGGTATTAGACACGCAGGAACTATTACTGGTACTGCAACTATTGCAGCTGGTGAAAATATAGGTTTATTTGGTGATGTTACATTTACTGGAACAGTAACAGTAGCAGGAGAGATGGTTGTAGTATGAGTAAAATAAAAGTCAACGAGATTTCAAAACACGATGCTTCTGAAATAGGAGTTAATGATGATGTAGTCTTAGCAAGTGGTAAGTCTGTATCATCTCCAAGTATTTCTACAGATACCATAGCAGAAAAGACTTCTGCTAGTGGTGTAACAATAGATGGTGTTTTATTAAAAGATAGTAAAATTGGTGGCACAATAACAGTACCTGGTTCTACAGGAACTATGGCTTTGACTTCTGATATTCCAGCAAGTGGAGGGATAACAAATCTTCAAGAATTTAGATTAACTGCTAATCTCAGTTCTAATGCACAGGTAGTAACTGCTAATTGGGAAGAAAACGATAACGACACATATCAACAAATAGGAAGTATTGTATCTCAAAGTTCTGGTGTATTTACTTTTAGTGCTACAGGAAAGTATATAATTAATTTACTTTACAACTCTTATTCAAATTCTGGTGCTTATCATAATGGACAAATCAGAGTTAATGATGGAGATGGTACTTTTGATATGGTAGCTAGAGCTAATGGTGGTGCTAGTGGTGTAGAAGCATCAGCTTTTACTAGTGCATTTGTTGATATAACAAGTACAAATTTTCAAGTTCATGTATTTAAAAGTACTAATAATGGCTCATCCGTTACTTATGGAGATAGTAATGGTAACAAAACATCAATACAGTTTATAAGAATAGGTGATACATAATGGCTAGCTTACAAGACGCTTTGATACATTTCAATACTGATAAACCAGCTTGGTATGGTTGGATAGATTCTAAAGATGGAGAAATATATTCTAATATAAAACTTCTTGATGATACTGCAACAATGCCTAGTGAGGAAGATGTCAACGCTAAAATCGCTGAGATAGATATAGATGTACAAAGAAAAATGGAATATGGTTCTATTGGTGATCAGCTAGATAAACTATTCCACGATATAGATGGTGGAAAGCTTGATGAAACAGGCGAATGGTTTAAAGCTATTAAAAAAGTAAAGGATGATAATCCTAAACCTTAATGACAAGAGTTTTACAATCAAGTGGTAATATAAGTTAGGAGATTAATCTTATGGGTAAAATCAAAACAGACGAATTAGAAGAACGAGTTGGTAGTGCTGGTATTACTGTAAATTCTACAGTAAAGATTGACACTATCACTGAAAAGACATCCAATGCAGGAGTAACCATAGAAGGTGTAACTCTTAAAGACGGTTCCATTGTAGGTTCTGTTGATATTGGTTTAGTAATCGCGTTAGGATAATAAATGGCTAATACATTTAAAAATGAAGTTAAGGACTTAACTGCATCAAATCAAGACCTACTTGCAGCTTCTGAAGTAACAGGTACAGGTATAGTTTTAACTATTCGTTGTACTAATGTTGATGGAAGCAATGACGCAACAGTAGATGTTGAAGTTGTAAAAGCTTCTTCTGGTGGTAATGCTTATATAGCAAAAACACTAGCAGTACCAGCAGATACAACAGTAGAACTTGCAGGTACATCAAAAATAGTACTAGAAGCAGGAGACAAGATTCAAGGTCTTGCTTCCGCTGCAAACGATGTAGAAGTATTTCTTAGCTGGTTACATATAACTTAGGAGGTATAAATGCCTTTTGGTTATATAGGACAAAACCAAACTAAACAACAAGTTAAAAACTCTGGTGTTTTGTCATCTTTTGATATTTCATTATTAGAAAAACAAGGTCAAGCTGGTGGCTCATTAGAACTTATACAAAGCCAAACTGTTAGTGGAGTAGGAATTGTTGACTTTACAGATATAAAAGAAAATGTATATGGTGTTCATTTTTTGACAGGTATTGTAACTGGTAATGGTAACAATAGACCTTTGCTAAGATTTTTTGAAAGTGGAACGATAGAAGATGGTAGTGTTTATCACGCAGCATATCAACAAAATACTGTTGGTGGTGCTGGTGAAAATAGAGGAACTACCTTAACTAACTTAGATTTTTTAGTTGGTGCGTCTGAAACAGGTGAAAGTAGTGTTGCTTATTGTTACATTCATAATGCAGGAGATAGTTCAAAATACACAACGACATCGCAACAAGGAATGATGAGTAGTACAATTAGGCACGAATTTGGTGGTGGTGCTTTACCACAAGCAAGTGTAGTTGACGGCTTTAGAATACAAAGTACAGGCGAAACAACTATTAACGGCACTATAAAACTTTATGGATTGAAATAAATATGAGTAATTTAAGATTAATTAATGAAACAAGTATAAGTTCAAGCGTTAGCTCTATATCAATTACTGATGTATTTACTAGTGATTTTGACATATACAAAATAACATCAACAGGTATATCAACAACAGGAACAAATTATGTTGATGTCGATATGCGATTAATTAATTCAAGTGGAAGTGTTATAAGTTCAACTTCCTACAAGTATTCAGCTAGAGTAAATTTAGGGTGGGGAGCTTCTGGAGATGTTAAAAGTACAGGTAACGATAAGATTTATAGAGCTTTTGGAGAAAGTACAGACCAATCTCCCGAAGTTGCAAGTTCGGTAATATGGGTTTTTAATCCTTATACTTCAACTGAATATACGCAGGTACTATATCAAAACACACAATTCTATGGTGGCTCTTATTATACATCTTATTTCGGTGGAGCTTGGTTAGTAGATAATCAAAGTATTGCAGGTTTTCAATGTATAGAAAGTAATGGCTCAAGACCATTAGCTAGTGGAACATTTAGGACTTATGGATTGAGAGTTGATAAATAATGGCAGGTAGTTTAGTACAAGTTGACCATTTTGAAATATCAAGTGCAGTATCTACTGTAACACTTGGAGGTGGCTCTAGTGGTAGTTCATCTACAAACTTCGCAATAAATACAGACGATATATATATGGCTACTTATAGAAATGTTTATATGACTACTGACGGTAGAGTTCCAAATGTAAGATTAACAGTTAGTGGAAGTGCAGATAGTAATGCTAATTATGACAATGCGAGAATGAACTTGGAAGTAGCAGCAGGTCATTATGACGGTGGTAATAATAATTCAACTTCCTTTCCAACGATAGGTAGAGGAACTACCTCACAAGAAAGTTCACAAGGTATGATTTATTGTTATAATTTTAATAGTTCAAGCGAATACTCATTTATAACTTGGTCGGAAATTGTAGTAACTGAAAGCCCGGAATATTATGATATTTATGGTGGTGGTGTTTTAACTACTACCCAAGCAACAGACGGAATACAATGGGTAGCAAATAGTGGTACTATTGCTAATGGCGAATTCACATTGTATAAGGTGGTATAAATGAGCAAGAGTAATAAATACGGATATAGCGGAGTAGATATTCCTTCACAGGCAGCATTTGCTAATGTAGGTAAGTTTGACCCAGCTGAAATAAATGAATTAGTACAAGAAGATAAATGGACACAGTATGGACAATTAGAATTAATTGAAACAATAAATGCTAGTGGTGTTAGTGCCGTTGCTTTTGATGATTTTGGAGATTACAATGTACATCTATTAACATTTAATAACTTAAGCAAAAACGCAGGTGGTGGAGGTTATATTAGTATGAAGTTTAGTGCAGATGGTGGTAGTTCTTACACAGGTAATTATCCCCAAGCATTAAATATGGCAGAGGGTACAAACTTTTTTGACATTAAAAGTACTAATTATCCATACGGCGTAAGAATAGGACAACACGGAGACGCAACTTCAGAGCCAAGCAATGGATATTGCTACCTATATAATCTTACAGATAGTACTAAATATACTTTTGTTACACAAAAGTCATCTAATACACCAAATAGTGGCGTTGGTGGAATGATTTTTGGTAGTCACGCACACACAACTGCACAAGCAAATAACTATTTACAAATAAAATATTACTTTAGTAGTGCTAATTTAACAGGAAACCTATCTTTATACGGAATTAAGGAGTACGAGTAATGGCTACTAACTTACAGTTTATAAAATCTGCTAGTGGTAGTGGTGTCAGTTCATTATCAGTAACAGATTGCTTTAGTTCTAATTATGATGTTTACCAAGTTTTAGTAACTACATTACAAACAAGCACTTCAGCAAATATTGATGTTAGATTTATTAATGCAAGTGGAGTTGTTACTGGTGCAACTTATAATGAAGCAATTCAAGTTTTAGTTTCTAATGCAAGCTATTCAGCAATTACTGGCGAAGGAGTAACTTCTATTGGTGGTATTGGTTTTGGCAATGGTGCAGCAACTGGCGCTTCAATTAATATGACCGTGTATAATCCTCACGACAGTTCATCATTTACATTTTTAACAGACAGTTCAAATGCTTGGACAGGTGCATTGCAGGGGTATCAAGGAATTGGAGTTGAAAAAACTGCACAAACAATAACAGGTATTAATTTTTTTCCAAGTACAGGAACATTAACTGAAATGGAAATACAAGTATATGGGATTAAAGGATAAATTATGGCAGGTAGCTTAATAAAAATAGATGAAGAAATAGCAAGTTCAAGTGCAACAATAACCCTTACAGGAATTAATACTACCTACAATGTTTATCAAGTTGTAGCAAGTAATATTGTTCCAGCTTCAGACAGTCAAGCATTAAGAATTAGAGTTGGCACAGGTGGAACACCCGATAGTGATAGTGAATATGATATGACTTTTAAAGTTTTTGAAAGTAATTCAGGTATTAGTAATCACACTGAAGTTAATCAAACTTCGTGGCGAGGTGTAACTTATGGCACAGGTACAAACGAAGCAGGTAATTTACTTATTAATTGCTTTAACTTTTCAAATGCTAGTAATTTTAGTTATATTACATTAGAAGAAAATACCTTTACAAATTCAGCACATTTAGCTTCCTTTACAGGTGGTGCAGTACATTCAGTTAATGAAGCCAACGACTCAATAAGTTTTCATATGGCTAGTGGCAACATAGCAAGTGGAACATTTACTCTATACGGTTTAAAGAAGTAATGGTACGAATATATATGTTACAATTAGAAGGAGGTGATATAAATGGCAACAATAGAAGAATTAACAGCGGCAGCACAGACTGCAATTGATGCATTAAAAACTGCTAACGGCGGAGACGGTATGTTTGCACAAGTAAACAATGTAAGAAGAGAGTTTACTAGTGGAGAATATGACCAAGCAGTAGTAGATAAAGCTAATAGCGATTTTGACTTGCAAGAAAATGGTTATAAAACAGCTCGTCAAGCAGAATACGAGGCTATCGCTGAACAGTTAGATATGTTATTTCATGACATGACAGCTGATAAAGGCGACAAGACTGGCGAATGGTACAAAGCTATCAAAGCAGTCAAGGATGCAAATCCAAAACCAGAATAATTAACCTAATCACCATTAGGTAAGAAAAGACGGGGCCACCACATACCCGTCTTTTCGCTTTTTGTATATAAAAAACTACATCAAATACCATAAAATGGCATACAAACATACTATAATGAGTATTAAGAAAACATATATATAGGAGACATAATGGCAGATAATAAAACACCTGTGCAAAATGAAGAAGGAAATATATCTACCGAAGAGCTAGTTAACAGATTTAATGCTCTTGTTGGTGAATTCAACAAGCAGAGAAAAATGATTGATAAGATGGCTATTCAGATTGCTAAGCATACAGTAGAGATTACTGAGCGTGATGTTGTTATAGATACACTTAAATCTATGCAATTACAGCAAGAAAATATCGTACTAGCAGAAGAAGAATAAACAATGTCTTTTATAGAGATTGTACATGAAATACAAGGGCAGCGTGGAATTGGTACTAAACCATTAAAAATGGAGTTAGAACTAGATAAATTGGAGCGTGAAGGTAATACTGAGTTAAAAAAAGAAATATTAGAAGCTTTAAATGATATAAGCTACACTAATTCGGTTATTCATGACGCTTTAGAAACTCAAGAAATAGCAGTATCTCAGAGTGCTATTAGAACATGGAGAATCAGAAATGACATCCTCAAAGGATAAAAAATTTAAAGACGCTCTTAATACAGCTAAGGTAAAGCAAGTAAAAGCTAGTACTAAAGTTCCAGAAGGTTGGGAAGAAGGAGCTAGTTGGGATGAAGCAAAAGGCGAAGGTAAACTAACTACTTCAGAAATGCCTTTAAAGAATACTGTTAAGGACTGGAATCCTTGGTTGAAAAAAGAAGGCTTTGACCCTAAATACTTTTACATAGATGAAGATACTATGAAGTACCGTACTTGGACTGGTATTAGTGGAGATAAGATGGTTCACTACAATGTCACTATTAAAAAAAGAAGAAAAAGTTATAATGAGAAACTTATTAACACTTACATTGATGAAGCTAAAAAAATTAAAAGAAAAAAACCGGAGCCTACTACTGGAGATAATAGTTTTATAGTAGTTTACAGTGACTGGCAAACTGGCAAAAATGAGGGTAATGGTATAAAAGGATTAACCAAAAGAATTGAAGTAGGTTTATCTGAAACAATATGGAGATATGAATCTTTAATAAAAGCAGGTTACACATTTGATGAAATAATTGTATTATGTGGTGGGGATATCGTCGAAGGGTGTGATGGCTTCTACGGAATGCAAACTTTCTCAGTCGAGCTCGATGATACTGCACAAATAAAGCTTGCCGTAAATCTTATGGATGCCTGTATACAAGAACTAGCTAAATTAGGACCCAAAGTAAAAATAATTTCTGTTCCCGGAAATCATGGCGAAAACCGTAAAAACGGCAAAGGCTATACAACTTTTATGGACAATAAAGATTTACAAGTTGCTTGGGTGCTAGATACTAAATATAGTGCTAATCCAGAAGCTTTCGGTCATATAGAATCTATATACCCCCAGCACTTAGATGATGACATAGTTGTTACTCATAAAATAAAAGGACAAATATTGGGTCTGGCCCACGGTCATCAGTTTAGAAGCGGTGGAGGTACTTTTGTTCCTTCTAAAGCTCAAAGTTGGCATATGAAACAAAGCTATGATAAAGAATCATATGTAGGTTATGCAGACATCTTAGTATACGGTCATTTTCATCATTTTACTTTTGTAGAAGACCCAAGAATATTGATAGGAGCCCCAGCTTTAGATGGTGGTTCTAAATGGATAGAGCAAACACACGGTAAGAGAACTAAAGCGGGTATATTAACATTTTGTATAGACAAGAATGGTGTTCATAACATATATAAATGCGAGAAGAAAAAACTCTAAAAGTTTAGCACGATATAGTAGACAATACCATATAACGAGTAATATAGTGTATATGAGTTATTATTTATTAGATAACGAAAATCATAACGCTTCTATTAGAGAAAATGGGAAAAAAGGAAACTATTATCCTAAAAGAAGTAGAGATATACAAGGTATAGTAGTACACACAGCAGAAGGTGGTACAAATGCTAAAGCTATAGCTAAGTATCTATCTCAAACAGATAAAATTGCATCTGCTCATGTAGTAGTTGATTCAGAAAAAATAGTCAATTTATTACCGGATGACTTTACCGCATTTCATGTTAGAAGCCATAATTCTAAATCTTTAGGTATTGAACTAGCTTATTATGCCTCTAATTGGGGTACAGATAAAGAATATGAAGACGATATAATAAAACTCTCTGCTAAGTGGTGTGCAGAAAAATCTGAGTTATATAGTATCCCAGCAAGAAGAATTAATTACAAAGACTGGCTGAAAGGTGAAAAAGGTTATATATCTCATTCAGAGTTAGACCCAGACAGAAGAAGTGACCCCGGTGCTAACTTTCCATGGGAAAAACTTTTTACTTTGGTTAAAGGAAAAGCTTACAGAAAAGCACAAAGGCAAGCACCCAAATGGAATGGAAGAGTATTCATTTATCTATCTCCATATATTAAAGGCGATGATGTAGCACAATGGCAAGATTCTGCAGGTGGCATTACAGCAGACGGATACTATGGACAAAATTCAGCACTAAGATGTAAGGAGATACAAAAAAAGGCAGGATTGGTAGAAGACGGTATAGTAGGTCCACAGACTTGGTATGCCACATTCAGACAACCAGCTTAAATTTTAGGAGAAGTATGGAATTAGAAGTATTAAGAATAAGTTCTCAAGTAGACTCTACCTCTGGAATTTTATTTGATGTTACTGATGGGCAACGAAAATTTCTTTGTTACACAATCGAAGATGAATATCGAGCAACTAAAGTTCGTGGGGAAACAAGAATTCCCGAAGGAACTTATGAGTTAACCCTCAGAACAGCAGGAGGTTTCCATAGTCGTTACCTTAAAAAGTATGGTGCTAAGTTTCACAAAGGAATGATTTATGTAAATAATGTTCCAAATTTTGAGTGGATACTTTGGCACACGGGGAATACCGACGAATCGACCATGGGTTGTTTAATTTTGGGCTCTACACAGACCGAAAATATAACAACTAAAGACGGTTTTGTAGGAGCGTCCGTAAAGGCATACAAGCGTGTTTATCCGGCTATAGCTGAAGCTATACAAAAAGGTAAAGTTACAGTCAACTACATAGACTACGATTATGTAGAAGGTAAGCCGGTAAAAGTACCAAAACCTAAGAAATCTTATGCAGCAATCAATGCGAGTGCTAAAAGATTTGTTAAGCGTTCTGGTGGAAAAATAGGATAATAAGGAGGCGAAATGCCAGATTATTGGAGAACAGCGTTAATAAGAGCAGGAAGAACTTTTGCTCAAACTTTCGTTGCTGTACTTATGGCCAATCAAGCAGGAATGTTTGAAGCAGATGTCATAATGGCAGCAGCAATTGCAGGAGCATCAGCAGCAGTGTCTGCAGTCCAAAATGCTTTGGAAGATGCACCGTTCCCTTTCATGTCTAAGATACCTAAGGGTTAATACTTAGATTTTAAAAGGTTATAATTAAATAGATGGGTCGGTTTTTTTAAGCCGACCTTTTCTATTTACAGGGGATTTATTTTGTTGACGAAAATAAAAGATAACATAGGTTTAATAGCTACAGCTATAGCCCTTATGGGTACTGTTGGTGCAGGAGTCCAAGCTACTACAAATATTGTTGATAGCATACTTACAGTTGATGAAAGAATGTATTCCTTAGAACAACAGTTTTACAATTTAGAAGAAACTACACAAGTCTCTAGTGAAATAGCTATATTGTTTGAAAAGATATATCAGTTAGAACAAAAATCTTACGAATCTCAATATCTTGAAGAAAGAGTTATTTACCTAGAAACAGCATTAGATTCAGTGAGAAGACAACTAGATGAATTAAGTTATTTAGATGACCGTATTACTTATTTAGAAGCAAACATGAACAATTCATCTGGTGGTGGCATTGATTCTTGGGAATTTTACGCCGTGAAGGATAGAGTCTTAGTCATAGAAACTCAATGGGGTGATAAGTGGTGGAAATTTGATGACTACGACAATAGACTAGATTGGCTTGAAAATAATGGCTGATGCTAACAAAATTTAACACCTTTGCACGACTTCTAACGGTACTACTACTCATTTACCCTATGCCTTTAGTTATGAGTGCAGAGGTAACAGTCAATGAAGACTTTAGTGATAGCACTTATCAAGCAGGTTTAACTATTAGTGGTGGTAATAATCATAATGCTTTTATTTATGATACCGAACAA
>Ga0257110_1001531_pt1 | contig 10860 bp, 20 predicted proteins | sample LP_taG_7_FD_190184 | JGI IMG/M metagenome (GOLD analysis project Ga0257110, IMG submission 190184) | Marine microbial communities from Northeast Subartic Pacific Ocean, Canada - LP_J_2015_P26_10m | ecosystem: Environmental > Aquatic > Marine > Oceanic | place: Canada: Northeast Subartic Pacific... | reverse complement strand
GTAAACCTGACTGGTCTACTTGATTATTATATTATATATCTAATTTTTGTTTAAAAGTTTCTTAGAATTCTTATACAAAAAAAGCTGCTCAGAGGCAGCCTTTAATTTGTTATAGTTAGTTAGAGTTATCTATTAATAAATGACTCAAATGTTGGTATGTGTCTCATAGTTGTTTTTGTCTTTTCATATACATCATCATTCTCGAATGTCCAAGATGAATTTGTACCCTCTACTGCAGAAGACATGTAGATTTCACCATAGCCTCCTTTTAGTTTACCTGGGAAATAACCGCCCATGCCATTGATAAGACCTTCAATAATATTTGCCTTTGCGCTAGCCTCATCTCCAGCTTCAAAGTGTGGCTCTCCACCTTCTCTATAGAATAGGAAACCTTCTTTCACATCTTTAATACCAGAGTAGATATATGTAGTACCATTATCGCCCTCAAACTCTTTACCATCTAGATCAAATGAGAAATCTGTAATACCCACGCCATAAAGCTCTAAGCCTTTCTCATGTGCCTTTCTTTTGTTATTGAAGAAATATGCCTGTACAGAATCTTTGTCTTTAATACCTATATAAAATACCTTTGCCATGTTTTATCTATTTTAATTACCAGCTTGCAGCCCAAACGAATTCGTAGCCGTGTTTTTTACAGAAAGCCTCAATTATATCTGAGATCTTAGCCTGAGCGTTTTCATATTTAGTGTAGTCTTTTCCGTCTAGAACATCATAAGCACTATCACCATACTCATCTGGATGTCTTAACTCTCTTGGTTCGTCTGTCTTATAGTAAACTCTCTTTTCAGCAGATCTAATATAAGGCATTCTAATACTGATTCCTCTGTGTGCATTTCTTGCAGCTTCTTTAGCAATATCATATTGCTTCTCAACTTTAGGTTCGATCTTTCTCCAAGCAGCAACTGCCTTTACTCTAATCTTTTCAGCTGCAATGGCACCTTTTAAATCAAATGGTACACCATTCACTCTTTCAAAATCTTTAAATACACCAACAATATCTGACATGAATTCATCAAAGCTAGAAATAGATTGATAAGAACCATGTATAACTCCCATACCCCAATCTTTGTAAATTGGTTTACCTGGATTAGATGGTTTTATAGTACCTTTGAATATATCACTGAATGAATATGTAGGTTGTCTTGTTGAATTAGCAGAGCTAAATGAAAATATTTCCTTGTCTCCAGCTTTTAGTTTAATCGTAACTGTTAAATTACCACCATAATTCCATGCGGATCTGTAGACTGTTGCTTTCATTTTGTTAGCAAGTCCACCTGGCATATTCTTTCTTAAGTATTCTGCTAATTGAATACCTTTACCAAAGTTGTAACTACCTTTGTAGGCTTTCTTACCCTCTGCTGATTTCTTAGCAATCTTGATAAATTGTCTTAGTGTATAAGGTTCTCCTTGTTCGAACAGGGGCTCTCTAGTAATTTCATCTAATAGTGTGCTCATATCTTATTTGTTTAATAATTTTATTAAGTCATCCATATTAAAATAGAAAGAATATCCGGCTCCTTGATAGCCATGATCTTGTTCTACTGTAAATAGTTGTCTTCTTTTCTTTAATTCAGCATTGATTGAATCTTCAATAGCTTTACCTATTACATTAGGATCGCCAATTTCAAGTTCTTTATCGTTTTCTTTACTAGAACTAGCCATTGCTGAAAAACCACCCTTACCATATTGGTAGGATATTCTATAGTTAATAGCCTCTCCGCTAGTAACTACTTGAAAATTCTTTTCGTTTAAAAATTCTTTGAAATCCATATTACTTAGTTATGTTTTTACCTAATATTAATGGAGATGTATCTTTACCAGTTGAGATAAAGTAACACTTCTCGCCTTCTTCTATTAATATAGGTTTGTCCTTAAATAGTTTCGGATAATGTTCTAGAACGTATGCTTTTACTTTCTCTTCCATATTATCTAATCCATTCATTTATGATTATACCAATTAAAAAACCTTTTAGGAATGCAATCCATGCTAGACCATATAAACCAATGTTATATTTTTCCATCATGTCTAACATAAGATTAGAATGCCATTCTTTAAACTTCTTCATTATGCCTTCTTTAGTTTTTTATCATGTCCACCATCTCTAACCTCTTTTGCAAGATCTTTATCAGCATTACCCCAAGTACCTTCGCCTTTAGTTAAGAACGCATTTACTCTTGCATAACCCCATTGTTGTTGGTTAGCTCCTGGTCTGTGACCTGATTTCCATGCAGCAAGACCTCTTCTCATTACCGCTCTAATAATTCCAATTGGCACTCCAGATTCTTTTGCTTTAGTTTTAAGTGCAGTTTCAATTTTATCATCATCTAGAGGACCTCTATCTGTTGATTTTTGTTCTTTATCATCAGCTTCATGAACTGGGTTAACAGCTTCATTAAAATCACCATCATGTGCTAATTTACCCTTAAACCTTTTTAAAGTAGCCTCAATCTCTTTTGCTTTATCTAAAGTTATGGTTACAATTTCACCGCCTGCATCGTCTGCAACTTGAATTGCTGGAAAATAACTAAACTGCTTTGGTAAATCACCTAATTTAACTTTAGTTCTTAAATGCTTTAAAACTTGTTCAAGTCTTTCTTCTGTGAAAGGTACTCCTTTTATATAGAAAAGTCCAGTATGAGCATCATAGCCCATGGCCATTTCATTCATACTTTTAACATATTTGTTTTCTTTATATAACTTATTGTAAGCTTTAGTAGCATCAGATGTTTTTACTTCACCCTTCTCTCTAGCCTCTTTATCACCAGGCATTTCTTTGTATGCATCTGGATCGTCATCGTCCATATCTGCTTGTTTCTTGATTTGATCTTCTTTATCTTCTACCTCATCATCTTCTAGACCTCTATGATATGGGTCTGGACCTGGTTTAGCCTCATTCATTGGGCTAGTAGAACCATAATGAGCTATATACTCTTCACGAGTCATACCTAATCTTTCTGCGTGAAATTGAATAAAATCTTGGAAATTATTCTGTCCATTCCAATGTATTGAACCGTCTACTACTCCCATAATTATCTTAGTTTTAATTTTGCTTTTTTGAAAGCGTCTTTAACTTGCATCATCAGCTTATGTTCATAACCTGGACCTCTGAAATTACCACCTATTTCGTATGCTTCTTCTTTTAGTTCTTGTGCTAATGCTAAAGCTTTATCATAGAATTCTTGTTCAGCAATATCCATTCTTCCATCTTCATCATCGGAGATAGTTCCATCTGTATTAGCTTCAACTAAGTTATCTAACTCTTCAAGTTTTGCAACTTGCTCTAAGTTTTCTTTTAAGTCATTGTAGAAGCCATCATAATCAACGCCAATATCTTCGCCGTATGTTGCCATCCAAATATCAGCAATATCTTGTTTAGTAACTTTATCTTTATATTTACCAGTTACTTCTTGAAAGAAACCTTGATATTCATCTTCCATATCTTCACCATAAACATGTGACCATGCTTTAGCTAGTTCTTTAAATTTATACTTCTTAGCTTCAGTAACCACTGATTCATACTTTTTCATATTAACAAAAATATTATCAATATCTTTATTACCTATTGTATTATAGACTGCATTTGGATGTGAGTTACCGATTGCAGCATTAACAACATCTCCGTTATCTTTTACTACATAACTTCCGCCATCATATTTTTCACCGTCAATTGAGATTTCAAAACCAGCTCCACGACCTTTATCATATTCTAAGTCATGTACTTTTGCTTTAACTTTATCAGCTTTAGAAATTGCAGATGCTATTAAATTAGCAGCAGCTTCTATTTCTTTTTTACTAAAGCTAAATTTTTCGTTTACGGGTTTACTACCGCAACCGCAGTTTCCACCACATTCACATGGATCTTTCTGACTAAACTGTTCTAGTGTTTTTAGTTTCATATTAAGTTCTTTTTATTTAATGATATTATAGTATATATCAGTCTAAAAATAACTCTTTTAGATTTTCTCTTTCTATAATAGCTAATAGGTTCTTATCATAGTTCTTTGCCTCAGCATAGTTTCTATCTAAGTAATTCAAATACTTCTTTTCAGTACGTAGTTTGTTAAGATATGCAGCTTGATAAAGTGCATAATCTGTTACAGATTCTTTCCAGTCATCATAGTATGCATGTCCTAGTTGAGTACCTTTCGCTGTAGTAGCTCTGGCTCTAGCCTGCTTCATACCAAATAGGTTATTATTCTCTTGATAGATTCTACTCTCCCAATAACCAGTCTCTAATATAGATTGTGCTAAAACAATATGTGGAAATCTGACATTTAGCCTTTTTAGTTCCTTTACTAAATTGTCTTGTGTGAATTTTACTGAATCATCTTCTAGAATTACAACCGTCGATTCAATCGGTATATCTAAGGCTTCTTTGAAACCTTCTTGTTTGGCATTACTAACCATTGCAGTTAGGGTAACGTAGCCTACTAAAAATATTAGGCCAAGTATTATACCATGTTTTTGTTTTGGTTTTACCTTTTTAAAAGATAAAGACTCCTTACAATAAGTATATAACATATTTTGAGTTGTTAATTATAGTACTAATATACGAAAAATAATTGACATAAAAAAATCTAGAGGCAACTATTTTGTATTTATTTTGACCCCTCTTTAAATACTCTTACGCTATCTTGTCCAAATACAGTAATTTGACTGCTTGCTGGCTTGTTGATGGTAGGATATTTAGAATTTTCAACTGATTCTTTAACAGTATTATTTTGTAGAATGCGCTTTTCTATATGTGATAGTTCTTTCTTGTTAATAATTATATTGCAAATAACAGATCCAATAAATCCTACTAGAAATGCAATCAATAATACTTTCCAAAAACGTTTCATCTTACTTTGATTTAATTCTATCTAACTCTCTTTCTAAGAATTCTACTTTAACTTCTAATGCTGCAGCTTTAGCTTTAACATTCATTAGCTCATCGTTCTTTGCCTCATTTACTTTCTCTAACCTTTCAACTCTTGCAATCAGGTCATCTCTATAAATAGTCTGCTCAGATTTATCTTCTTTTTGTTTCTCTCTTTTACTACGAATAAGAAACTCATAGAACTTCCAACCACCTGCACCAAATAGTACAGATATTGTAGTAATAATAATTGTGGTTAAATTCTCGCCCATTATCTTAAAGATTTATGTAGTTGCTCTTTCTTTAACTTAAATAGAATCCAAGTCCACATGAAAGCATACCAGCATGTAATCAATATGTTTTTAAAATCTGTTAATGTGAAGGCTTCATCACCTCCATATATGCTTACTAAATATCTAATCGTGGAAAACAAATAGAGTATTAAGTAAAGAGATACAAATCTTGATAACCATTTTAGGTTATGTATAAAGACCAACATCAATGTGCTACATACCAGATATGATAAATATAACCAGTATGTGTTTGGTTGGCCAGCGGCCTCCCAGTATCCAAAATCCGTCCATAGGACTAGGTTGTTTAAAATATCGCTTGAGATCCAGAAAAATAACAGTGGTTGGAAGTCAAAATACAGTAGAGTATTCTTTATTGAACTAAAGTATTTCTTTATTCTTTCCCACATATTAAAATTTATCTGAGAATAGATCTTCTATATCTTCATGTATCTCTTCTGCCGTTACATCTAACTCTAACATAATGTTTGCACGATATGTTAATTCTTTAGCACCATTACTAAATACCATTATTGTTGGTATAGATCTTACTTTATACTTTTTCTTTAAGTCTGGATATTTTTCAATATCTACTCTATAATATTCACCATCTTCTATTGCTTCCCATTCTGAAAATGGTTCAGCGAAAGATGCTACAAACTCTACAATAACAATACCTGTATTAATAGCTTTATTAAATGTATCGGATGTTAAGTATTTAGGCTCTGCATCTACTATGCTTAAACTACTTGAGTCTGCAATAGTGGAAGATGCCATAAGGCCAAATGCTAATATAAATATAATTGCTAACTTCTTCATAATTGTTTTATACTTCACCTCTACCTTCGTATAAAGTGTAGTCTTCTATTTGTTTAAATTCTACGTCTATCATAGCATAATCAACTGTGCTATAACCATTTTCATTAATACTAACACCAACACCTGAAAGTTCATCAGCTATTACACCTTCAAATAATCCACATCCATAACCACAGTCCACAAACTCATACCTATATATGTTGATACCACTTTCTGAAGTACCCACTGTACTTATATTAGTTATTAATCTTCTATCTGCTAATTTAATCATAATTTCTTTATTTTATCTAAATTGGAAGTTCAATCCAGCTTTTGCTGAATAAACCTTTCTATCCCAAAACTTAGTGTAGTTACTCTCAATGTAAACACCTAAGTTTTTAGTAATCTTCCAACCAGTTGCTAAACTAGCTGAATAATCTAACCAGCTATAATCTGGAGTACCATCTCCGTAAAATAGTGCATATCCAAAATCTTCATTACCAAATAACTGTTGGTGATATGGTAATACTGAAGCTGAAAAATGTAGCCAGTTATTCTTTTCATAGTGATAGAAATCTACACCTATAACTGCTGATAAAGTACCTTGATCTTCTATTAAGGCTAATTGCTCTCTATTATATGGACCTACAACCATAGGACCAAATCTATTAGCTCTAAAGTCTGCATCTGTATCTGCAACTCTTTGACCATCTGGTGCATTCCAGTAATAGTCAATTAAATCTGTTTCACCGTCAAAATCTGTATCAATAGCATAAGCATTGTCTACAAAACCATATTCGTATGCTAGTTCCCACCATTGTCTTAGTCTTTCTTGACCAAATTCATCTACAAATGGTGTTTCTAAGTAATCTCTAATTGGTTCATAACCATAAGGTCTGTGACTTCTTGCAATAGCACCAATTGAGAAGTTTAATTTCTTTCCAACAGGTAATCTATATCTTAAGTCTACTGAATTATATTCTAAGTCAACGAAACCATCTTTAATCATTTGACCCTTAACGATAAAATGCTTACCTAAATATCTTAAATAGAAATCTTGGTTGGTAAACTCATTACCGAACTGTCTATTCCATGTATACTCAAATTTGTATTCCCATCCGGACACAGCACCAACAGTTGTATAAAAACTTTGTTGTTGTTCTGTTCCATCATAGAAAACACCTGGTTTTCTTTCATAATCAAACCTAGCTACCTTTCTAAGACCTAAACCGTATGAATAGTTAGACTTTCTTTCTGGAGTAACATCAACAACTTCATTATCTTGAGTTACATAATAAAATCTATTAGATGGAGTAATTGGTTGACTAATTTGTCCTACACCATAAAATGTAGAGTATTTAAAGAACTTTCCTATTTTATCAAAGTTAATTAAAGGCTTTTTTGGAGGTACAAATAAACCAAAGTCATCTGACTTCTTCTTATCAGTTAATGGTTTATTTTGAATTTGTTGTGCACTCGCAATACTAAATGATACCAATGCAATAATAAGTAATAAATATTTCTTCATTTATCTTTTGTTTCGAAGATGATCTTCTATTTTTTTAAGATCTTCCTTGATTTCAGAAACATCTTCTTGAGTATTTAAAATCGTAGAACGTACCAACTCATCTTTAAGTTCGTATTCGGTTCTAGAAATGTTAGGAGCTGGTAGAGTTTTAGCTGCTTCAATCTCATCTCGCATGTCATCGAGTTGAGCCTGGAATGCAAACCAGAAGCTAACAATAGTTGTGATTGCAACAGCGATACCAATTAATGTTTTTACACTAACCTTTATTCCACTGTCTTCTGTTAATTCTTTTGCCATAGTGACACTTAAATCTATTTTTAAAAGATTAAGTCAAATGCCTGCTTCAGCTCTTTACCCTTTTTACTATCAGGAAGTACATCGAATTCTGTGTACATGAGTTGATAAATGGTGTCCCATTCATCGTTGTCGGCTAGACTATTTAACTCTTTACTATTTTTCTTTATATATTTATTAATATCCGAATTAATTCCTTCGTCGATATTACAGTACTCCTCGAAGAGAAGTATCTTATTTCTCCTGCTCATTTACTTCTAAGATATTTTTAATGTCTATCTCTAAGTATGCAAGTTCTTCAGCTTCTTCTAGTGCTAATTGTATATTTCTGTCTTTTCCCGCGACAGCATCATCCAATTCTTTTTCTAGATCCGCTTTTTGTGCATTTAATGCTCTTAGTTTTTCTAAAAGCTCAGCTTTTCTATCTCCTTCAGCCTCTTTCCATTCTTTTACAGTATTGGACATTTCAACAACTGTTGCTGCATGTTCTTTACTAATCTTATTAATAGAACGACCTTCATTAAGACCTAATGATTCTTTTAGAGAATCCCAAGTTAATTCTTCTTCAACTTTTTCACCTGCTTTTAATGGAGCCATATCTTTATACATATTGTATAACCAATCCATAAAGTCTGGAGTATTTTGAAATACTTTTTTGTAATCTTTCTTAAATTTCTTCTTGAAATCTTCAAAGTCTTTAGAAGCATCTGCTAATAAGTGAATGTTTGACATTACACCTTCATTAGTCTTTATTGATTCATACCATCCGTTTTCGTAATCCTCATCATCTTCATAATCATCATACTCAGGTTCCTGGTACCATGATTGATTTGGATCAGATTCAGCTTCTTGTGTGAAGTTGTGTCTTTTCCAGTTAAATTTTGGATCTTCAACTAATGCAGGGAATAGGACTTTACCCCCTTTAGCTTTAGTCTTTAGTTTTTTGAATGCTAGATCGATACCGATGTCTCTCATATCTTTACCTTTATATTTCTTAATAAGGTCATCTTCTGAGTAACCATTCATTGTGGCTAATAATTCATAATAATCCATTCCGCCGAATTCGCCGTAACCCTCATATCTTTTTTCATACCATTGATTGCCTTTATCATCGTACATATATACGTCAATAGTATTTTGTGATTCTGAACCGATTTGCTTATCAGTATCATAAGTTATCCATGAGAATTGACCCTCATTAAGAACTTTAGGGTTATATGGATTAAAAATTGCTTTTGTAAAGTTTAAATAGTTAGCCATAATTGTAGTTTTTACTTTTTAGTTTTTCTTGGTGCTCTTTTCTTTCCAGCACCTTTTCCAGAACCTTTAGATGCAGGCTTCTTTGCAGCCGGCTTTCTACCTTTTCTAGTTTTTCCAGCTGCAGCTTCTACTACATCTTCAGCTTGGTCTACTAATTCCTTAGCAGCTTTCTTAACGTCAGCTAATTCAGCTTTTACGTTCTTAGCTCTTCTCTTTACTTCTTTTGCTAAGTCTTCAACGTCATCGGCGATTAAATCACCATCTGCGTCCTCAATTTTGCCGGTCTTAATGGCATAGAAATATACACCTGCGCCCAGTGCTAATACTCCTAGAATAATTAAAAATGTTGTCATAATGTTTAAATTTAAGTTATGTTATACAGTTATATTTATCTTCCTAATTTTGTTTAAAAGAAAAGAGCACGAAATATTGCTATTAAGTGCTCTTTTACATGCGTTTAAGCTGGACCTCCGACTCCGAAATAAACCCAATTTGCGTGTTCGTCTGCTGTGTCTCCTAAGCGATCTAGATGTAATCCATCATTGAAGTACTCATTTAGAGTATTTGCTATCGCTTCTTTTGTTTCCTTTAAGTGAACTCCATTAATAAATTCACTAGGTGCATTCGCTTTCGCTCCTGACTCAATCTCGGCCGGTGTGTCTGCCTTTCGATTGAGTTTTTCAGCCATGATCTTAAAGATATGTTTTGGTTACAGTAATATTGTTTAATACCACTATATTATATATCAGCTTTTCTAGAAAAGTTTTCTAGTTTTTCCATTTTTTTAAAAATTTAATTTTCTGATAATATTGACTCACAAAAAAAGCTGCTCGAAGGCAGCTTTTAAAGTTTTATAGTTAGTTTTTGATTTTGTTAAATTATTCTTCAGTTTCAAAGCCCATGTCCATACAATATTCATCGTAAACATCACTCATTTCAGTAGCATTTACAATCCCGTCTTTAGTACTTGCTTTTTTTCCATCTAAATAAAATGCTTCTAATGCCTTTATGTCTTTCTTTGAGCAAATGTTACCAGAGTAATTCATATCGCTATCGAAATATGCATATTTAAGTTTAGTGCCTTTAATATTAACTATAACACCGTCCATGTTTCCATGTGGATCTCCATCTTCATCGATTGCTTTTAACTTAAATGGTTTCTTAGTAGATTCAAGCTCTTGGTCCTTTTCAAAGGCGTAGTCATACTCTTCTTCAGTATAATAATCTAGTTCGTTGTGTAACAGCTCAAAAAATACTAAATCACTGTATTGACATTTTAACGCTTTACATACTGGTGCAAACTTATCTTTCTGAGCGCCTTCACAAGCATCCCAATCTGTATCTTCGTTTAATTTCTGTGAACCCATAAATGATTCAAATGTTGGTACGTATTTCATAGTTGTTTGGTTTTGTTTAAATTATTTTAGTTTTAATTTTTCTTTCTTAAAAACATCTTTAACTTTTGCCATCACTTTCTTCTCCTGGTCCTTGTCTATGGGTGAAGTAAATTCCACATGGCCGACAATTTTTCTTGCTAATTCTCTCGCTTTAAAAAGGATTTCATTTGTTGAAATATCCGACATCATTTTTCGATCTTCAGGGGAAAGCTCTTCGTTTGTTTTACTTACTTTCTGTGGAGCCGTAAAAGACTCAAATGTTGGTACGTATTTCATAGTTGTTTGTTTTTGTTTATTTATAGATTCTCCTATTATATATTCATAACCTGCCCATGCTAATTCAGGTTCGTCTCCATAGTAGTCTGCGACATCAAATTCTAGATCCTCATCATATCCAGCATTCTCAATAGGAA
>Ga0257110_1001529_pt1 | contig 10873 bp, 2 predicted proteins | sample LP_taG_7_FD_190184 | JGI IMG/M metagenome (GOLD analysis project Ga0257110, IMG submission 190184) | Marine microbial communities from Northeast Subartic Pacific Ocean, Canada - LP_J_2015_P26_10m | ecosystem: Environmental > Aquatic > Marine > Oceanic | place: Canada: Northeast Subartic Pacific... | reverse complement strand
TTGGCTACCCCAATTACCCTGTCCCTTTGGATAGATCTTATGCATTTCTCCTCCATGTTTACCTTGATCCCATTGAGAACAATTAGCTACATGAGATTCAAATAGGTATAAGAGTGTCATCTCTAACTGCCATTCTTTACCGTGTGTTTCCATATTAGCATTACATGTTCTTAAGATCATTGTTTGCCATCCTACTCCTCCTCCATTTGCATGTGAATATATGGTATTAATACCCTGTTCTGGTTTATGTTCTGGTCTATTAAGTAGGCCATTAACTATTGGACTATCTAGATGATGATTTAGCCAGATGTCTGTGCGCGGAAATATTGGAATGTGGTCAAATTCTGGCTTACCTCTTAAGTGGCCAGGTAGACAGTCTTCTGGCTTAAGTCCATCATAATGACAAGTGTGTGGATCGTAAGATCTACATACTATATTCTTTACATGTACTGGTGGTAGGGGTCTTATTGCCATATCATCAGAATCAATATAACTACCAGCCCAGCCCTTTAAGAATAAGAATCTTAAGAGGTCACATCTATCTCTAGCTGATGCTGCATTGTAGAGTGGTTTCCATTGTTCTCCATTTGGCATGTGGCGATATATTGTATCTCCCCATCTTACTACTGTAATCTTATGTTCATCAAAAATTGGTAACTGGTCAAATGTATTACTAACCAGGTAGATTGGTCTGCTTGGATTAAAATATCTTGTAGAAATTAAGGAATCATATAACTGTTGTAATCTCTCTCCTTCACAGTTGCCATCCCAATAGAACCATACATTTGCTGGATCTGGTTTTACATCATCAATATTAATAGGTCCTCCATTTAAAAAGTCTGCATCATACCAATCTCTAGTAAAGTGTGGTTGTAGTATATGTGTTTTAGTTTCTGTTGCTTTCCATTGTTCTACGCTATCATGAAATTCTTGCATAGTTTTGTCGTGCGGCTTATGAGTTAAGTGAGCCGGACTAACTCCCCATCTATAAATCATAGTAGGTTCATTAAATTCATGATTTCTAATATCTGGATAATAAACCATCCATTGATCTTCTCCTGGTGGTTCTGGTGCATTTTTCCAATCTAACCACTCAATAAACTTTTTAGAGAATGTATTTCCTGTATTAACAGCTGAACCTAATCCATTTTGATTAAACTGATGCACTCCAACATAATAATGTTGAGCAGCAGCATATAAATCCATCTCCGGAGTAGCTTTTGTATTTCTCAATACTATATCACATGCATCTTTAGTTAATAAGTCATCATCATCTAATCTGTACATGTGGTTAAACTTACACTGATCAAATCCAAACTTAAGCTTGTCCATAAACTTTTCAAACTTAGGTACATTATGAATTTTTACTCTAGGGTTATCAAATTCATATTTAATACTAGTGTCATCATTAATAATCACCATCTCACAGTTTTTATTAGTCTGTCTCAAGAAAGATTCTAATGCTTCTTCTAATAAGTGAGGTCTTTTCCATGTTGGAACCATAAAACTAATTCCATCATTAAATCCAAGCCCTAATGTTCCTGCATCTAGTTCAGTTGCTTGGTAAGATTCTTTAATTAGAGCTAAATAATTATGTGAAGCCCATTTTTCATCCACTTCCGGAGCTAAAAACGGAGAACTCTTCATATATAAGGCCTTGTAAAATGGTGAACCATCTTTAGGGTTTGTTACTACTCCAGCATTATGAAATATTGAGTGTTTGTCCCACATATTCATGGGTTGAGTTCCCCAAGTAAATTCAAAATCTATTGTAATTGGAGTTGTATACCCTCTTTTCCATAAATTCCATAAAACAGCCCACATATCTGCGCACCAGATCTGTAATGGGTGCCAATCTGAGTCTTTTGCCTTGATTTTGTTAACTTTTGCACTAATTTCTTCAAAAAGTCTCTCAGAATCAACGAAAACATCTCGCCAATATTTAGAATCTATCCCTGGTTTTAGCATATATTGTGCTCCTCCAGACTCTGCTTCTTTAGATCTTACTAGTTCAACAGGAATATCTACGATTTCGCACATATCTTCTGTTAAGTTATTTTTAAAACCATCTAAGTAGTGTGGTCCGATATAAGTTCTTGTATCTGATAAGAAACACTCTTTGTCTTGTGACTCGTCTAATTTATCATCAACAATCATTGGTTTTGTTAAGGCAATATCACAATCATGATACATTATTGCTTTTGTTGATAACCAAGGATTTGCTGACCAGTGTTTTTCTAAAATATGAGGTCTAACAGATGAAATATATCTAGGTGCTTTTCTATCATCTTTGTACCAAAAGAATCCTACTCCATGTTTTTTCCATTTGTCTGCGACTTTTTGAAACCATGGATCTATCCCACCGCCTTGAACTGCACATACAATATGGCATTTAGTAAGATCTAGCTCACCATATTTTTGAAAAGAGAGTAACATCGCATCCACTTGCCATGAATAATAGTAAGTTGCTGGCTGAGCGCATAGATAAATTAAGTCGGTCATATTACGAGTTCTAAAGAACCTTTTATTTTTGGTATGTAAACTATTGTTATTTTGTATATATCTAGTTCACGGTCGTCTAACTAGCTGCTGGGTACTACCATTCGATAGCTCCGGCTGCTCTTTTCTCTGGATCTACCCAAGAAAACAATCTAGTCTCTAAAACATCATGAAGTACTATTGTTTTATCGTTTATTTCCCAATTGTAAAAATATTCATAACTAAAAGCTGCAACGTCTGGTCCTATCTTTTGAATTATTTTATCAGAGAATGTTTTACATCCATGAGCCCAATTAACTCTATCATAAACAGATAAACACTCGTTCACTATTCTAGAATTTGGAGCCGATCCATACACTGTACAATCATAAAGAGTATTATTTGCTTGTGATGGTTTTAGTCCTGAGAAAAAAGTATGTTGAGGAGATAATTGATCTCTAATTACATCAAATGGTCTAACTGGCATCGCATCTACATCGCAATAAATACCGCCGTAGTCTCTTAAAAGCAACAATCTTACTCGATCTGAGATAAATGCCCATTTATATAATTCTGGATCTTTAATATAATTTTGTAAAAATGGATCATCTTTGTAGAGTTCTGTAAAGACTTCGTTGCCCCATAATTTTACATCCCAGTCAGGATGTAAATCTTTCATTTTTTGTGTAAATTGTTGGCAGTGTTCTGGCATTTCTCTTTCGCCAACCCAAATTTGATGTATTATCTTAGGTATTTTAATACTATTTTCCATATAAATTAGTAGTTTTATTTTGTTCTACTAATTATATAACCTACTTAAAAAAAGTTTACGGTCTGCCAAAATCTCCAGGTCCTTCTGGGTCTTCTGGCCCTTCTCCACCACCATAGCCACCATCACCACCTTCACAACTTTCGAAAGTTTGGTTTTTTAATGTCAGATCCCATTTCTCCTGAGTTCCTAATTCACCGGTTGTTACCATCATTGGACCTGGTCCTACTTCTGGTGATGTCAAGCCTTCGTCGTGGTTTGTAAATCTAGAAGCAGCATAATCTGATCTTGCAATCCATGTATATGAGTTACAATCTTGGACCCTGTAGAAATAATAAATTTGTGGTGCTTCTGTTGCTGATGTTGGCCTTATTGTAGGCTCTGTTCCTGCCGTTGGTTTTACTGTTGCAAATGTTGCCTTTGTTGCTTGAGTTGTAGCCGCAGTTGCTAGAGTTGTAGCCGCAGTTGCTGCTGTTGCCAATGTTGTTGCTGCTGTTGCCAATGTTGTTGCTGCTGTCGCTTGCGTAGCTGAAACTCCACTTCCGTTAACCGTAACAGTAACTGATGTATTAGAGCTAGGTATTGTATAATTTAATGTCCATGCTTGACCTGCGTTTGAAGCTGTTCCTGCAGTACCAGTGACTAAATCAGTATTTGATGAAGCGATACTATTAATAGATGCTGACACATATCCAGAATTTGGCATGTAGTATAAAGTTTTAGTACCTGTTGCACCTGGGGCTCCAGTAAATGAGTCTTGTGTATATGTTGTATAACCAGCACCTGAACCAGATGTTACATTTCCACCTGCTATACCTAAACTAGCATCTCGGTACTTAACTGTTAATGTTCTTTGTATTACACTTGTTCTACCATCCACGAGTACATCTGCAGATCTATTTGCTGAACCTCCAGTTACTGTAATTGAAATTACTCCACTTGAATTAACAGACGACGTAGCATGACTTTGATTATCAGATATAGTAGGGCCTGATGACCAATAATATCCACTAGTCATTGATATTGCCTCAGTAAATGTATGTGTTGCTCCTGGAGCTAATGATACTGCTAACGTTTTATTACCATCAGCATTTGCCCCAACTATACTAGCATTAGAAATAGCTTCAGATAAGTTTACTACGTAATCATATTTTATTATAGTCGATGTTCCTGTTGCCGTTACAGTTGCACTACCACCACCAGATGGCATTGTTACAACACCACTTACTGTATTACCAGATCGGGCCACGGTTACAGCGCCACTATTATCAGTTGCTCCGCTTAATGCTAAAGTATATCCAGAAGAAGCAGAGTATACAATTGAATAATTATGAGTAGTTCCGACACCTCCTGTAAATGTATCTGATGCTCTAGCAGGACCTGCATTTGATATTGAGTCTGTGTAGTTAAGTGTAAACGATCTTGAAATTGCAGTTACTGTATCATTTACTACTATTGTACCACTATTAATAGTTAATCCAAATCTTGGATCTAATGATGGCATAGTAAAATCAATATCTGCATATTCTACGTTAGCGCCACAATAATTATTACGTTCTACTACTGTTGTAATACCAGTAATTGATGCAGGCGCGACTGTAAATGAATTTATTTCATTATCATAATCTGCAGTATTATTTGGTCTTACTGGAACTTGAATAGTATTCCTAGTAGCACTTGTACTACCTGTAAATGTAATTGTTTGCGCTCCAGCTGCAATAGCACCTCTACTAACTCCAGTTGGATCAGTAGAACATGTTGGTGATGTTGCTGTAACACCACTAGATCCACTAGAAGTAGAAACTACTAAACTAAAGCTATGAGATTTTACTGCAGTTGTCATATAAGTATCTAGTATAACTGAACCTCCACCAGATGGCATTGTTAATGTACATGATGGAGTATATGCATGTTGTATTGTATTAGTTCCAGCTGTAAAGCTACCATTAGTACCACCTTCATTTGTTATCTCAGAATTAAGACTAGTACTTGTTGTTGGAGTTACTCTGTAATAATCTTGTGCTGTAACTAAAGCAATTGGTGGAGCAATGGATATTACATCTCCGGCATTACCAGTAACTGTAACTGCAACTTCCGTTATTTCAGTATTAATGTCATTGTTTGTAGTAGATTTCCAACCATAAGTAACGCTACTATGTTTTACTGGAATACGGAATGTAGTAGTATATGAATAATTATTTACACTAGAAGATCCTTCCACATCTACGGCTGCGCTACCTCCACCGGATGGCATTGTTGTTTTAATAGTAAGTGTAGTCCCTGATTTAGTTACTACCACATCTGCATTATCAGATGTTACTTTACTAATAGAATAAGTTATATCAGAATCTGTTCCTGATAATGTCCTTGTTGTTGTAACTAATTGACCAGCAGTACCAGATACAGTGATTGGTCCTCCGTAAGTTTCATCGCCACTAAAGTCATCAGTAAACGTAATTTCCATAGCATAAGTTGCTGGCACGCTTGAACCTGCAACAGTAACTGTTGATGATCCTCCACTTGCTGGCATTGTAACTACACCATGTACATCATGTCCAGCTCCAGCTCCACTACCGATACTAACATAAGTAGCAGGATTTGCTGCAGTTGAGCCATAATTTATTGTAAATGATTCGGTATCTGTCCCAGCTGTTAAATCTGCGGCCCAAACGAATGTATCTCCAGTATAACCTGTAAAACTCTGTGTTTGGTCAGCATTAACTACTGAAACTCCAGCAATTGAATCTGTTACTGTTAAATCAAACTCATAATTAGGTTGATTTACTTGCCCTGCTAAAAATATTTCTGCTATACCGCCGCCTGATGGCATTGTAAATGTACCACTAACAGTAGTATCGTTTACAACTATATTAGGTGATACTGCATTTTGAGTTGCTGTATTTGAATAAGTACCTGTATAACTTGTCACATCTATAGCATAATCTGCCGGTACTGGATCTAAATCTAATTCAAATTCATGTGAAGAACCAACAACGCCCGAAAAGGTATATTGTGTAGCTCCTGTTTTTGTTGTATATGATGATGCAGCATTTAGCCAAAAACTAGCTGGATCTGTACCTGTAATGCCAATAGCACCTGATGGTGATTGAGCATTCCCATCAGCATCTAATGTGTCAGGCTCATCTGCAATTACAATTACTTTCATATTATAGTTATTCGCATCAGCTTTAGCACTAAGTGTAATAGTATGTTCTTCATCTGCAACCATAGGTCCTGCAATAACAAACTCTGTCGAATTTAAACTTGCATGAATGTCAGAATCTCCAACACCATTGTCTGTAAATGTTTTAAAGTTTGAAGCTGTTCCGGATTGAGTCGAATTAGACACATTGCTAATATCTGTAATTGTATAATCTGTAGCTCCTTGTATTGTCCATGTTAAAGTACCATCTACTCCGTATGAATTTGAGGTAGTGTAATTACCGGTAAAGATAAATGTATTTGCATCAAAATAATTTGGATGATCTGAAGGAATTGGTGTAATATTCCAACTTGCGTCTTGACCTGCCGCTTTAGCTAAATTAACTTTTACTGTATAACTACAAGTAGCTGATGTCCATGTACTCCCATTCCAGTTATATGCAACACTAGCTCCTGGTTCCATATACCAACCATTTAATATCTCATCACATGAATATGTAAATGTGTTACCGCATAGTGTTGAAATTTGAGAGCTTAAATTATTAGCCCATGTAGAATTAAAGTTTATCCCATAGGTAGCTGCTCCTTGGGGCATTGGTTCTTGAACTATTGAATTATATCTACTATCTCCATTTGCAGCTTGACTAGTTTGATATAATACTTGTATTCCTTCTTGTTCTAAAGAATTAACTACGCCAATTGTATAAAGAGCATTGTTTACTGGACCTTGATCTGTAATTAATACTATTAATTTTTGAACTCCTTCTCTAAAAGAGCCTGCAAATTGATTATCAACTACTTCAGTAACAGCCCTAAGTCCCCATTCATTTTGACTACCGATTGGCATATCAGATGTATTAATTGCATTAAGACTTGTTTGAAATGAACTAGAATTACCAACCGCTTCCATTTGTTCGGCACATGTAATAAGTACATAGCTATTTCCTTCAATAATCTTTTGTCCAGCTGGTAAAGAAGTATAAAAATTACTACTATTATATGTTGCTCCTCCTCCGTCGAATAATACTAAACCTAATCTATAATTACCTCCTGATTCAGAACTAATATTACTAATTAAATTACTGACACCTGTTTTAAGGCCATTTATTGCGCCTCCCATTCCAGATGTATAATCTACTACAAATACAACATCCATGCCTTCAGGGCATACGTCTGAGCCTGCAGCATACGCACCAGATCCAGCACCAGAGCCAGAACCACCAGCGGCAATATTTGGAAGGTTCGAACCATTATTAGAAAAAATTGCAGTCGGAGTTCCACCGCCATCACATAATACATCAGAAGATGTTGGGTGGTACATTACATTTACTTGCGCCGAGGGTTCCGGGCAAGTTAAATCATTTATGAATTTTTTAACCGATAACGCCATGTTCGTAAATTAGTTTATATATTTATTGTTGCCACATTAGTGTTGCTGTAAACCCATAGGCATTAGCACCACCTTCAGTACAACGAATATAAACCGTTTTACTATTAAGCGACGATACATTTATACTTGATAAAATAAAGTGTTTTGTATTTGCTGGAATAGTCCATGTTGCTGCTGTTGTAGATTGATTTGCAGAATCTACTGCTATTAATTCAAAAGCTGCAGATTGTGTCGCTTTTATATTATATGCACATTCTATTTTTGTTAAATTACCTGTTAAACTAGTTGGTACAAATACAAATGCTTCTTGAACATTTGCAGCAAGGAATGCTTCATTTCTTGCAATAGGGTTTAAAGCTATATGTTCGTATTGGTATGCCGCAGGACCAGTTGCTCCAGTTGCGCCCTTAGTACCAGGAGCACCTTTTTCACCAGCTTCAGTTGAAGCAGCACCTGTTTCACCTTTAGTACCAGGAGGTCCAGCTACAGTAGAATTTGCACCAGCTGCACCCTTTTGACCAGGTTCACCTTTAATTCCTGTACCTGTATCACCTTTTAAACCATCTACACCAGATATTCCAGAAGATCCATTATCACCAGCACCACCTGCAGGACCTGCAGGACCTGCAGCACCTTTAAGACCGGAGCCACCAGTACCACCAGTACCACCAACTTCACCTTTTTGACCTTTAACTCCAGCAGAACCATCATTACCGTCAGTACCATGCGTTCCATCAGCACCAGCTTCACCTTTAGCACCAGCTGTACCTTTTTGACCAACACCACCTGCAGAACCTGTAGAACCAGCTGTACCTTTTTGACCTTTAATACCATCTACACCAGATATTCCAGAAGAACCAGAAGTTCCAGCTTGACCTTTTTCACCAGTACCACCTGTAGAACCTACACCACCAGCTGCACCAGTATCACCTTTTTCACCAACACCACCAGTACCACCAGTTTCACCTTTTTGACCAGGTTCACCTTTAATACCATCATCACCTTTTTCACCAACACCACCAGTACCACCAGTACCACCAACTTCACCCTTTTGACCAGGTTCACCTTTAATACCATCAGCACCAGTTTCACCTTTAAGACCAACACCACCAGTACCACCAGTACCACCAACTTCACCCTTTTGACCTTTAATACCATCTACGCCAGATAATCCAGAAGAACCAGAAGTTCCAGCTTGACCTTTTTCACCAACACCACCTGTAGAACCTACACCGCCAGCTGCACCAGGTTCACCTTTAGCACCGTCAGTACCATTTCCACCAGTATCACCTTTAATACCATCAGTACCATTAGTACCATCAGCACCTGCAGAACCATCTGTTCCATCAGCACCAGCTGCACCTTTAATACCATCAGTACCATCAGCACCAGCTGCACCTTTTTGACCTTTTAAACCATCTACACCAGATAATCCAGAAGAACCAGAAGTTCCAGCTTGACCTTTTTCACCAGTACCACCTGTAGAACCTACACCACCAGCTGCACCAGGTTCACCTTTAGCACCGTCACCACCAGTACCACCAGTTTCACCTTTTTGACCAGGCTCGCCTTTAGCACCATCCGTTCCGTTATTACCATCAGCACCATCCGTTCCGTTAGTACCATCAGCACCAGCTGCACCTTTAATACCATCTACACCAGATAATCCACTTGAACCAGAAGTTCCAGCTTGACCTTTTTCACCATCTCCACCTGCAGAACCATCTGCACCAGTATCACCTTTAATACCATCAGTACCATTAGTCCCATCTGCACCAGCAGAACCAGCTGCACCAGTATCACCTTTAATACCATCATCACCTTTAATACCATCATCACCTTTAGCACCAGTCGCACCTTTAAGACCATCTACACCAGATAATCCAGAAGAACCAGCTGCACCAGTATCACCTTTAATACCAGGTTCACCTTTAGTACCATCTCCACCTGCAGAACCATCTGCACCAGTATCACCTTTAATACCATCATCACCTTTAGCTCCATCCGTTCCGTTATTACCATCGGCACCATCTGTTCCGTTAGTACCATCAGCACCAGTTGCACCTTTTTGACCTTTTAGGCCATCTACACCAGATAATCCACTTGAACCACTTGTTCCATCAGTACCATCTGCACCAGTTGCACCTTTATCACCATCACTACCTGCAGAACCTGCAACACCAGCTGAACCCTGCGGTCCTTCAATACTACCTACATTATTAAATTGAGAACCATCCCAAACATATAAATCACCATCGATAATATAACCATCTCCATTAGTATTGCCACTTCCAGGTAATTGACCTGTATTTTCATAAGTACCTAATATCGTTACTGAAGTACCTGTATTACCTTTAACACCGTCAGTACCATCAGCACCAGTTTGACCTTTATCTCCTTTTAAACCATCTACACCAGATAATCCAGAAGAACCATTTTGACCAGCTTCACCTTTTTGGCCAATTCCACCTTTTTCACCAGTACCATCAGCACCAGGTTCACCTTTTTTTCCAGTTTCACCCTTAGCTCCATCAGAACCATCACCACCAGTTGCACCAGTCGCACCTTTAAGACCATCTACACCAGATAATCCAGAAGAACCAGCTGCACCATCATCACCTTTAACACCAGCTTCACCTGCAGAACCTGCATCACCAGCTGAACCAGCTGCACCAGTATCACCTTTAATACCATCATCACCTTTAACACCACCATCGCCTTTAGCACCAGTCGCACCTTTAAGACCATCTACACCAGATAATCCACTTGAACCAGCTGCACCGTCAGTACCGTCAGTACCATCTGTTCCATCAGTACCAGTTTGACCTTTATCTCCTTTTAAACCATCTACACCAGATAATCCACTTGAACCAGCATTACCATCAGCACCTGCAGAACCATTTGTTCCGTCAGTTCCGTCAGTACCGTCTGTTCCGTCAGCACCAGCTTGACCTTTATCTCCTTTTAAACCATCTACACCAGATAGTCCAGAAGAACCACTTGTTCCATCAACACCATCAGTACCATCAGCACCTGCATTTGCAGTTGCACCATCAGCACCTTTATCTCCCTTT